>Ga0209542_10016024_pt1 | contig 12491 bp, 13 predicted proteins | sample RifCSPhighO2_01_FD_184028 | JGI IMG/M metagenome (GOLD analysis project Ga0209542, IMG submission 184028) | Soil microbial communities from Rifle, Colorado - Rifle CSP2_plank highO2_0.1 (SPAdes) (version 2) | ecosystem: Environmental > Terrestrial > Deep subsurface > Rock core/Sediment ...
CGACGTTGCGGCCTTTGGGGCCGAGGGTGGTGGTAACGGCGCGGGCCAACTGGTCAACGCCGGACTTTAATTTTTCCCTTGCTTCTTTGGAATATAGGAGTTGTTTTGCCATGTCAGTCAGTAGTCATTAGCCAGTAGACAATAGTTACTCGATCACAGCTAATACATCATCCGCGCCGATCATCATATAATCTTTTCCTTCGACTTTAATTTCATCTCCGCCATAGCGCTTGTAAAGAACGAGATCGCCGACTTTAACTTCGGGTTTTAAAAGCTGGCCGTGCTCCATCTTTCCCGGACCAACGGCAATCACTTTGCCCTCTTGCGGTTTTTCTTTGGCGCTGTCTGGGATAACCAAACCGGAGGGGAGCTTTTGCTCTCTCTCCATCGGTTCCACCAAAATATTGTCTGCAACTGGTTTAATCTTGATCATTTTATTTCGGACAGATAAAAATGCGAGCGAGCTTAGGGCCCCGACATTATGGATTCTCCACCGTCGGGGCGACCACGGTGGAGCAAGCAAAGAACGCTTAATACCGTGGCAGGGGCTGCCAAAGTGATCTTAACCACAACTAGTCAAGAAGTCAAGAGTTTATCCAGAAAAAACCAGCCGCTAGTCCATTGGACTATTGGCTGGCAAAACTTCAATTGAGGCTTGGGCCAACACTTGGTGGTGGAGATGCAAGCGCTCCTGCACTCTCTTCAAACGCATCCGCCATTTCCGCTACCACCCGCAAAAGCTTAATCAACCCCTCTCTAAAACTTCCTGCCGGAAGACCGACCATAAACGGCCCGGCACGAACATTATTTCTATCAGTCTCTCCGTAAATGCGCGCGCTTATTTCCCCTGACGAACTATTCCAACCTACGTTTGCCGCCGACCAATACTGAGAGGAAAACTTGGCAGAAGAATAAGCTTCTAGGTACAGCTCCAATTTGAATCCGACCCCACCATCTTTGCTTTTAGTCCAAGCCGCGGCAAGACGCGGGAGGTTGTAGAAACGGCTGATGAACTCGCCGCAAAACGTGGTAAGGACATCCCTTGCCATGTGAAGCTGCTCATCGGAAACCAAAACATCAGATCCGTAAATTAGGCCTATCTGGCTTGGCGTTTCCCTACCCATTCCCAAACTCCTTTCTTTGTTGCCTAGATGTTATCTCCGAAACGGAAAAAATTCAATGCTTTAAAAATGGTGATAAACTCTAAAGTTGAGAGGAGAAAAGAAGATGGATACCGGGCTGGACCGCTTCTTCTTTGCCACGGCCAAGATTTGGATCATTGCCGGTATCGTTGGATTTTTCGTTACTGTCTTGAGCGTACCGACTTTTTTGCTTTCCTTGTTTGCTCCTGGATGGCAGGACGCAAGAGTGCCCCTGGGACTTGTCGCGCTTGGAGGAATTTCGGCATGGGGCAGTCTGTACTTTCTCCTGCGTTGGATCGATACCGACGAACCCAAGACACCCAAGGCTGGTTCTTAAAACGGACCGGCCTTCTCTTTTTGACTAGAAAATCCTGGGTGCTAAAATCAGAAAAACGGAAAGGAGAGAAATGGGAGCAAATAGCCACGAGGCCGAAGTCGTCTATGTTGGTGTAGGGTTGCCCGGTGCAGTGATTTCTGAAGCACGCAATGAAATCGAAGCGGTGATCGAAGGGCTTGTCGGCGACCGGCACTTTGGGATCACTAAGCCCTCGGGGGTTCGGGAAAGGATCTATCGCCGAGGCACGACCATCCGCAATAACCGGCAGTTTTCCGCCACCTCCGCTGAGGAGCTTGGAACAATTGCCAAAGCGCTGGGGTTAGAAGAGCTTCGCCCCGAGTGGCTCGGAGCCAATCTTTCTCTCCAGGGCTTGCCGGACCTAACTCATCTTCCCCCTCTGAGCCGGCTTGTTTTCCCCAGCGGTGCGGTTCTTTTAGTTTATGGGGAAAATCTTCCTTGCAAGCTTCCTGGAGAAGTAATTCAACATCTTTACCCCGAGATCCCCGGCTTAGAGCCCCATTTTGTCAAAGAGGCATTCGGAAAAAGAGGAGTTGTTGGTTGGATCGAGGTCCCAGGAGTGATTAAGCTCGGTGACCCTGTTTCCGTTCGGCTTCCCAAACAGGCCGGTTCTTAAAAACCGGCCTTTTTTTAGCACAAACCGCAACGGTTTGTTCTTCCATTCTTTGGCGTAATCAATCCCCACTCGCGCAGTGGTGCGGATCTCTCGCGGATCAACGCGGACTCCGCGGTCCTCGATCCAAAGCTCCTTACTCTCGACGAGGTCGATACCGTTGAGGTTTCCGTCAATTTCCAGAAACTTGGTTAACCGTGCCGGACCAGAAACGTTGTCCAAGCCGCGAATTAAAACTGCTTGCGGTTCATCAACTTTTGCGCAAACAATATTTAAAAGCCAATGCATCCCGTAAGTAAAGTAAACGTAAGCCAAGCCTGGGAGGCCAAACATCGGCTCGTTGCGCTTGGTCCGCCGGCCGCCGGCAGCATGGGAAGCTAAGTCCTCTTTACCCACATATGCTTCAACTTCAACAATCATCCCCCCGCGCACCGACCCATCGGAAAGTTTGCGGACCAAAAATTTCCCAAGCAAGTCGGGGGCGAGTGCTCGAGCGGGACGGGAGAAGAAAGCGCGTTTAAGACGTTTGCTTGGCATGGAGAACTCGGTATAGCCTCACTCGATAAGCGGATAGAATTTCCCTTGCCAAATCAACGGGGTGAAAAAGAATCCGCTGCCGCTCAACAATTTCGCGCGTTCTTTTGCCGCGCATGTAAACAAGTTGTAATTTTTGAGCAAAAAGATCAGCTAAAGTCCAAAAAGAATTAGACAGTAGATGGTAGACAGTAGCCGGTAGACTATTTCTTCCGGATGGTGCTTTGAGGCGCGCTTCGGGAATCTCCACATTAGGCAAGTACCTTCTTACCCAGGGGTTCTCACCCAAAAAACGCAGATGCAGATAGTCTTTTGTCCAAAGAGGGTAGGCCAAAACAATTTCATGAGCTGAGTATAAATTTTGCTCGCTATCCGGCACCGTTAAGGATGTTTCCGAGAGGAACATATTTAAACAAAACTGATCGGCAGATACTTTTTTCCCCTTCTGGCGACGGACACGCAAAAGATCAAAGAGAAGGGTCGCCAAGAGTCTAGTTAACCAAACTCGATTTTTCCTTGCGACGATCAGAAGATCAATATCGTCTTCCTCGTGAGAATTGCCTGCCGCTAAAGCACCGGTCAAAAAAACGGCCCGCACCCAGGGGAGGAAGCGGAGAACTTTGGCAAAGCGGGCGGCGCGGGGGAATTTCTTCTCGCTGACTTCTTCCCGCTTAAGACGGGTTTTGACGACCTGCTTTCTTCCTGGCAAGAAAAGGAATCCATCCTTCTCTTCCACTTTTTTCTCGGCAACCAATTGAGCAAGAACATGGGGGATTTCTTTTGGGCGGGCCGAACGCTCGATGAGAAATTTAGTAATCTCTTCTTCCGTCAAAGGATAATCAAAAAGGTCGCGGTAGCACAAGGTTTTTAAAATCGCTTCATCAAGTTTATTCATAGTAGCCAGTTACGAGTAGCGAGTAGCTAGTATTTGGCCAAAAAATCATAAGTGTCTTGATCCTACTAGTTACTAGATACTAACCACTCGTTACTTTATCAAGCGCTTCGTTGGCCAGGGCATCGGCATGGGTATTTTTCTCCCGAGGAATATGTTTATAAATTACTTTGGGAAATTTATTTTCTTGAGCTTTTACCTGCAAGTAGAGTTGGGCGAGATTTGGATTTTTAACCCGATACCCCCCGCTGACCTGATAAAAAACAAGCTCGGAATCAAGAAGAGAAACCAACCGATCCGGCTTGAAATCTTGGGCTTTAACTAAACCCAAAAGAAGAGCGCGGTACTCCGCTTCGTTATTGGTTGTCCGACCCAAAAATTGTCCTTTCTCAAAAAGGACTTTTCCTTTTTCGTCTTTGATGATTACCCCAGCTGCCGCAAGACCGGGATTTCCCCGCGAGGCTCCATCGGTAAAAAGAAAAATAGTTTCCACTTCCTGATTATATAAGACCTTTCACTTCGTTTAAGGATCGTCTCCCGCTTCCGGGCGTGATATCAGCTAAAATTAACCTGAACGATGCAAAAACCTAGCGTGCTTCTTGCCTATGGAGAAAAAGTATTTTCCCGCGCTCTTCAAAAGGCCCTTGAGGAAAGAAGATATGCCGCCACAATTCTTTCTTCCGGCCCGCCGCCCAGAGCCTCCTATGATTTTATTCTCCAGCTGGCTTCTGACCCGACTGATCTTACCCAAGGGACGCGCCAACTCCTTGAAAAAATGGTCAAGGATCGGGCCCGCTTTTTCCTAGTTGCTTATCGAAGTGATGAGCAGCTTTACCAAGAATCTTTTCGCTTTGCCCAGTCACTAACCCATGATTTTGAGCGAAAGTTTGGCATTTCCGTAAATACCTTACGTTTAGGGCGTTTATTCGGCCCCCAGATCGCCAAAGAGGACTCCGGAGCTCTTGGGTTTCTTGTTCATGAGTTTACCGAAGGGGAAATACTCACCATTTATGGCGGAGGGGAGGAGAAAGATTACTACCTTTATGTTGACGACGCTTATGCAGGAATAGCTCATGCTCTAGGCAAAGCGGAGGCAGGGATAACCTATTCGATTGCCCCCAAAGCGACTACTTCCGCTCTATCCATCGCCAAGTTGCTTTCTGAGCTGGGAGAGGGAAGGCACGAAATCCACTACCACCGAGGACTTGTTGCCCTTGACGAACAAGGGGCGGTGGAAGGTGAGCCTCTTCCCCAATGGCGGGAAAAGTTTTCTCTTCGCGAGGGGATCTTGGAAATCCTCAAAACGCAATCGACGCAGGCAATCTCTCCCCACCGAAAAATGCTTCCCAGCCTTAGGCTGCCGGCGCTCCCTCTTCCAAGGATTAGTTTCAAAAAGCCTTCTCCCATCTTTTTAAAATGGGCGTTGATCATTCTGCTTCTCTTTTCCCCCATCCTTTACCTTGCTGGAGAAACTGCTTTTGCCTTTTACCAACTCACCAGAGCCAAGGACGAGGCAGCCGGTTTTAATTTTCCTGCCGCTTCTTCCTCCGCCCGTCAAGCTGCTGCCAGCTTTGAGCGAATTGAGAGATGGGAAAAGATAATTCCCATCCTGGGGGCGGCGGCAATCGCAAAAGAGGTAGCGCTTGCCACCTACGAGGCGACGGCCAACGGGGATCTGGCGGCGGTAACTTTGGAAAACTTTATGCGCAGTAGACAAGGCCTGGCTGTTGCCCCCCAGACCCAGGAACAATTCCGCTCGCTTGCCGCAAACTTTTCGGCCTCCGAGGATCACCTAGCGGTGGCGACAATTGAGGCAGACAAACTAACCAGTCCTTTTTCAAAAGGCTTTATCCAAGCTGCAAAAAGCGGCCTGGCTGATGGACTCGAGTTAGTACGGCTGGGGAGGAGTTTTTGGGGGCAGGCTTACGATCTTCTTGGTTACCAAGGACCACGCAATTACCTCGTTCTTTTCCAAAACTCGGCTGAGATTTGGGCAGGCGGCGGGCCAGCAACCTCACTGGCCCTTGTTACTCTTGAAAGCGGGGCAATTAAAGATCTAGCATTTTACGACCTTTATGATTTCCAAAACGTCGTTCCCCCGGCTGAAGAACAGCCTCCCGTCTTTGGCGGCCCGCGCTCACAACTCTATCTTCTCCTTAGCCCAGATTTCGCCTCCAATGCGGCCTTTACCTCGGCCGTTTTCCGCGCGGGTACCGGAGTTGCAGTCGATGGGATCATTGGGATCGACCTCCACTTTACCGAAAAGCTGCTTGAGGAGACCGGGCCCTTTTACCTTGCCGATTTTGAGAAAGAGGTTTCCGCAAGCAATCTTTTTGAGGTTGCGGAGAGCACGGTGGAAAAGGGATTTTTTCCTGGTTCTACCAAAAAGAAACGTTTTATGCAGGCCCTTGGGGAGGGGCTTCTCGAAAAGATTTTCGCCATCAAGCGGGAAAATTACGCGGCAATATCCCGGCTCGCCTGGGAGCAGCTCAAACAAAAGGGAATCCTCCTTTACTTTAACAACGCCAGCTTTTACCAGGAAGTAATCGAGTCCAACTTTGCTGGGTTGGTACGGAGCGGCAGCGGAGATTATCTATTTCCCCTCGACCACAACGTGGGGACCAAGGGAACAATTTGGATTAAAAGAATGATCGAGTATAAGGTTTTTAATACCGATCGCGAGGGCAAGATGCGGGGAGAACTAAAGATCACCTGGAAAAATGAAGGTGGAGAATCGTGGCCCGCAGGAATCTACCCAAACTACTTCCGTGTTCTCGTTCCCAAGGGAGCGCAGCTCGTCACCGCAGATCTAGAAAGCGGGGATGTAACAGGGGAAGTCGGTTTCGCCGAAGAGGAGGGGAAGGACGTGTTTTATCTGCCGACAAATATCGACCCCCAGAGACAAAAAACCCTACGCCTCCTATATGATCTGCCCTTCAACCTGAGCGATCTCTCCACATACGAGCTGCTACTCCAGCATCAGCCGGGGCAGGTGAGCGATCGATTCAAACTCACCTTTGAGATCCCCTTTGGCTACGAAACCACAAGCGAAAGTTTGCAAAAAGATGGTGAAGCACTTATCTTTGAAGGAGAACTTTTGACTGATTTGGAGTTCACAATCAATTTAAAGGCCAAATGAATAAGGAAAGAATGAAACTGGCAGCTATTCTCTTGATGGGCATAAACGGGATTGGGAAAGGCACTCAGGCCTTCCGCCTGACAAAGCATCTGCCAAACTTTGTCCATTTTGATACCGGACACGAAATTAAAAAACGCGTTGATGACCCTGCTTTTGCCAATGATCCTAAAGTTGTTGAACAAAAAGAAGTTTACTACCGCGGTGATCCCAACGACACCGTTTGGGTGGCTGACTTAGTTTGCGAACAAATAAAAAACTACGCCGCTGAAGGAAAAGGAATAATCCTCTCCGGCTCACCGCGCAAGCTCTACGAAGCTTCTCGAGTCGGTCCACTCCTACTTGAGCTTTTTGGGCCTCGAACGTTAATCATCAAGCTAAATGGAACGGAAGAGGTTGCTAGAGAGAGGATGCTCAGCCGTCTTGTCTGCACTAACAGCCTTTGCGGCTTTACTATCAGAAAGGAGCTCCTTCTTGAGGTTTGCCCGGAATGCGGAGCAGAAAAATTCGCCCCTAAAGATTTAGACAGCGAGGATAAAATCAAGCATCGAATCAGCTGGTACCATACGCAAACATTACCCGCGATGGCTCACCTTTACCTTCTGGGTATCCCGATTACCGACGTAGATGGCGAAAAAGAGGAGGAGGAAGTCTTCCAACAAGTACTCAGAACTTTTGACAAATATCAGTTATTCCCCTAGTACCTTTTATTTGCCGGCCAACTCCAAGGAGGCTTGGCGCATTTTTGCCAGCTCAATTTCCGCCTCTTCGCCCAAAATAAATCTTGGCTGGGAATAATCAAAAATCTTGACTGGCACGTAAGAAACATCAACCAGCTTTTCTTTATAAAACACGTACTTCCCAACGACCCCGATTCTAGTTTCCTCACTCCACATCTGGTCAAAAATAAAATTCCCGTGCGCGTAGGTGATCAGTTTTCCCTTGTAGAACTCGATTCCCTGCACCCAGTGGGAGTGGTTGCCGATAACCAGATCCGCCCCGGCATCGATCGCCAATTTCCCGATTTCCTTTGGGTCGTCGGGGGCGATGCCTCCATCCGTCTTAGGCAGCCTTTCATATTCCTTTCCCCAGTGGTACTGCACCAAAAGAATATCGACCTGCGGCCGGGATTTTTGAATTTCTTCAACCATTGCCTGCCGATTAATCTTTTCGCCGATCCCGTTGAACCCAAGCATCCCAAACTTAAGCCCTCTTACTTCCTCAATTGCCAGATGGTCTCTCCTCGTCCAGGAGATACCGGCTTCCTCCAAATACTCAATAGTTTCGGTTATGCCCGCTAAACCAAAATTACCGATATGGTTATTCTCCAAGCTGGCCATGTCAACTCCCCCAAACACCAACCCCTCCAAATTTCTCTTGTCGCCGCAAAAGGTAAAGCCTTCGCTCAAAACCGGGCAGTTTTTAAGAAGGGGAGCCTCAAGATCAATAATGGTTAAGTCCCCCGAACTGGTAAATTCGGCCATTTGCGCCCACGGATAGGTAAAGCCGCGGCGGCGTGCTTCGATATTTACTCCCCGAGAAGGAATTACATCGCCGGTGACAATGATCGTGCGAAGATCTTCGCCCCCGGCTTCTTGGGGCAACTGATGGTCGGAGGAAAAAATCGCTTCAATTGTCAGCGGAGAAAACTCTGGCTCCTGTGCTATTTTAACCTCGGCATTCTCCCCCGCAGGAACTGGAAAAATTAAAAACAATCCGAAAAGAAAACCTCCGGCAAACCAAAATTTGATCATCCTCTCCCAGTCTAACAGGACACTCCAACTCTTGCCGACCCTGAAAACCGTGATAAACTGAAAAATCGTGGAATTGGCCGCAAAGAAACGAAAAATTCTAGGAAAAAAAGTAAAAAGCCTTCGCGCAGCCGGCGGGCTTCCTGCTGTCGTCTTTGGTGGAAAGGAGCCCTCCACTGCCCTCGAGCTTAACGCGGGGCAGTTCGAAAAGGTTTATGCCGCCGCCGGGGAATCCACCCTAATTGATTTGGATATCGAAGGGGAAAAAGAAAAAATCCTTATTTCCGAAGTTCAGCACGATCCTCTGGGCAAGCTCCTCCACGTCGATTTGCGGCGAATTTCCGCAGGAGAAAAAATCACCGCTGCTATCCCGGTTGTAATTGAAGGGGAATCCCAACCGGTCAAATCAGGCGAAGGGGTTCTCCTCACCCTCCTTTTGGAACTCGAGGTTGAATGTTTACCTGCAGATCTTCCGCATGAAATTAAGGCAGATCTTTCAACTTTGAATGAGGTTGGGCAAGGAATCACCATCGGCCAGCTGCCAATTGATCAAACCAAGGTCAAAATCGTCGGCCACGAACCAGATGAGCTGGTCGTCAAAGTGGATTACCCGCAGGTTGCTGAGGTTGAAGAAGCCCCGGTATCCGAGGAGGAAGCAATCGCCGCCGTGGAAGCAACCCAGGAGAAGAAGCCGGAAGAGGAGGAAGCGGCGGCCGAAGGCGAAGGCCGGCCTGCCGAGGAAGCTCCGGCCGAAAAGGAACCGGTCAACCGAGAATAAACTTGATTCCTGCCAAAACCAAAGCCAAATTAACCAAATGGTAGAAGGTTTTTTGCGGTAGTTTAAAGACAACTTTTTGCCCCAGCAAACTCCCTAGAATAGCAACAGTTAGAACCGCCGCCCAAATCCCCCAATTAAGTTCGAGAATTCCGCTTCCTAAATAAGTTAGCACTCTAGTCAGATCGACAAAGAAAGCGATGGCAAAACTTGTTCCCAAGAACTGGTTTTTACTTAATTTAAAGGTAGAGAGAAACGCCGTTCTTAGCGCCCCAGCCGTTCCCACTAAACCGGCCAAAAAACCTACCAGCCCGCCCGCCCCGATAATCGCAAGATCGTTTTTGGGGAGCTTAATTTCTCTTCCGGTCAGGGAAAAAACAGAATAGGCAACCAAAAATATTCCCAACAACCTAAGAATAATTTGTGGAGGCAGGTAAGCAACTAAGTAAGCTCCTAAGAAAGAGGTCAAAACCCCCAAAACGGAAAACAAAATCCCAATGCGCCAGTTAATGTACTTGCGCCAGATAACCCCGTCAACTGCAACCCCAAAAAAGTGAAAGAGCCCCACCAAAGCAATCGCCGTTTTAATATCAAAAAAGAACGTGGCGACAGGAACAAGAATTGTCGAAGAACCAAAACCCGCAACCGTGGCAACGACCTCCGCGCCAAACGCAGCAATAAGAAAGATTAAGAAGCCTGGGGCCATGGGGATGTAATTAATGACTCCTTCTCTCCCAACTCATTCCAAACCGCCTCCGTCACAAATGGCATAAAAGGATGAAGAAGCTTTAAAGATTCTTTGAGGACGCTTTCCAAAGTTTCTTGAGCCTCTGCCCGTCGCGTTTTAGTTTTCTCAAGATAGATGTCAGCAAGCTTGTGCCAGACAAACTCATACAGCTCTTCCACTGCTTCGTTGAGGCGATAGGTATCCAATGATTTGGTAACCTTTTTAGCCGTTGCCTCCAGTTCTTTGAGGATTAGGCGATCGTCAGCATTAGGTTGGGACTTTTTAGTCGTCCGATCCATTAGGATAAACCGCGCAATGTTCCAAATCTTATTGGCAAAGTTTCGCTGACCGCGAATATTTTCTTCTGAAAGGGAGATATCGCTTTCGATCTTTGCGCCCCAAACAACTCCCATCCGCAGGGCATCGGCGCCATAGCGCTCAACCATAATCAGGGGATCGATCACGTTCCCTTTTGATTTACTGATCTTATGGCCCTCCTTATCCCGAACCAAACCATGGATTAAAACCTCGTGAAACGGGACTTTCCCCGTTTCATAAAGACCAAGCATAATCATCCGAATTACCCAGAAGGGGATGATGTCATAAGCTGTTTCCATTGCCGAAGTCGGGTAGAAGTATTCAAAATCGCCTTTCTCGGCGGTTTGAAGAGTAGCGAACGGCCACTGGCCGGAGGAAAACCAAGTATCGAACGTATCGGTGTCTTGAGTAATTTTAGTGCTCGAACATTCCAAACATTTTTGGGGTTTTTCGCCGGCGGTAATTGTCCATTTTCCACAATCCTCGCAGTGCCAAGCCGGAATTCTGATCCCCCAGACAATTTGGCGGCTGATGTTCCAATCCCTCAAATTCTCATACCAATGCCGGGCAATCTTCTCAAAGCGCTTGGCGACAAACTTTACTTGTCTCTTATCCATTGCATCCAGAGATTTCTTCACCAAAGACTCTACTTTGAGGAACCACTGCTCCCAGAGGAGGGGCTCGATTGGCTTCTTGTGCTTGTAGCAGGTTCCAACAGCATGGTGAATATTTTCCGTTTTCTTAAGCTTCCCGGCCTCTTTAAGGTCTGTCACCGTTTCCACTCGAGCCGCCTCAGGCCTCATCCCCAAGTATTTTTCCGGGGTGTTAACCATTCGGCCGGCAAGATTAATGACGGAAAGTGCCTCAAGCTGGTGCCTTTGCCCAATCTCAAAGTCGGCTGCATCGTGGCCAGGGGTAATTTTGAGCGCCCCAGTGCCAAATTTTGGGTCAACGAGATCGTCGGCGATAATTGGAACCTCCTTATTAATCAGTGGAACAACCGCTTTCTTGCCAACCAAACCTTTGTATCTTTTATCTTTGGGGGAGACGGCAACCGCCACATCGGCAAAGATCGTTTCCGGCCGGGTGGTGGCGATTGAAATTGGGCCGTAATCAAGATAGTAAAGTTCGTCGTCACGTTCGACGGTCTCAACCTCAAGCTGGGAAAAAGTTGTCCCGCAGTAAGGGCAGTAATTGACGATGCTTTTGCCTCGATAAATTAAGCCGTCATCGTAAAGTTTCTTAAATGTCCGGTAAACAATTTTGATGATGTCAGGGTCAAGGGTAAATTTGTTGCGCGTCCAATCGCAAGATGCCCCAAGCGCCCTCAGCTGGCTTTCCATGTTCTTTCTCTTCTCCATCGAGTAATCCCAAATCATTTGATAAAGAGTCTCGCGGTCAAAGTCGAAGCGGCTCTTGCCTTCCTCGGCCAGTTTCTTTTCGAAAACGTACTGAGTCTCGATTCCCGCATGGTCTGCCCCGGGCAGCCAAAGGGTTGGTTCCCCCCTCATTCGGTGGTAACGGATCAAAATATCTTCGATAGTGACAAAACGGACGTGGCCGATATGCAGATCCTCATTGGCATTGGGCGGGGGCATGATGATGGTAAATGGTTGTTTAGTTGTTTGGTTATCTGGTTGTTTAGTAAGACCTTTCGCTTTGCTCAAGGATCTTCTCCCGCTTTGCGCGATAGGAATCTTGGGCTGGAAGGCGCCGGACTTTTCCCACTTTTCGTAAATTTTTGCCTCAAACTGCTGATGCTGAAAGACTTTATCCATCTTCAGCTAACAGCATACCGCATTCAGCTAACAGGAGAAAGTATTAAAACCAAGTAATGATGATGACTTCGCCGCGGGCGATCACGGATTCGCCTCCGCCGTGATCGTGTCGTCTGCGCTGTTCGTGTATGTCTGATTGAATGTCGCAGCAGTCCCAGTGAACCTTGCGGCATAGCCTGCCTCATTCGGCGATTCAATAGTGAGGGCGGGTCCGGTCCATGTGCCGTTCACCGTCACGGTCGGGACGACCGCTTTGCGCACGGCGAAGGTCACCACGAACCGCGGCTGATCGGTGGAGGGTGTATATGCAGTGAAAATCGGCCAGCCCGGAGCGCCCGCCAGGCCGCCGTGGACCTCGTAATACCGCTGAGCCCGCTCCCACTCGTCGGCTGGATGGAGCGGGTAGTAGGTCTGCGCCGTGGAGCCGATGACTGCCGTGGCGTTGTCGAGGTAAGCGGTGGTGGAGGCAT
>Ga0209542_10016025_pt1 | contig 12490 bp, 16 predicted proteins | sample RifCSPhighO2_01_FD_184028 | JGI IMG/M metagenome (GOLD analysis project Ga0209542, IMG submission 184028) | Soil microbial communities from Rifle, Colorado - Rifle CSP2_plank highO2_0.1 (SPAdes) (version 2) | ecosystem: Environmental > Terrestrial > Deep subsurface > Rock core/Sediment ...
CTCGGCATAAAGGTTGACCTTCTTCCAAAAGAATATCGTGCAGAGTCAATTATAACAGGACTGGGCAAAACCAAGATAAAAGGCAGGAGATTCTTACTCCCACGTGCATTAAAGGCAAGGGAGGTGTTGCCTGAAGAGATAAAAAGACTCGGCGGCAAAGTGGATGTTGTAACAGCCTACAGGACGGTTCAACCAAAAGAAAAAACAGACGAGATTAGAAAGATGCTCCGGGAAAAGAGGGTTGATGTAGTAACATTCACATCTTCTTCAACTGTGGAAAACTTTGCAAATATGTTCAAAAGAAACGAGGTGCCGGGCATCTTAAACGGGACACGAGTTGCGTGCATAGGGCCAATAACAAAGGATACAGCAACGAAATTAGGCATAAAAACAGATATAATGCCTGAGAAATATACAATCCCTGCATTGACAGAGGCGATAGGGGAATATTACAAGAAATAGGAGGAAAAATAATCATGATAGACATAACAAAACTTTTTTGCGGAGCAGATACTACGGGAGACCCGTTGAGATATGGCCATAAAAGGGGCGCTGGACACGGCACACCGCATGCAACAGAGAAGATAGAGCATGAGGTGCCAAAATCCGCCAGCGAAAGAAGGCCGGTTGTGGTCTGGAGCGTATCAAGACGATGCAATTTAAACTGCGTTCATTGCTATACTGATTCGCACAATGAAGATTATCCCGGAGAACTTACCAACAGTGAAGCCAGGACCATGATTAAGAGTTTGGCTGACTTCAAGATACCGGCGCTCCTTTTATCCGGCGGTGAGCCGCTCATGAGAAAGGATTTATTTGAGCTTGCGGATTATGCCAGAAGCCTGAATATGCGGCTTACGCTTTCAACAAACGGGACATTGATAGACCAGAAGATAGCAAAGAGGATAAAAGAGACTGGTTTCAGTTATGTGGGAATATCCTTTGACGGCATCGGCGAGGTAAACGATAAATTCAGAGGCATGGAAGGCGCATTTGACCTTGCCCTGCGCGGGGTCAAGAACTGCATGGAGGTTGACCAGAAGGTTGGGTTAAGACTGACGCTGACGCGGAGAAATTATGAAGACCTGCATAACATCTTTGACTTTATTGAAAAGGAAGGGATACAGAGGGCATGCTTTTATCATCTGGTGTATGCAGGCAGGGGGAGCGATCTCCGAAAGGACGACCTTTCCCACGAGGAGAGCAGAAAGGCTATAGATATAATCCTTGAAAGGACTATGGACTTTTACAAGCGGGGGGTGAAAAAAGATATCCTCACCGTGGATAATCATGTGGACGGCCCTTATCTTTACATGAAGCTGAAACAGATTGACCCCAAGCGGGCTGAAGAGGTTTATAAACTCATGGCATGGAACGGAGGCGGCGCATTCTCATCAGGCGTGGGTATCGGCAACATTGACTTCTTCGGCAATGTTCATGCAGACCAGTTCTGGCAGGACCATACATTCGGCAATGTGAGGAAGAGGCCATTTCCAGAGATATGGATGGACACCTCTGATGCGCTGATGAAGGGGCTTAAAAACCGGCTGTCGCTTTTGAAAGGCCGCTGTGCCGATTGCAAGTGGATAAAGATCTGCGGCGGCTCATTCAGATACCGGGCAGTGAAGGTCTATAACGACCCGTGGATGCACGACCCGGCATGTTATCTCACGGATGAAGAGATAGGGATTACAGACCTGCCCCCGCAGGTTTTAAGCAGGGGGAAGAAGGCTGCGGTAGGAGCGAAGTAAGACGAAGAGTTCATGGAAATCAAAATTGACCCGCATACTTTAGAAAGGGCAGAAGAACGAGGAACAACAGAAGAGGAAATCAAAGAAGTAATTGAAACCGGTTTTGGTATTCATGCTAAATATGGACGAATAGGTAAAGCGAAGGTTTATAATTTTAAGCAGAAACGACATGGCAGATATTATGAACAGAAGAGGGTTGAAGTATTTTATATGCTTGAAGAGGGTAAGATAGTAACTGTTACAGTTTATGTGTTTTATGGAAAATGGGAGGCTCAAATATGAATATTGTATATAATGATAAAACTGATGTCCTCTATATTCGACTGGATGAGAAAAAACAGGATGTTATAAACAAACGAGTTTCGGAAGATATTGTGCTGGATATAGGGGAAGAGGAAAAGGTTATTGGTATTGAGATTCTTGATGCCTCAAAACATGTGAATTTGGAGAGACTTTTGCCTGTTAAATATAGCGTTTCAAAAGCAGCATTTTAAGAAGGATGGAATTTAATCTTATGCCTTTCCCAAAATATCGTCTAAGACGGCTTAGAAGAAATGAAGCCATAAGGAGGCTGGTCAGGGAGACCAGCCTTTCTGTGGATGACCTAATACTTCCTCTCTTTGTTACCTTTGGCAGGGGCATGAAAAAAGAGATCAAATCCATGCCCGGGCATTATCAGTTATCCGTGGATAACCTTGCCAGGGAGGTAAAGGAAATACGCAATTTAGGAATCCCTGCTGTCATCCTCTTCGGCATACCCGAACATAAGGACGAAGTTGGTTCTGAGGCATATAACCCGAAGGGAGTTATCCAGCAGGCAATAAAGGCAATAAAGAGCAAAGCGCCTGAGCTGATTGTCATCACCGATGTATGTATGTGCGAATATACATCCCATGGTCACTGCGGGATAATAAAGAATAATGATGTGGACAATGATGCGACGCTGGAACTGCTTGCAAGAGAGGCGCTGTCACATGCAAAGGCAGGGGCTGACATGGTGGCGCCGTCGGACATGATGGATGGAAGGGTGGCTGCCATAAGGAAGATACTGGATGAAAACGGGTTTCAGAATATCCCGATAATGAGTTATGCGGCAAAATATGCAAGCGCATTTTATGGTCCGTTCAGGGATGCAGCAGAATCAACGCCGCAGTTCGGGGACAGGAGGTCCTACCAGATGGATCCCGGCAATAGCAATGAGGCATTAAGGGAAGTAAGGCTTGATATTGAAGAGGGTGCTGATATTGTTATGGTAAAGCCAGCACTGCCGTATCTCGACATAATAAGAAGGATAAAGGATGAATTTAATTACCCTGTTGCTGCATATAATGTAAGCGGTGAATTTGCCATGATAAAGGCTGCAAACAAGCTCGGGTGGATGGACGGCGAAAGGGCAATGATGGAGAGCCTTATTTCAATAAAGAGGGCCGGGGCGGATATGATTTTGACTTATTTTGCCAAAGAGGCAGCAAAGATATTGGGTTCACGCTGAAAAATGCCCATCTGCTGCGTTGTCGCTACGGCTTCTGCGCTCAACATACTAAAAAGTATGCCTCCCCCCGACAGTTTCAATCGGGGCTTGCTCCGCCTTGCATCTGGGCAATTTTTGAGCGTGAACATTGTAACAATATTTGGATAGGAAGGTGATTAGTTATGCATACAATGCCAAAAGGCCATTCTCATGAAGTTCCTGGGATGGAAGGAAAACCAGCTACAGAAAAAAAGTGGCTTCCCAAGCTCATTGCGTGGGAGGTAACGCGTTCATGCAATCTGGACTGCATCCACTGCAGGGCAGCGGCAAGATTCGGGCCGTATCCCAATGAGCTTAAAACAGAGGAGTGCCTTGCATTTCTTGATGATGTGGCAAAGGCGTTTCCCAGTTTCATCATAATCCTTACAGGCGGCGAACCGATGATGAGAGATGATATATGGGAGATTGCAGCGCATGGCACAAAACTGGGTCTCAGAATGGTGATGGCCCCATGCGGATTTCTTGTTACAGAAGAGACTGCCAGAAAGATGAAAGAGGTCGGCATCCAGCGGGTGAGCTACTCCATAGACGGTCTCAATGCAGAGAGCCACGACAATTTCCGCAGGGTAAAGGGCGCATTTGACAGCGTGATGAAGGCCATAGAAAATTCAAAGAAGGTCGGCCTTGAATTTCAGGTCAATACCACCATAACAAAGCACAACCTCCACGAGCTTCCGCAGATATTAGACATGGTGATTAAGCTCGGCGCCAAGGCTCATCATCCGTTTCTGCTTGTTCCCACAGGAAGGGGCGCTGAATTAAAGCACATGGAGATAGCCCCTGAAGACTATGAAAAAACCCTCACATGGTTTTATAATATGAGGGACAAGGTGCCGATCCAGTTCAAGCCAACATGCGCGCCGCATTATTACCGGATATTCCGGCAGCATGAAAGGGAAAAGGGAATAACCGTAAAGCCAGAGACCCACGGTCTGGACGCCATGACCAAAGGGTGCATGGGTGGCCAGTCGTTTGCATTTGTGTCCCACACAGGCAAGGTGCAGATATGCGGATTTCTTGATGTTGAATGCGGCGATATAAGAAAAGAGCCATTCAGCAAGATATGGGAAACATCAAAGGTCTTTAAAGAAATGCGGGCCTGGGATGATTACCTTGGAAGATGCGGATACTGCGAATTCAGAAAGGTATGCGGAGGGTGCAGGGCAAGGGCATTTGCATTTACAGGAAACTATATGGAAGAAGAGCCATTCTGCACATACCAACCAACTGAAGAGGCGAAGAATGCACAAGCCAAGAGAATGGAGGCAGGAAAATAATTACGAATTAAGAATTACGAATTAAGAATTTTCAAACCTATGCTTTACAATTCGTAATTTCTAATTTTTAATTCCTCATTGTCTTATATGGATGCCATAGATAAGAAGATATTGAATATAATTCAGACAAAATTTCCCATTGCTCAAAAACCATATGAGGCTATTGGAAAAGAGGTGGAAATATCAGAGGCAGATGTAATCACACGTATCGGCAATCTCAAAAAAGAGGGTATAATCCGCAGAATTGGCGCTACATTCGACCCAAGGAAGCTTGGTTTTGTCAGCTCTCTGTGCGCTGCCAAGGTTCCCCCTGAAAAGATCAAAGAGTTTGTAGATGTTGTCAACTCATATTCCGGCGTAACCCACAACTATGAAAGAGACAATGATTACAATATCTGGTTTACATTTATAGACGAGTCAATGGAAGAGATTGAAAACAAACTGAAAGAGATTTCGAAAAAGAGCGGTATAAAAGATGTAAGAAATCTGCCTACGGTAAGGTTCTTCAAGATACGGGTTGATTTTGATATGGAGAAATGACGGCTTTGTAAAAAGTCCATCTGCGGCGTTGTTGCTGCGGCTTCTGCGCTTAACATACCATAAAAGTATGCCTCACTTGAAGCCTTGCTCCGCCTTGCATCTGGAGCTTTTTACTTCGCCGTCAGTATAAAATTTTAGTAGTATATATAAGAACTCTTCATCTTATCATCTTCCCTTAGCCACTGCCTTCTAACTACTTTACCACCAGTGCCCCAGTAATTGCACATATCTTTTCGTGTTCTCTAATTTTTACAACACACCAACTGGAACATGATAAAAAACAGAACATGGTAAAAAAATTGACAGAAATCCTAAAATAGTGTAAAAAGGCAGCTATATATTTAGGTCTTTAACATTTTTTAGCCTTTTCTAATAATACATCTGATGAGGGAGTTTACTATGGCACAGACATTGCCCAGTCAGTCAGTTTAACACCACTTCTAAAGACAAAATTATTTAATCAAAAGGGTATGCCGGATTATCTGGCCTGCCCTTTTTTGTTTTATAAGGGGTAAAACTATCGAAGCTTCGGATAAAGAGAGTTATAGTCCAGTTGCAATCATTAGTCTGGTATCGAGTTCTTTCTGGATTAAAGGACTTACTTTACCGAGTCGTCTTATGATAAGGCTTTTCTCAACGGTAAGTAGTTTATTCATTTTGAAGAGTGAGGTTTTCTTTAGCCCTGTAGCAGGAAAATCCGGGTGGTTTTCTTTCAGGATAAAATCTGTAGGCTGGATTGCCTCCGGCTGAACGATGGACGAAATAAAGGCTATAAGGACATCAGAGGACTTTGGATCAGGAGTAAGCACTATTGCAGGGCGAACCTTTTGAGAGGAGAAATCTGTGAAGGGGAAGGGGACAAGGACTATGTCACCGCGCTTAAGGGGAGGTCTCGGCGGCATTAAATTTCCTCTCCATTATCGAGAGAATAGATGTCTTCCCCCTTCTCTTTGAGAAAGTCGAAGCTACCTCCTTCTTCTGCTATCTGGAGGAGATGGAGGGAAGATTCTTCCTCTACGGGGAAGTAGATGATTTTAAATCTTTCATGCTCCCTGGCGGGGATTTTACTTAATGGCTTAAAGACTCCATTTTCGTATATGGCTTCTATGGTTTTGGGCATATTTATTACCTCCTCTATGGATAAAGGATAGAGAATTGATGCAAAAAAGTCAAGGAAAGATGATAGGGGAAAAGGGGTTAAGGCTTGTGGGAAAGGTGTGGCGGAAAATTACCATAAAACTCTCAGATAAAGGTTTTTACGCTTTGCTTCTCAGTGGGATTTTATCTCTGACCCTCCTATCGAGATGCGAGGGGCTTCAGGTAAATATCCAGGTAGAGGTTCAGACGGTTAAACGAGAAGAGGCCGCTTTATTGGTTCTCATTGACAACAAATCAACATACAGGATTAAAATCACTTATCCTATCTCAACCGATATGCTGAAACAGGATCAGTACACGGAGTTTCGTTTGCCAAAAGCGGGCAATTATAAAGTTGTACTTACAGCCTATGCAGAAGACCCTGATTATCGCAATACATACAAACCTGTTAAGACTGTTGAAATACCTACTTTCTTGAATGGATACGACACCATTCGCACCAAGGGAGGGTTTGTCGGGTATAATTTAGAGGTAACTGAGGGGATGATTTTCCCGGGCAAATAAAAAAATTAGATTTGCATGAAATAAGTATGAATGTCCCCAGAATTGGAAGTTAGTATCTCTCTATTGTGTTCGCCTTATATCACTGAGTTAATTGACAAGTCCGTATTTGCCAAATCATTTTTAAAACAGCATTTTTAACCCAGCAGTTTGGTTAATAAGTTTAAAAATAGACAGAAAGGAGGGAAGCAAAAATGAGTGATGAATATTGTAGAAAATGCAAATCAAAGCTTGCGACATGTCCTACTTGCAAAGGCAAAGGGACAACAAAGCAGGGCGGTACTTTTAGTGGGTATTCTGATAAACCATGTCCAAACCGGAGTCAATCAGCGATTTTGACACAAAACAGCAGAGGAGTTGTGTCTAAAATCTGCCGTCAGAATGCCGGTTTTGTTGTTTTGCACATTTCCGCTTAGTTCCGCCTCTGAATTTTCGCTCAGAAGCCCTTCCATGACACGATCTCTTCCATGAGCATAGCCTGATGTCCCTTCCTTTTGGGTATTGTAAAAGCCAAGCCTCATCCGCCTTGCTGATAAAAGATTATCTTTTCTTGCTTGCCTTATCGCATTTCCCAATCCCTCATGTTCTTCGTTGGGCCGTACATACCCCAATGACGAATGCGGATGGTCGTTATAAAGCTTCTGGAATGTCGCTATCCAATCCGCTATATCCTGCACCATCTCAAACTCCTCCGGACAATCAGGGTGGTATTTCATATATTTGATAAATGCCTCTATCCACGCATTATCATCTGGCGTGTATGGCCTGGCAAATTTAAGCCGAATATCCCATTTCCCACTAAGATGCGCCTTCGTAAGGCCACCTTTCATCTGCCCACCACGATCGCTTAACGCAGTTATCAAAGATGCATCTATTCCTTCTTTACATAACGCCTCATCCCAAATATCCATAACATCCTGTTGCCTGAATGAAGTAACCCGTATTCCATAATGAATGAATTTACGCGACCCTAAGTCCAAAATCGGGATGACCACAACCCGCAGCCTGTTAGTAAGATAAAAATCCGTCGCATCGTAACTAAATACACGTTTCGGCTCGGTCATCAGCTGGCGTATATCAGGCTTCTCAGGACGTTTTCTCGTTGGCACAGTATATTCGGCCTGCAAACGATTCCTTATCAATACCCGCTGAATCGTAGAGATACTGCAATAAAATTTACCGGTCTCATGGCCATATACCATTAGCCCTGCCGCCCTTAAATCTGTCAATTTCTCATCTCTGCCGGCTGTAACTATCTCTTCTTCCTCCTTAGCCGTAATCCTATTCCATGCGCACCGTACTACGGCAGGCTTATCCTCAAGCCATCTGTAGAACCGCCTTCTTCCCAATCGTAATACCTCACAACCATCTGTTATAGTCAATTCTTTCAACCCCTGCATAACTTCAATTATACCTTTTTGCGCTGCTCGGCTTATCTTTGTTCTGGATAATTCGCCGCGTAACCCTAATCCATCCTTTTTTTTAAAAGAAGGTATTCTTCGCTCATTTGCGCAAGCGCTTTCTCCTTCGCTAATAGTTCCACCTTAAGCCTCTCATGTTCTTCATATGGCACTTCTTGCTCCTTCTTGGAATATTTCTTCTTTCCAAGTTCCTTCACAGCCCCTTCCTCTACCTGCCTGCGTATCTTCGTTAACTCTGATGAGTATACCCCTCGTCTGCGCAGTATCTCCCCTACAGGCGCATCTTTGGCGCTCGTTTCCAGAAAAATCTGCCACTTCTCTGCTGCTGTCAGCTTCTTGCGCTTCCGCACCTTCTCGCTGCCTGTTGCTATTATGCCCTCCGTACTCATCTTTAGCCCCCCTTTTCTGGCATTCTACACCACAGGGAGATTAGAAACAATTCCTTTAGTCACTTTGTGACATTATCGCAGATTTTCTACGATTTGTTTGATGATAAAATATTGATGAGGATAACTCTCGTGAAAAATAAAGCATTACTTCTTCATCAGCATTTCCTAAGTCAATTATTACAGTTTGTCCTTCGTCTAATTCGTTCAGAATTTCAGTTACAAAATTTGAAGCTGTAGGGCTGTGATATTTTCTGATTTCTTGAATTATTCCTGGTCCTGCACTTGTAGTTGATGCTGGAAGTAAAAAGTTTAACAGAGCTTCATCATCAGCATCAAATAGGTTTTTCCCTTTTGTTGAACTTGGAAGTTTTGATAATCTATCAGCCACAATTGCTCTTTCAAACAAAACCTGATATTTGTCTAACGAATCGGGATAAGTCCAACCTATCTTGTCTTTTCCAAAAATTTGTTCCATTGCCTTCTCATTAAAAGCTTCTCCAAAAGGAACTTTCCCTTTGAGTTTGTTTTCATCAATAGAGAACCCTGCTTTTTTTAAGATCGACCAGTAGACTTGAATTTTTCGTATTGCTCTTTTCTTTTCACCAACCTCTAATTCTTTTAATTGCTCAATGCTTGGAATATCCACTGATAAAAACCTTTCAATGTAAATGGAGTCACGACCTCGTTCTCTTAATAGCGTTCGGATTATTTTATGCGACTCCTTGGGGTTTTCATAGAAATTGATCTTAAGTTCTTTTGATTTTGTTCCAGCTTTTTTTGTCAAAGCATATACTATACATCTGTCTGGAAAAGCACTTGCGATTGAACTCTCGTTATCTTGTGGATTATCATTCGCATACTCACCGTTAATATCAAAAATAATTTGTCCGACATCTTTTGTCTCTTTTGTTGTTTCAATCAAACTCTGAACAATCAGTTTTACAACATTGCTTTTCCCTAACCTTGTTTTACCAAACATTGCAGTCCTGCATCCTTTGAAATCGTTTGTTGAAAGAAAGATGTCAACTTTCGGCAGCGGTTTATTTGGTAGCGGTAGTTGGCATTCAGTCAAACGAAGTTTGCCAATTGCAAACCTGTTTTCTTTTGGAACAATTTCATTATTTACTAAATTCAACAAGGCATCGTCAGGGGAAAAGATTTTGTACTTGTGTGCACTGACATAATTATTCAAGTCGCCAGAAAATTCCACCGCGTCTTGAAAAGTTGGGTGTGGGTAAAACATTCCTAAAACATTTGTTTTAAGTGCACCCCACTGTAATTCGCTTTGAGTGAAAATATCCAGTTCAGGCATAGATTTCTTTTGAAGTTCAAAATAAGTTTGCTGAACTTCTTTTGTAAGTGGTGTCGGTGCTGAATCTAAAACCCGAAGCAAAGTAAAGTGTGGTGGTATGCTTGTGCCGCTTTGTTCAAATGAATCAGGAACCATTATGAGTAATGAGTTTCTTGGAATGCCGCCAACATTAACTTTGAAAGGGTCGCAAGTAATGATAGTGATTTCATCGTAGCCGATGTCTAAAACATAACCAACAAATCTACTTTCGTTGTATCGTTTCGCGGTCTCAACGCCTTCTTCGTTTTTTAAGAAGTCCGAAAGAACACGCAACGGATGATTTTGATTTGCTGCTTCTTCTAAAAATTGTTTCATAGGTTTATTAGTAGTTTGTAATTAACACTTCTTTTGAATTCTTGGTTTGTATTCCGGGTTTGTCGCTTGTTCCAATTGGGATTTTTTTGATATTAAATCCTCTATACAATTTTAAAATGTCTTTGTGAGAAGAGTTTGTCATTGCCCAACGAATTCGTTTTGATTTCGGTAAACTCTTTAGTGTTTCAGATAACCTAACCTGCTCCTCAAAAAGAAATTTTCCGTTGCTGTAATGCAATTCGTGTAAATCCTTTTCACCGGGTTTGTATGGTGGGTCAAGAAAAATAAAATCATTCTTTGAAGCATTTTTAATTACATCTTCAAAGTCGTTACTCAAAATTTCTGCTCTGCGAAAAATTTGTGAAAGTTCAATAATGCTTTGATGTGTAATTACCCAACGCCTTTCTTCGCCTCCATAACCAACATTAAAATTTCCCTGCGGATTGTGTCGCCACATTCCTTTAAAACAAGTTCTGTTTAAATAAAGTGTTCTTGCTGCTTTGTAGTAAAGTGGTTTGTCGTCAATTCTTTTATCTCTGACTTTGTAATATGATTTTTTACCAGCAGGAAACGATTCAAATGCTTCCCAAACTTTGTGAGGATAAAGTTTAATTCCCTTGTAAAGATTTATCAGTTCAGCATTCAAATCAGAGATAAAAGCATCAGTCGGTTTGATGTAAAGAAATACAGAACCCCCACCAACGAATGGTTCAATGTAAGTTCCTTTAATATCTTTCTTGTCTGGCAAACGATTTACCAAAAACGAAAGTAATTTACTTTTTCCACCTGGATATCTAAGAAATTTCATAAAACGATATACGCTTTCAAAAGTAAAGTTTTAAGTGCATTGGCAAAATTACATTTTTTGTCTGCTGACGTGGGGTTGACTTGTATGGTTGCCAGTTTCCTTTCAAATATATACATCTGCGACAGAAGGTTTGTCAAGCCAAAACAAAACACCTGACAAGGTCATTATACCAAACAAATGCCTGCCCGCAAACCACAACGTCATGTCAGAGATTTTATGAACCTTATCGCCGCTGCTTTATCTTTAGTTACATCATCAGTCACAAGATTAGAAGGGATAATCACCGGATACCTTTCGGTATAATAATAGTTCGTTATCCGTTCACACAGCCCTCTATGCTCCTCAAGCGCCGGGTTGAACTCTACTGCAAAATCAAGAAGGGTATCCAAGTTCGTGAATCTTTCTAAGCTTCCAGCCCCTTTCCAACAGGAATGCCTTCAGATATTTCTCCAGTGATTGCTGGAGAAAAAAAGCAGCTCCCTCAGGGTCGCCGTCTTCAAGCAGGACTTCCATTCTATGCCAGTCTTTCTCAGCTATCTTTCGCCAGTCTTCCGGATAATGAAAGCCTTTCGTCTCTGTCACGCCCTTATCCCTGTTTCAAGGATTTCGTTTATGAACTGATCACCACATTTTTTACGATCTTCCAATTCTTGAGGGGTTAGAACAATCGGAGAAACCGGAATCTTCTTTTTTAAGTCTCTTAAAAGCCTTCTTACTGTTGCCTGTCTTTCAAAAAATCGCTCTTTGGATTCTGATATTATAAGCAAGTCTATATCGCTGTCCTCAGTTGCCTTACCTTTGGCATAAGAACCGAAAAGAATAACCTCTTTCGCGCCGTATTGTTCCTTCAATCTCTTTGCAAGTGCTTTTATTAAATCAGCCATCTTTTACTCCATAGCCTTTCTGATTGCTCATCTTACTCATTCTAATAAGGGATGTCAATTTCAGACAAACACCGTAAAATAGCGATTAGAAACCTCGCTATTTTATAAACCTGCGATTTGGCTGCCATACTTCGTTATCGGCCAATTTTTGTTCCTCACCGTATCGGTGAACATACGGCTCGTCTCAAAAATTGTCCGCTGCCTCGTCTAACAGTCAACTTGCAGGTTTCCCCAAAAATCAATGTCTATTTTTGGGAAACAAAACCTCAGGAACTTCCATACTCCGCCTTTTCCTGTTTCACCCTCTCATGCAGCCAGACCTTTATCAATGCTCCCCGGTCAACCCCTATTTCCTGGCGGATTTCATCCAGCCATAATTCCTTGGCCGATTCAAAATCCATCTCATACTTTGTCTTGTTTAAACGGCTTTTTCCACGTATCCCATTCAAACTTTATAGCTTTATTATACATAATGAGCAAATGCTCAACAGCTATTCATACCTCAAACATTCCACAGGCGCAAGCTGTGATGCCTTTCTGGCAGGATAAAAACCAAAGAATATG
>Ga0209542_10016027_pt1 | contig 12490 bp, 10 predicted proteins | sample RifCSPhighO2_01_FD_184028 | JGI IMG/M metagenome (GOLD analysis project Ga0209542, IMG submission 184028) | Soil microbial communities from Rifle, Colorado - Rifle CSP2_plank highO2_0.1 (SPAdes) (version 2) | ecosystem: Environmental > Terrestrial > Deep subsurface > Rock core/Sediment ...
CCTCGCCGCCGTCGCCGCCAAGCGCTTCGATCCCGGCTTCAAGGCCTTCGCCGAACGGCTCACCACCGCCGGCAAGCCCAAGAAGCTCGTCACCGTCGCCGTCATGCGAAAGCTCATCGAAGCCGCCCACCTGGTGCTCGCACGGGGCAACCCATGGTCCGCAACGCCCACCACCTGAAACATGGTTGCTCCACCATGCTGCGCATGGTCCCCCTCCCCCTACGGGTGAGGAGAGCCCGGCAGCGACGTCCACAATAATCCTAGTCTATCGCCGCCCAGTTGCCGTGGAAGCCGAACGGCATCCTGCGCGGCATCTCCGCGATGGCCACGGGGCCTTTCTCGATGTCCTGCGCTTCGAAGATCGCCAGGTCCGAGCGGTTCTCGTCTGCCCGCCAGATCACCGCGGTGAGCCAGCCGTCGCCCTCCGCAGCGTCGGCCGAGCGGGGCACGAACACCGGCTCGGACGTCAGGTCCCCGCCGTTCAGCTGATAGACCTGCCGCTTGCCCGTCTGCAGGTCGAGATGGGCGATGGCGCACTGCTTGATGGTGCCGCTGCCGGTCGGATCGGCGGCGTACCAGCCATGGCGGTGCCTCAGCGTCTCCACCCGCGGATCGACGCGCGGGAACTCCCCGTCCAGGTCGTCCAGCGGGGTCTCCTTGATCGCGTCCGAGGCGTCGTTCAGGTCGAAGGTCCAGCGCACCAGCCGGGCCGCGGCCTTGTCGCCCGGCGAGCCGTCGGCCTTGGGGAACAGCGGCGCCACGTCGTAGCGCATCACGTCGCAGAAGATCTTGCCGTCCTCCTCCCAGCTGTTCAGCGGGTGGAAGACGTAGCAGGCCTCGGTGTTGAACCAGCGGATGGTCGAGACGTCGGCATCCCGACGCATGACGCCCACGTACGAGCCCTTCTCCGGCTCCCAGGCGAACGCCGGCTTGCCGCTCATCGCCCGCTCCAGGCTGGCCGTCAGCGGCAGGATCGGGAACAGGGCGTGGTTCTCGGTGACCATGAAGTCGTGGACCATGCAGGCGAAGGGCGCCTGGAAGTCCTGGCGGCGCACCAGCCGGCCGGCCTTGTCCGTGACGCCATAGCTCATCCCCGCCGACAGCGGCATCTGGCCGACGCCATAGGCGAACCACACCATCTCGCCCGTCTTGGGGTCGAGCTTCGGGTGGGCGGTGACCTTGCCCTTGAACTCGCGATCGTAACCCTTCGACTCCAGGGTCCGCGGGTCCATGCCGAAGGGGTGGTGGCCCTCCTCCAGCGCCAGCAGCTTCCCGGCGTGCCAGACGATGTTGGTGTTGGCCACGCCGCCCTCGTTGCCGATCGCCAGCGGGTCGGTGGTCATCGGATTGCCGAAACTGCCGAACAGCGAGCGGCCGTGCTCGTGCTCCAGCTCCCACTTGGGCGTGCGGACGTAGCGGTTGCGGTAGCTGACCTTGCCGTCCGCCACGTAGAAGCCGTGGACCATGCCGTCGCCGCCGAACCAGTGGTGGTTGGGGTCCCGGGGCTCGAACTGCGGGTTCGGGCCGATGCGGAACAAAGCGCCGCGCAGGCCCGGCGGAATCTCACCCTTCACCGTCAGGTCGAAGTCGTCTTCCGACCGGATCGGGGCGAAGTTCCCCGCCAGATACGGATTGATGCGCACATCGCCGTCCATGGTCGTCGCCTCCACTTGCTTGTTGTAACTTACGTTGTAAATTCATGCGGGAGGCCGTACCCCTTGGCAAGCCTTTTCTGCAGCAGCCGAGTCGAATGCCGCGCGTCCTGACCGAGACCGATGTCGCCGACTTCCGCGAGCGCCTGTGCGCCGCCGCCGAGCGGCTGTTCGCGGAGAAGGGGCCCGATGCGGTCACCATGCGCCAGCTGGCCTCGGCGCTGGGCGTCTCGCCCATGACCCCCTACCGGTACTTCCAGGACAAGGACGACATCCTGGCGGCCGTGCGGGCCAACGGCTTCAACCGGTTCGCGGAGGCGCTGGAGGCGGCGCGCGGCAGCGCCAAGAGCGCCCGGGCCAAGGCCGCGGCGGTCGGCGAGGCCTATGTCCGCTTCGCCTTCGACCACCCGCACACCTACAAGCTGATGTTCGACCTGAACCAGCCGATGGACGACGCGTATCCCGAGCTAGTGGACGCCGGCCGCCGCGCCCACGAGACCCAGACCGCTTGGGTCAAGGACCAGATCGAGGCCGGCGAGATGGCCGGCGATCCCGAGCAGATCGGCGCCATGTTCTGGGCCGCGACCCACGGGGTGGTGGTCCTGGAGATGGCCGGCAAGCTGCCCGCCGGCGCCGCCCGCGACCTGCACCACCAGATCAGCGCCACCCTGGCCAAGGGCCTCAAGCCCGGCGCTTGACGGCCCTTCAGGGAAACCTGCGACCATGCCCGGCAATCAGCGGGAGGCGGGCGTGGCGGACATCAGACCCTTTGAAGTGACCTGGACCGAGGCCGAGGTCGGCCGCGTGCTGGACCAGGTCCGCGCCTACCCTTGGCCGCCGGCGCCGGACGTCCCCGACGGCTGGGCCTACGGCTGCGACGGCGCCTACCTGAAGGGGCTCTGCGACCACTGGACCGCCGCCTACGACTGGCGCGCCGCGGTGGCCGACCTCAACCGCTTCCCGCAGTTCACCGCCCGGGTCGAGGAGTTCGATCTCCACTTCCTCCACGTGGTGGGCGGGGCTGGCGGCAAGCGGCCGCTCCTGGTGACGCACGGCTGGCCGGGCTCCCACTACGAGTTCTGGCAGTCGATCGAGAAGCTGGCCTTCCCGTCGCGCTTCGGCGGCGATGCGGCCGACGCCTTCGACCTGGTGGTCCCCTCTCTCCCCGGCTTCGGCTTCTCCTCCAAGCCCGCCCGGCCCATCGGCCAGCGCACCACCGCGCGCCTGTTCAACACCCTGATGACCGAGGTGCTGGGCTATCGCAGCTATCTCGCCCAGGGCGGGGACTGGGGCGCCATGGTCACCTCCTGGCTCGGCCGCGAGCACGGGGCCAGCGCTCGGGCCATCCATCTCAACATGCTGGGCTTCCGGCCGCACGGGGGCCCGACGAGCGAGGCCGAGATCGCCTGGGCCCAGAAGCAGGCCGCCGCCATGGACATGATGGGCGCCTATTTCCGGCTGCAGGTCTCCAAGCCCCAGTCCATCGCCTGGATGGGCGCCGGCAATCCCGTGGGCCAGGCCGCCTGGATCGCCGAGCGCTTCCACGACTGGTCGGACCTGCGGGCCAAGACCCTGGACGAGGCCCATCCCAAGGACCGCCTGCTCACCAACATCATGCTCTATGTGATGACCGGCAGCTTCACCTCCGGCGCCTGGTACTACCGCGGCATGGTGGAAGAGGGCGGTCTCGCGCTGGCGGCCGGCGAGCGGGTCGAGACCCCCACCGCCTTCGCCAATTTCCCGGGCGAGCCGCTCTATTCCGCCCCGCCCCGCGCCTTCGCCGAGCGCGCCTACAACATCGTCCGCTGGACCGACCAGCCCCGCGGCGGCCACTTCGCCGCCATGGAGGAACCCGACCTCTTCGTCGCCGACGTCCAGGCCTGGGCCCGCGAGCACGGCTGACGCGCCGACGGCGCGTTCGGCAGGTTTGACATCGGGTCTGGCCGCTGCGCGGCGGGAACCGTAGAAGCCCGCCCATGGCCCGCTACGACTTCGCTTCGGACAACACCGCCCCCGCCACGCCCGAAGCGATGGAGGCGATCGTCGCGGCGAACACCGGCTTCACGTCGGGCTACGGCAGCGACCCCGTGAGCGCCCGCGCCGCGGACCTGTTGCGGGAGACCCTGGACGCCGACGCCGAGGTGCGGTTCGTGGCCTCCGGCACGGCCGCCAACGCGATCTCCATCGGCGCCCTCTGCCGGCCGTTCGAGGCGGTGCTGGCGCACGAGCACGCCCACATCTGCACGGATGAGACCGGCGCCCCAGGCCTCTTCGGCCACGGCCTGGGGCTCTTCGGCCTCCCGGGAGCCTCGGGCAAGATCGATCCAGCCGCCCTCGCCGGACCGCTGAACGCCCCCGACGTTTCGCACCGCCAGTCTCCCGCCGCCCTGTCGATCACCAACGCCACCGAGTACGGCACGGTCTACACGGAGGGCGACCTGCGCGCCCTGATCGGCCCGGTGAAGGCCAAGGGCTATGGCGTGCACCTGGACGGCGCGCGCCTGGCCAACGCCGCCGCCGCCGGCTTCGACCTCAGGGCCATCGCCGGCCTGGGCGTCGACATCCTGGTGGTGGGTGGGACCAAGGCCGGCATGCCGCCGACCGAAGCCGTGGTGATCTTCGACCGCAACATCGCCCGCCGCTTTGACGCACGGCTGAAACAATCCGGCCAGCTTCCTTCGAAGGGCCGGTTCTACGCCGCGCCCTTCATCGGCATGCTGGCCGGCCACGCCCTGATCCGGCACGCGGCGCACGCCAACGCCATGGCCCGCCGCCTCGCGGACAGGATGCCGTTCCGCGTCATCCATCCCGTTGAGGCGAATGCGGTTTTCGTCGAGATGGACGAGGCGCGGCTGGCGGCGCTCCACGCCGCGGGCTGGTTCGTCTACCGCTTCCTCGACGGCTCGGTCCGCTTCATGTGCTCCTGGGCCACCACCGAGGATTCGGTGGACGAAATCGCCGAGACCCTACGCAGCATTGCCTAAATCGGTCGGCCGGGAGTCTGTCCGACCGGGGCATGGCCTTGCCGCAACCGGGCGATGTGTGGCGCCGAAGCCGCAAATCGTGGAAAATCCGTAATGTTACCCGACCGTTCGTCGTAACTGCGGCCGCTTTTCGTTGCCCGCGTGACACGTGCGTGACAGCTATCGAGACCACCCTCAGGTGCAGGGTTCGTCAGCCATCGACGTGAAGCCGCGTCGACGCGAGGAGAGCTGTGCGCCCGAGGGAACAAGCGTCGGCATCGCCTGGCGCCCTCCACGTAACCCGTTTCCAGGCCGGGGGGCCGCAAGAATGAAAGTCCAAATGAACACGAAGCTTCGAAGCGCGCTGCTCGCGTCAGCCGCTGCCTCCGCAACCCTGCTCGCCATGCCCACCATCGCCCAGGCGCAGGACGCCGGCGAAGGCGTCGACGTCGGCGAAATCGTCGTCACCGGCTCGCGCATCCGCCGCGACACCTTCAGCGCGCCGCAGCCGCTCGCGGTCGTCAGCGCGGAAGCCATCCGGGAGTCCGGCCAGACTTCGATCGGCGACATTCTCCTGGATCAGCCGTCGATCAACCCGAACCAGAACGCGCAGACCACCTCGGGTACGCTGTTCCTGGCGGGTCAGGCGCGCGCTGACATCCGCGGCCTCGGCGCCACCCGCACCCTGGTGCTGATGGACAACCGTCGCCTGCCGTTCTCCGACGCCTCGTCGCCTGCCGTCGACCTCAACACCATTCCCTCGCTGATGGTGGAACGGATCGAGACGGTGCCCGGCGGTGTCTCCGCGGTGTATGGCTCGGAAGCCATCGCCGGCGTCGTCAACTTCATCATGAAGAAGGAGCACGAAGGCCTCGAGCTCGACATCCAGGGCGGCATCACCGAGGAGAACGACGGCGAGGAATTCCGCGCCGGCTTCAACTGGGGCAAGAAGTTCTTCGATGACCGGCTGAACGTGCTGGTCGGCGGTGAATACGCCACGCTCGACAAGATCATGCAGCGCGACCGGGACCAGCTCTACCCGGGCTTCCGCCGGAACAACGCCCCCGGCGTCAATCCCCAGCCCATCATCCCCAACTCGCGCACCAACAGCAACACGACGGCGACCTTCCAGCTGATCGGCGGCAACGTGGTGGGCACGGCGCGCGCCGTGACGCTGGACGCCCGCAACCCCACGCAAGTCGTGCGCCTGTCGCCCGCCTGCTCGACCCAGACCGTTCAGCCCAACTGCCAGGACGAAGCGCTCACCTACAGCAACGTCTTCAGCGCGCTGCAGGGCAAGGCGAACCGGGGCGTTCTGCGCACCTACATGGACTACAAGATCACGGACACCTTCAAGGCGTTCGTCGATGCTTCCTACGTGAAGGTCAGCGGCTACGGCATCTTCGGCCCGGCATTCTCGAACGCGGCCGGCGGCGGCACCATGCCGCTCGTGCTGCGTGGCGATAACGCCTACCTGAATGGTCCGGGCGCCACGGCCGCCGCGCTGCGCGCTGAATGGCTGGCGGCCGGCAAGACCCTCACCCAGGGTTCGACCGCGAACGTCGGCAAGCAGTTCGTCGAATTCGGCGGCCGCGACGTGAAGACCGAGCGGGAACAGTACCGCATCGCCGGCGGCATCGAGGGTCAGTTCGAGACGTTCGGGCGGCAAGTGAACATGGACGGCTACGTCCAGTATTCGCGGCTGGACGGCACGACGATCTCCTACAACGTGCCGAACGTCGCCCGCGTCCAGCAGGCGACCGATGCCGTGATGCTGAATGGCCAGGTGGTGTGTCGTGACGCGGCGGCCCGGGCCGCGGGCTGCACGCCCTGGGACCTCGTCAACGGCCCGTCGCGCGAAGCCATCCTGTTCACCAACGCCAACTCGACGACCGACCAGAAGATCACCCAGACGGTGGCGGGCCTGAACTTCGCCACCGAGCTGTTCGAACTCCCGGCCGGCCCGGTGGGCGTGGCGTTCGGCGCCGAGTACCGCAAGGAAACGAGCTTCTTCGAGCAGGACGCCCTGGGCGCCTCCGGCGCGCTGTTCTTCAACGCGATCGGCACCCGCGAGGGTTCCTACAACGTGAAGGAAGCCTACGGCGAAGTCCGGATCCCCATCCTGAAGGACGTGCCGTTCGCCGAAGAGCTCAGCGTCGAACTGGCTGGCCGCGTCTCCGACTACTCGACGATCGGCGGCACGGATCAATACCGGATCGCGGCCACCTGGGCGCCGGTCCGCGACATCCGCTTCCGGGCCAGCGAGTCCACCGCGGTGCGCGCGCCGAACATCATCGAGCTGTTCTCGCCGCAGAGCCGGAACTTCACCACCACCGCGACGGACCCCTGCGATGCAGCGGTCTTCGCGGGCGCCACGGCGGCCCAACAGGCTGCCCGTCGCGTCACCTGCGCCGCGGCCATCCCCGGATGGAACTCGGCGACCTTCCAGTCGAACTTCGGCGCGGGACGTCCGTCTCTGGCGCTCCTCCAGGGCGGCAACCCCGACCTCGGGCCGGAAACCGCGCACACCTACCAATACGGTGTCGTGGTCCAGCCGCGGTGGATCCCGGGCCTCCAGATCTCGGTGGACTTCTTCAAGTACAACATCGACGGTCAGGTCGGCACGATCCCGATCAACACGCTGTTCAACCAGCTCTGCTACGACGACGCGACCACCGCGTACGCCTCCAACCCGTACTGCGCCCAAATCCGCCGTGACCCCACCGGGACGGGCGGCAGCGGCATCGTCGGCGGCGTGTCCGAGGTCGTCTTGGTCCAGCAGAACGTGGCCAAGGTGAAGGTCGAAGGCTACGACTACTCGATCGCCTACGGCTTCCGGACCGAGGACCTGTTCGGCCAGGACTACGGTGACATCGCGATGCGCCTGGACGCGACGTGGATGTACCAGTTCCAGCTGCAGGGCCTTCCCGGCCAGGCGTTCACCCAGCTCGCGAACACGATCAACAACGCGACGCCGGAGTGGCGGGCCACCGGCTCTGTCCGCTGGACCAAGGACAAGCTCTCGCTGACCTGGAGCACGCTCTGGATCGACTCCATGATCGCGAACAACGCGTTCCAGCCGAGCCAGCTCGACCCGTACTACACGGGCGACTACTACCGGCATGATATGCGCGTGTCCTACAAGTACAGCGACGAGCTGTCCCTGCGGGCCGGCATCATCAACGTGTTCGACCGCTATCCGCCGAAGATCTCGGACAACCAGATCTTCACCGGGACGGGCGTCGGCGCGTCGCAGTACGACAACCGCGGCCGGTTCTTCTTCATCGGCGCGAACATGAACTTCTAAGTCGGATTGGCCGGGGCCTTCGGGTCCCGGCCTTTGCGGCGACCTGATAGCGAAAGAGCCGCCGGGGCGACCCGGCGGCTCTCTTGTTTTCGGCGCTGTGGCGGCGGCTATTCCGCCGGCTGCAGCGACTTCTTCACGACCGCGCCGGCCAGCCGGCCCGTGATGATCTCCTCGGCCTCGCGCACGATGCGATGGATCAGCTCGGCGCAGGTGGGGATGTCGTGGATGAGGCCCTGGACTTGGCCCGCCGACCAGATGCCGTAGTCCGGGTCCCCGGCCTCGTAGACCACCTTGCCGCGGGCGCCGGCCACCAGGTCCTTCACGTCCTCGAACTTGGCGCCGCCGGCCCGCTCGATCCGCACCACTTCGTCCGAGACCGCGTTCTTCGCCACGCGGGCGGTGTTGTGCATGGTCCGGAAGATCAGGTTGGTCTGGCGCTCGTCGTTGGCGACGATCTGCTCCTTCACCTTCTGGTGGATCGGGCTCTCGACCGTGGCCATGAAACGGGTGCCCATGTTGACGCCCTCCGCCCCGAGGGCCAGGGCCGCCACCAGGCCGCGCGCATCGCCGAAGCCGCCCGAGGCGATCATCGGGATCTTCACCTTGTCGGCCGCGGCCGGGATCAGGATCAGGCCGCCCACGTCGTCCTCGCCCGGGTGACCGGCGCATTCAAGGCCGTCGATGGAGATGGCGTCCACGCCCATCCGTTCGGCCGACAGCGCGTGGCGGACCGCGGTGCACTTGTGGATCACCTTCACGCCATGGGCCTTGAAGTGGTCGACGTGCTCCTGCGGCTTGTAGCCAGCCGTCTCGACGATCTTCACGCCCATGTCGATGATCGCCTGGCGGTACTCTGCGTACGGCGGCGGCGTGATCGCCGGCAGGATGGTCAGGTTCACGCCGAACGGCTTGTCGGTCAGCTTGCGCGCCTTCTCGATCTCCCGGCGCAGGTCGTCGGGCGTCGGCTGGGTCAGGGCGGTGATGAAGCCCAGGCCGCCGGCGTTGGCCACCGCGGCCACCAGCTCGGCCCGGCCCACCCACTGCATCCCGCCCTGGACGACCGGATGTTCGATCCCGAAAGTCTCGGTGAAGCGCGTCCTGAGCGCCATTGGCATCCTCCCAAACAATTGTTCGGATGCAGTTGAACTCCCATACCCCACGTCAAGCAAGCGGCGGGGGCTTGGGCCTTTACTGGATGCCGCTGCGCCCGATGGCGTAGAAGCGCTCGGCACGCTTGGTCTTCAGCTCCTCGGCCGAGAGCCCCTCCAGCGCCTTCAGCTCCTCCTCGACCGCATCGCCCACCGCGGTCATGGCGGCTTCGGGGTCGGAGTGGGCGCCGCCCGCCGGCTCGGGGATGATCCGGTCGACGATCTTCAGCTTCACGAGATCCTGGGCGGTGATCTTCATCGCCTTGGCGGCCTCGCCCGGCGTGCGCGCGCCGCGCCACAGGATCGAATTGGCGCCCTCCGGCGGGATCACTGAATAGATGGCGTGCTCCAGGATCAGCACCCGGCTGCCGCAGGCGATTCCCAGCGCCCCGCCCGAGCCGCCCTCGCCGGTGACCACCGCCACCATCGGCACTTCCAGCATCAACGCCTTCTCGGTGGAGCGCGCGATGGCTTCGGCCACGCCCCGTTCCTCTGACGCCATGCCCGGATAGGCGGCCGGCGTGTCGACGAAGCTGATCACCGGCAGCTTGAACCGCTCGGCCAGTTCGAACAGGCGCACGGCCTTGCGATAGCCCTCGGGGCGCGCATAGCCGAAGTTGTGCTTCACGCGGGTGACGGTGTCGCGGCCCTTCTCGTGGCCCATGATCACCACGGGCTGGCCTCGGAACCGGCCGATGCCGCCCATGATCGCCTGGTCGTCGGCGAACTTGCGGTCGCCGCGCAGTTCCTGGAACTCCTCGATCAGGGCGCCGACGTAGTCCACGAAGTGCGGCCGGTCGGGATGGCGCGCCACCTGCGTCTTCTGCCAGGCGTCGAGGTTCGAATAGGCCTCGATGCGCAGCTCCTGCGCCCGCGCCCGCAGGGATTCCAGCTCCTCCTCCACGCCGCCGCCGGCGGTTTCCGAGAGCTTGGAGAGTTCCTCGATCTTGGCTTCGAGGTCGGCGATCGGTCGCTCGAACTCGAGGTAGTGCGCGGCCATCAGGCGTCCGTCCGTAAGAGGCTGCCGCCTCGGGAAGCGGCGGAAAGTAGGGCTGAACCGTCGCCGTCACAAGCGGTGAGGATGGGGCCCGGTTCCGGTCCGACGGAACGGTCAAGCCTCAGGAGTCGTTTGGCGTGATCGAGGAGACCAGGAGCTAGAGATGAAAAACGTCATAAAGATCGGAATGGCCTCGGCGCTGGCCCTCGCCACCGCCATGCCCGCCGTCGCCCAGCAGTACCGGCCGACGGACGAGTATGTCCGCGAACAGCGGGCCTACGACGCCCAGCGCGCGCAATACGAAGACCAGCGCGCCCAATACGAGGAGCGCCGCGAAGACTATCGCGAGACCCGCCGCGACTATCGTCAGGCGCGTAGAGACTATGAACGCCGCCTCGCCGAGTGGAACCGCGCCCGGGTGATCTACGACCGCCGCTATGGCTCCGGCGCCTATGCGCGGATGTACGCCCGCCCGGTGTGGGACCAGACCTACTGGACCCGTAATGAGCCGCCGCCCTACGCCGGCTATTACGGCCGCCCCGCCTCGGCGACCAACGTCCCCTGCACCACCCGGAGCGGCAACGGCAACACCGTGGCCGGCGGCGTGCTTGGCGCCCTGGCCGGCGCGGTGCTCGGGTCCCAGGTCGCCTCGCGCGGCGCACGGACCGAAGGCGCCGTCCTGGGCGGCGTGGCCGGCGCCGTGATCGGCGGCGCGGTCGGCAACTCGCGCGACAACGACTACAAGTGCGACAATCGCGGACCCTACTTCTCGTACGACGACACGGTTCCGTACCGCGAAGGCCGCACCCGCTACTCGTCGGCCTACGACACGAATTATTACCAGCGCCAGCGCTGCCGCCTGGCCCCGGCGCCCGTCGACGCCTACGGCCGCGACATCCGCTACGTCCGCGTCTGCCCGGACAGCGACGGCCGCTACCGCATCACGGGCTGATCGGGAGGTCCCTCCCTTAATGGGGAGGGACAGACCGCGAAGCGGCAGGGTGGGGAATGCGGGTCGGGCTCAGCGCCCGATCGCAAGTTCCCCACCCGACCGTTCGCTTCGCTCCGGCCACCCTCCCTTCGCAGGGAGGTGTGAGGCCTACTTCTTCCGCGCCAGCGGGTGCCGCGTCTGGACCACCTCCCGCAGGCGGTCCGACGCCACGTGCGTATAGATCTGCGTCGTCGCGATATCGGCGTGCCCCAGCAGCGTCTGCACGACCCGCAGGTCGGCTCCGCCCTCCAGCAGGTGGGTGGCGAAGGCGTGGCGGAGCACGTGCGGGCTGACCCGCGCCGGGTCGATCCCGGCATCGGCGGCCGCCTCGTCCAGCACCTGGGCGAACCGCCGCGGCGTCAGGCGGCCGGCCTTGCTCCGCGAAGGGAATAGCCAGGGGTTTGCCTTGTCCCCCTTGGGCAGGAAATGCGGTCGCGCCGCCAGATAGGCCTTCACCGCCGCCCGCGCCGTATCGTTCAGCGGCGCCAGCCGCTCCTTGCCGCCCTTTCCCCTGACGATCAGATAGGCCGGGTCCCGCTGCAGCGCCGCCAGCGGCAGGGCCGTCAGCTCCGAGATCCGCAGGCCCGAGGCATAGGCCAGCTCCACCATGCAGCCGAAGCGCAGCCCCTGCGCCCCGTCGCGGGCCGACGCCGCGCCGATCAGGCGGTCCATCTCCTCGCGGCTCAGCACCTTGGGCAGCGGCCGGCCCTTCTTCGGCGCCTCCACCCGGCGCGAGGGGTCGTCGTTCCGCCAGCCCTCGCCCAGGACGAACCGGTAGAACTGCCGCACCGCCGCTCGCCGCCGGGCCGCCGTGGCGGGCGACAGGCCCCGCGCGCCCAGGTCGGCGAAATAGGCCTCCACGTCCTCGGCCGAGGCGTCCGCCAGGCCACGTCCACGCCCCGCCAGAAACTGGCCGGCGTCGGTCAGGTCGCGGGAATAGGCCGACAGGGTGTTGCGCGCGGCGGCCCGTTCGACCGCCATCATCTCGAGGAAGGCCTCGGCCCAGTCGGCCCCCTTCGCGCTCATTTCAGGCCTGCCAGGCCCTCGAGCACGAAGAGGCGGGCATCGTCGGCCAGGCCGGCGCGGATCAGGGTGCGGACGATGCGGACGCGGTCGCCCAGGGCCGGGCCGGCCGCCCCCGCGTCGGCGCAGGTCCACAGCGCCAGCAGGGCGGCCTCGCCCACCCGCCGGCTGTCGGCGGCGGCCTCCAGCGCCAGGTTTCGGCCGGCCGGCGCCTTGCCCTCGGGCACGGGCAGAGCCGAGATCCGGGCCCGGTCCGGCCCCGGCAGATCGTTGGCCAGCGCCGCCAGCAACAGCGCCGCCGCCTGCAGCCGCGGCTTGGACTTGGGGTCGGTCGCCTCGGCGGCGGCCGCGATCAGCGCCGAGACCCCGCCCTCGGGCGGCAGGCCCGACACCACCGCCTAGGCCAGGC
>Ga0209542_10016028_pt1 | contig 12489 bp, 23 predicted proteins | sample RifCSPhighO2_01_FD_184028 | JGI IMG/M metagenome (GOLD analysis project Ga0209542, IMG submission 184028) | Soil microbial communities from Rifle, Colorado - Rifle CSP2_plank highO2_0.1 (SPAdes) (version 2) | ecosystem: Environmental > Terrestrial > Deep subsurface > Rock core/Sediment ...
CGCGATCAAAGACAACTGCTTTGATGCCTGCGGTCTTTGCCTTCTTCGCGATTGCAGAGCCGACAGAAGTTGCCTGCTTTGACTGTGCCCCGGGAAACTCGCGACCGTGCGCCGAGACGAGCGTCTTTCCCACTGTGTCGTCGATTAGTTGTGCAGAGACGAAACGGTTGCTTCTGAATACGGCTAGTCGTGGGCGTTCTGCAGTTCCTTTAACTAACGCGCGCACTCTCGCATGTCTGCGCTTTCGTAGTTCTGAATTTGTAGTGGGTTTGTGATTCATAATTATACGGCTTTCTTACCCTGCTTGCGGCGGATGACTTCGCCATCATAATGTATGCCCTTCCCGAGGTACGGTTCCGGCGGCTTCACTCGGCGAACGTTCGCGGCGAACTGACCCACCGACTCTTTGTTCGGACTCGTGATAGTCATATTGTTCTTCTCCACAGTTACCGTAACGTCCTCCGGTATCGCGAGTGGCACCGTGTGCGAGAACCCGACAGTGAGTATTACATCTTTACCCTTAACCTCCATCCTATACCCAACGCCGTCAAGTATGAGTTTCTTCATGTACGGCGTCTCTACTCCCTGCACCATGTTCTTCACGTGCGATGCGAATGTACCGGTAAGAGCTTTCGCGAGACGCGAGCTATTCTTTGGTGTAACCAAGACTCCTTCTGCGCCGACAGCAACATCAATAGAAGGGTGTACACGCTTGGTGAGCGTACCCTTCGTACCTTTCACAGATAATACTCCGCCTGCCACTGAAACGGCGGTCTTCCCTACTTGTATTGGTTTCTTTGCGAGTCGTGACATGGCTACCAAATTTCAAACAGCTCTTCTCCGCCGACCCTTATCTTGCGCGCCTCTGAATCAGAGATGATACCGGACGGAGTGGACAGAATGCGTGCACCGGTTCCTCCTTTTACTTTGTGCGAAGTAGCGTGAGAAGCATACAGCCGACGACCCGGCTTGCTGATTCTCTTCACGCCGCGCAATTTCGCATTATCGCGCTCGTCGTAGGCGAGTGTGACGATAAGTGTTTTCTTAACGCTGTCTTCGTCCTTCACATCCGTTGTAACGGCAGAGAGGAAGCCAAGCTCTTTAAGCTTCTTCGCGATAGCGAGCAGATGAGAGGAGAACGGCGCAGACACTTCACGTTTGCCGATCATCGCGGCATTCTGCAAACGAATTATAAAATCTCCTACGCGGTCTGTATTCATAGGTTATTTATAGTGGGCATAGTCGAACTACCATGAAGCTTTCTTAACGCCAGGAATCTTCCCCTCGCGCGCGAGCTCCCTGAACTGGATTCGAGAGAGGCCGAATGTGCGCATATAGCCGCGGGAACGGCCGGTAATTGCACAGCGATTCTTCAGCCGCACCGGCGAAGAATTTCTCGGGAGCTTCTGAAGTCCCTCGGAGTCGCCGGCCAACTTCAAAGTCGCACGCTTCGCCGCGTACTTCTTGACGAGTTTTTGCTTCTTCGCAAGTCTCGCGAGCTGGGATTTCTTGGCCATAAAAAATAAAGCCCCGAAGAGCGTACAAATAATGTATCATCTAGCATCTATGCCGTCAAACTAACTATTTTCCCCACTCAGCAATGGCTTTCCTTTGAAGTTCAATTTCTTTTCTTAGCGAAGCTTCTTCCTTGTTTACTTGATCTCTTTCTTCTTTTGATTTCGGAACCTTGAGCCGCAACATTCTTAACTTATTGAGCATATCTTTGAGCCTACTTTCATACTGCTCTTTATATGATTGATGAATTTGTCCTTCCATCTTCGGGACACTTGAAGCCTTCTGAAATTGTCCCAGCATCGATTCTCTCAATTTCTCTTTATCTAACTTGGGATTTTTGACTACAGCAGATTCTACACGCTCATTTATAACCGCTTCTAGAGCCAATCGTTCTTGCTCTTCACGAGGAAGGTTTTTGATATTCTCCGGTGCTTTCGGAGCACGTGATCCAGGCATCTTTGGTGGCATAGATTTTTATTAGTTTACTAACATCAAGCAGTTGCTGTAAGCGAGAACGGAAGCAGGGCGGGAAACTTCGCGCTCTGTGTGCGGCGAGATGCGTTGATGAGGGTGAAGCCGCGAATACTCTTGGTTCGCAGGTTGATGCGGAGCAGGACATCCTCTTTCGCTTCAATGGTTTCGTCGGATGCACGAGGCACACCTTCAGAGAAGTAAAATACGTCAGCTTCTTTATCGTAAAAATACTTAATCATGGATATAGGATACCCTGTTTCGGCTTCTTCGCAAGGTAGGCAGTGAGGATGAACGGATGCTTCGTCAACTTCACCACGATAGAGAGGTACTTCTTCCAATGTGGCAGTAGGCGGTAGCAAATGACGACTGTTGAATCATGCACGGAAACGACAGTGATATCCGGATGCGCCAGTGTGGAAGCGAAACCCGGTAAACACTTTTCAACATCGGGATGAAAGGCGAATATGTGCTCTTTACGCTCGTCAGTCAGTGTGATAACTCCATACCGAGAAGCGAATCTCATTGCTTCAGTATATCAACAAATGTGAAAATTACTTCTTGGCAGCCTCAACGATAAGCGGCATGCCGAGGTGGCGGAAGAAGGATTTGCTTTCTTTCGGACATCTTTCAACACAGCCATACCGTAATGTGTGGATAACAATCTATCCGCAAGTTACTACGACCGTTGTATATTGAGGATATGGGAAATATTGAAACCGAAGCGCGTACAAAACGCAGACGCAGAGATATCCAGCAGTTACTGCTCGCCTCAATCGCATTTTCCGGCATTATGCTTGTCGCCGCAATTACACCAAACGCATTCGCCATTCTGTCGCGCTTGCCAGCTGTTAAACGCGCACAACTAAAGTACAGATGCAAAACTGCTCTTGGGAGATTGGCCGCACAGGGGCTGGTAACATTCGAAAAACGCGACGGGAGACAATATGCGCGTATTACCGAATCAGGACGTAGAAAGTTTGCTTTTGAAGAACAGAAACTGAAATTGAAAAAGAAACGAAGATGGGACAATCGCTGGCGAGTGATTATTTTTGATATTCCGGAAAAGCGACGATTGATTCGCGACCGCTTGCGCCAAACTATGAGTGGGCTCGGCTTTGTACGGTTGCAGGATAGTGTGTGGGTCTTTCCATATGACTGCGAGGACCTCATTGCGCTCTTGAAAGCTGATTTGAAGATTGGAATAGCCGTGTTGTACCTTATCGTTGAACAGATAGAGAACGACAAGCATTTGCGCGCTCATTTCGACCTGAAATGAAGTATCCGCTAAATACCGCGACCGTAGTAACTTGCGGATAGCGTTTATTGGGCGAACATCTATTTGGCAACGACCTCGGAACGAAGAGGCATGCCGAGATGGCGAAAGAAGGCTTCGGCTTCGGCGCGCGACTTTGCGGTAGTGACGATGGTGACGGCGAAGCCGAATACATCTTTGAGGTCTTCGTCTGAAGTCTCTGGGAAAATGGTGTTCTCTTTAATGCCTATGGTGATGTTACCCATGTCGTCTATCGCCGAGCTCTTCAGGCCGCGGAAGTCGCGTGTACGAGGGAGCGCGATGTGGACGAGCTTGTCTATGAAGTCGTACATACGCGCGCCACGAAGCGTCACCTGCATCCCGACCGTATCACCTTCACGCACTTTAAATGATGCGATTGAGATGCGCGCGGGACGCGGACTCGGTTTCTGTCCTGTAATCCTCGCAAGGCGGTCTTGAATTATCTCTAACTGTTTCTTATCGCGTTTCTTGCCGACGCCAGAAGACACGATTACTTTCATAATGCGCGGGCTCTGCATCGGGCTCGTATAGCCAAAAGTTTTCGCGAGCGGGGCGTAAGCTGATTGCTGTCTTTGTTTAGTGATGGACATAAATTATTTTTTTGATTCAAGAACTGATTTGGCTTTCTTCTGCGTTGAGACTAGAACGACATTTGAAACATGAGTTGGGCGAGATTTTTCAATAATTCTTCCAACCTTTCCAGAAGAACCCTTCATATGGCGCTTATAGAGAGCGGCACCCTCTACAATTACTGAATCCTCACGCGGGAATGCGCGTAGAACAACACCGGTTTTACCTTTGTCCTTCCCAGATATTACTCTTACTTTGTCTCCTTTTTTAATTTTCATATAAATTTCTTAATTTATCCTGAGCATAGCGAAGGACTATACGACTTCAGGCGCCAGCGACACGATAGAGTGCCAGCCCATTTCCGAGAGCTCACGCGGCACTGGCCCGAAGATGCGATTCCCCTTCGGCGCCATCTCCTTACCTTGTTTCTCTATAAGCACGACAGCGTTCTCATCAAAGCGAATGTAGGAACCGTCTTTCCGCGCGAATGGCTTGGTCTGGCGCACGATGACTGCACGAAAAATGTCCTTCTTCTTTACTGCCTTTCGTGGCTCCGCGGTCTGGATTGATAGAACGACCACATCTCCAATTCCAGAGTAGCGGCGCTTGCTCCCGCCGAGCACCTTGAAAATACGGCCGATTTTACCGCCAGAATTATCTGCTATCGCTACGATGGATCGGTCCTGTAACATAATTAATTAGTGTCGCTCTTCACGGACACAGTTTTCTTTTGGTCAATCGCGAAGCGCTTCAGCTTAGATATCGGGCGCGTCGCCACGATTGTAACGGTATCGCCAACTTTCACAGAGTTGCCTGGGTCATGTGCGAGATATTTCTTAGAGCGCACAAAATATTTTTTATACTTCGCGTTCTTAACATATCTGTCAACGCGAACAGTAGCCGTATCTTTCATCGCCGTCTTCACGACGACTCCGATAAATGTTTGAGGACGAATAGTTTTTTGTTCCATATTATTCCGCAGGGCGCGAGCCCGTAGGTGCTGAGGCAGCAGCCGAAGCATGGCGTGCAGACTGTTCTGTCAGAACACGAGCGATTATCTTACGCAGTTTACGCGGCGAGTTCGGGTCCTTCGCGCGCGCGCCGGCGGCAGAAAAGCGTTCCGTACGAAGAGTGGCGCGCGTGTCAGAAATTAGCTGTGTAAGTTCGTGGTCCGTCTTTGTTGTCATAGTATCTTTTTTTGTCATACAAATGGTGAAAAAGCAAATTATCGCCGAGCGATGATTGAAGTCCTCACCGGCAATTTCATCCCCGCCTGTCGCAGGTGTGCGCGGGCGACGACCTCATCAACACCGTCAATTTCAAAGAGTATGCGCCCCGGGCGCACTTCAAAGACATAGTGCTTGGGATCGCCCTTTCCGCTACCCATTCCCACCTCGGCCGGCTTAGCGGTCACGGGGCGGTCGGGGAAGATGCGAATCCAGAGCTTCCCCGTCTTGGCGGTCGCCCTCGTGATAACCTTGCGCGCCGACTCAATTTGATTGCTTGTGACACGCGCGCTAGAAAGCGCTTTGAGTCCGAACGAGCCGAATGCGACGGTAGTACCGCGCGTCTCGGGACGATTCAATTTCTTCGCGCTTCTGCGCTGTGTCTGCCACTTTCTGTGCTTAACTTTTTTTGGAAATAACATACAAAAATATTAGCCGGTTACCTTCGCTTTCTTCTCGGCATACTTATTACCACGATATATCCACGCCTTGATGCCGATAACGCCGTAGGGCAGATACGCCTGTTCGTGTGCAAAATCTATATCGGCACGAAAGGTCTGGAGAGGAATTCGGCCCTTTTTAAGCTCCTCTTTGCGACTCATCTCTGCTCCGCCGAGCCGGCCAGAGAGCGCGATGCGTACACCCTCTACCTCGCGCGCGGCAATAACCTTCTCTATCGTCTGTTTAAGCACGCGACGGAACGGCATGCGCTTCTCTAATCCCTCGGCGATCATATACGCGACGATGGCGGCATCGGTTTCTGGCTGGCGCACTTCAACGATATCAAATTTAAGTACCCGGCGGTCGGTCGGCGCAATTTTTCGTACCATATCAGAAAGTTCTTTGCGCAACTTGACCGAGTTCTCGCCCGAGCGACCAATAACTAGCCCCGGGCGACCGGTGGAGAGGATGACTCGCAGCTCGCTCGCCGACCGTTCGATTTCTATGCCACTAGTGAAAGTGCCGCGCAGTTTCTTAGTAAGGAATCGACGAATGAGTTCGTCAACTTTAATATTCTCGCGGTAACTCTTTTTATCGCTAGCGAACCAACGGCTCTTCCAGTCTCGGATGATGCCGAGGCGGTGTGCGTAAGGATGTACGATGTGTGTCATGGCAAATTTATTTGTCTCGACTTACAGACGAAAGTGTCACAATCATTCGGCTCTTGCGACGACGGATGAGCGTGGCGCGACCCATGGCGCGCGGCATGTACTTCTTCAACATTCCAGCGCTCTCCACAGTGATAGACTTCACTACCATGTCATCAGGGTTCTCGCCCTTCTCCTCCGCAGATGCCGCCGCACTCTTGATGAGTTTTGCAATAGGTTCTGAAGCTCGTTTCGGGAGAAACTGTAAAATCGCGAGCGCCGCCTGAACCTTCTTACCCTTCACGAGGTCGGTAACAAGTTTGACCTTGCGCGGTGGCTGATTGTGACTTTTGAGTGTAGCCTTCATATTATTTCTTCGTGGCTGGAGCGGCGGCAGCTGGAGCTTCTTTTGCGACCTTAGCGGCGGCGATTTCAGACTCGGCCTTCTTCGCTTCCATCTCCTTTTGCATCTTGCCTCCGTGACGAACGAACTTCTTGGTCGGAGAGAATTCGCCGAGGCGGTGTCCAACCATTTCTTCTGAAACAAGGACTTCCAAATGTTGTTTGCCGTTATGCACGCCGAATGTAAATCCGACCATCTCCGGGCTCACCTGACTGCGACGCGCCCATGTCTTAATCACCCCCGCTGTTGCGGGTTTGAGGTTTTTGACTTTCTTCAGGAGTTTTACATCCACGAAGGGCCCTTTTTTTAGCGAACGACTCATGAAAGTAATTAAAAATCCGCTACTCGCGGTAGTTCAAACATACAGGAAGTCATTTCTAGAGTCAATGTACCGTTCCCAAACACCCTCATAAATCCTAATCAATTCCAGAACCTTGACAAATCTATAATAAAACATGCAGTTCTTTTATTGATTTAGATTTCTTCATGCGAGCTATTTTATTTACCGTGCCACTTCACCTAATTACTATCGTATACATAAGTTTGATAGGATTATAGACGAAATGAACAGAAATAAGGTAGCCGCAGTTATTCCCGCCTTTAATGAAGCAGAAACGATTCGCGAAGTAATTAACGCGGTAAAACAATCAGAGTTGATTGACGAAGTCATTGTCGTTTCCGATGGATCTAATGACGAAACGGCCGCGATCGCACGCTCATGTGGCATTACGGTATATGACCTGGAAACAAATGTTGGAAAGGGGTGGGCGATGCTGTATGCCGTGAAGCGCACCGATGCCGATATCATTATTTTTTTAGATGCGGACCTAATTGGCTTAGAGAGTTCTCATGTAGATAAGATTCTCAGACCAGTATTAAATGAAGAGAAAGAAATGGTGGTCGGTATTAGAGATCTGGGCAAAATATATGCCATGTTGTATCGTTTCTTGCCTCTCACCAGCGGCCAGAGGGCGATTAGGAAACACATCCTCACGAAGATACACCCGCAATTCATCAAAGGATTTACGGTTGAATTCTCGATGAATTATTATTGCCGATTGAATAACCTCTCCGTTGGCGTGATATTTCTGAGTGGAGTTACTATTAGAAAAAAGATTCACAAGGTGGATTTTTTTCGTGCGCTGTGTCAATACATTTCAATGATTTTTGAAATACTGAAATGCGCGGTCTTAATTAGACTCAGCAAGAATTTTTTGACGGACTGATTGATTTACGCCCACAACGCTCGCGGACGAGCGAAGGGACTCCGCTTCGCTACGCCTTTCTATTCTTCCCTACTTTGCGGCGGGTGACGATGAAGACATTGGAGTACTTTTTCGGCGTGCGGGTCTTCTGGCCCTTGCCGGTCGGTTTACCCCACTTGCTCTTGGCGCGGCGCAGACCCCTTCCTTGCTTGCCCTCGCCGCCGCCGTGTGGATGGTCAACGGGGTTCATAGCAGTACCGCGCACGGTCGGGCGGATGCCCATCCAGCGCGAGCGACCTGCTTTGCCAATGACGACGAGATTGTATTCTTCGTTTCCTACCGCTCCGATAGAGGCGTAGCAGAGGTCAGAAACTTTTCTAATTTCTGTTGAAGGCAGTTTTACTTGGGCGTAGCCGGCGTCATGCGCTACCACTTCGGCGAAGTTTCCGGCAGAGCGAACGAGGGAGGCGCCCGCGCCCGGAGAAAGTTCTATGTTGTAGATAAATGTGCCAACGGGGATTTTACCGAGAGGCATTCTGTTACCTATCGTTAGTGGGGCATCTTCTCCTACGAGAAATGTTGAACCTACTTTCACTTCCTTTGGCAATATCACATACCGTCTTTCACCGTCCCGGTAAAGCGCGAGGCCGATAAAGGCCGATCGGAATGGGTCATATTCAATCGTCTCAATCTTAGCGGGAATATTTTTCTTGTTGTAGGAGAAATCAATGTCGCGGAAGCGCTTTTTGTGTCCACCGCCCTGGTGGCGCGTAGTGATACGGCCGAAACCATTTCTGCCGCCTTGACTGCTATTCTTCTTCATTAGCGGCTTGTGCGGAGCGTCGCCCGAGAGAAGCTCTCGGTACGGGAGAGTAGTCATGTGTCGGCGGCTCTTGGTTGTTGGTTTGTAGGTTTTCATAAATTTTCTTAAATTTATCCTGAGCGAAGTCGAAGGATTAGCTAAATTGAATCGTCTCTCCTTTGTTCAGGTACACATAGGCCTTGCGACGAGATGTACGCATTCCGACGCCGCGCCTAGTGCGCATAGCTTTTCGTTTCGCGGGCAGATTAACAATGCGTATTTTACGAGGTTCAACCTTATAAATCTCTTTGACGGCGCCCGCGATGTGCGCCTTTGTCGCACTCTTTGGCACTTCAAAGGTGTAGACGCCTTTCTCCGTCATAATCAGCGCCTTCTCCGAGAACCACGGCGCGCGAATAATCTCGTGAGCCACGCCTCCAGTAGAAGCAACTGCACGCGCGTGATGTTTGCGTTCATCCGCTTTGTGTTCCTTCTTTTCTTTCTTTGTTTTTCCGAAGAGTGCCATATGTAATTATTTATTCCCTGTTCTTGCAAGAAGCAGTTTGAACGCAACTTCGGGATTCTCAATGATGAGATATTTGTGCGACAAAACAGCAACTGGGTTAAGACTTCGTATTTCTTCTGTCATCACATTTCCAAAATTGCCGAAGCTCTTCGTTGTATTTTTATTATACGACGCGAGCGCGATAAGCGCAGTATTCTTTTTCTTCGTGACGAGTTCTGCTACTCCCGCACTTTTTGCGAGTTTTTCTATCACAGTTTTCGCGAGAGAAGCTTTTGGTACGCCAAACTTAAATTCGTCCACGAGAATAATCTCGCCGTCTTTCGCCTTTCGCGAGAGCACAGAAAGGAGAGCGCCGATACGCATCTTCTTATTGATCTTTTCGCTGTAGTCGCGCGTAGAGCGCGGACCAAATGTGATACCTCCGTGACGCCAAATAGGTGAACGACTGGAGCCGTGGCGCGCCTGGCCTGTCCCTTTCTGCTTCCACGGCTTCTTTCCACCACCAGAGACTTCAGAACGGTCTTTTGTATGTGCTCTATTTTGCCGCAAATTAGCTTGCATAGCAGTCGTTACTTGATGCACCAAGTCGCTCCTCCACTGCACGCCGAAAATCGCTTCGGGTAGCGCAATCGTGCCAACTTTTTTTCCTTCCATTGAAAAAATAGGTAATTCCATATTTATTTACTTACGACTTCTAGAAGAGTACCTCGGCGGCCGGGCACGGCGCCGCTGACAATAATCTTGCCGGCCTTCGCGTCGACCACGAGGATCTTCAGATTCGTCACGGTGACGCGATCAGTACCCATACGACCGGCCATGCGCATGCCCTTGGCGACGCGGCCACCCGCACGACCGCCAGAGCCGCCGATGGAGCCGGGGCTACGCTCGGTATGTTTCTGACCGTGCGAGCGCGGACCTCCGTGGAAGCCGTGACGCTTCACCACTCCAGAAAAACCCTTGCCCTTTGTAATTCCGGAGACTTGCACAACATCGCCGACGACAAACACAGAAGCGTCAATCGTGTTGCCTACCGAAGCGCCTTCTGCGCCGCGCATTTCTCGAATGTCAGTGTATCCCTTCCCCTTCGTATGACCCAAGACTGCTTTGCTTATATTCTTCGTCTTGCGAACACCGACACCAACTTGAATAGCAGAATAAGTGTCCTTCCCTCCCTTCGTCTTCACCTGTATGACCGTTACTGGGTCAGCAGTGAGAATTGTCCCCGCGCGGGCACGACCATCCTCCCCGAACACTCGGGTCATTCCTTCTTTCTTGGCGAGAATAAATTTCATGGTTTTTAAAGCAAAACGCGCGATGCAGAGACGCATCGCGCGTTCTGCCATAGGATCAGTCCGGAGACCGTTCTTAGCGTTAAAGGCACTCTACCTTACCCCTCCAAAAGATGCAAATTAAACGAGCCGACATCTGTGATGCCGGCTCGGGTTAAACATTGATACTAGGATCTCTCCTACGATGGTGAATTGACAATCTCGATCTTTGGACTGTGTTGTCTGATGTACTCGGCAAACCAGCAGAGCCCATCTGCGACAACCGGCCAGAACTCAAACTTGCGGAACCCTAGTTCCGGCAACAACATCACGAAACCGATGCCAAGCAGAATCGTCACGATGTTCACGATGAGAATCACGCAATACATCAGGAGAAAACCGAGCATGAGGCAAATGAGCATCATGCTACTGAAAACAACACCGAAAGCAAAATCTCAGACATCAGTACACTTGAGTTCTCCCTCATGCGTCTCGAAGGCCGAATAAAGTGAGTACAGAATACTATCTTTCCTGATTTTCATGATCTGTCTCCAAAATGATTCGACCGGGATCTACCCGGCTATACCCTAACATACAAAAGCCGCTTTTGTCAAGCGAAAACACACAACCGCCCGGGAGGGCTGTTGTGTGCTTCTCGCCAACTTCAATATTTCAACAATGTTCGTTAAGTATCACGGCCGTGAGGGATAACGAACATCAATTAATACTCCAATGGGAGCTTGAAGTGTTGGCGGAGCTTTTCGTCGTATTCTATTTCATCGGCAACGATGTAGAGGATACCGTGCCCAAGCTTGAGATGCGTGCGCAAAAACACAAGGAGCTTTTCGCACGGATACGGATACGCCCACGCGCTGTCCTGAACTTTAACGAAGCCGAATTCTTTGAGTATATGCCGAAGCTCGTCACGCACATTACGCCGGCGTTCCCATACATCAAACATTATGATTCGCCACTTATAATCCCACTTCTTCTGTTTTTCTGGACGCAATTCATCTCTTAGCGCGAGTTCTTCGGCCAGTCTCTTACCTTTCTCGGTCAACTCTATCCGAGAGCCGCCTGATGAATTAATGCGTTTGAATATCCCTTGTGCAATTAATTCAGAATACTTTTGGCTCACTCGCCGTTTGAGCCGTGGCGAAGGTCCGATTACTTTTTCTACCTGTTTCAAGAGCCGCATGGCGTTCGGCGTCATAATCATCATGCTCGCCCCAATAGCAAAATATGCCGATAATAAAATAATGTCCCTTATCTGGTTTCGCTTCGCTCTTCGTTTTACCCTTTCTTCAATACTTCTTTTATTTTCTTCCCTCTTCATGTTCGTTATTCTACACGGTCGTGAGACTTAACGAACAGTGGAATGTGAATAACGAGGTGGTGCGATGGTCTACCCTATCCCTCCAAAAGATGCAAGAAAAAGAAAAAGCCGCCTAGTGAGCAATACCACTTAGGCGGGCTTATCTAGAACTTCGATAACTGCTAGCTTGTCTAGATTGAAGAAGTGTTTAGTCCACTTTCTTTTAAATTCCTCTACTTCCTCGATGGTACGGAATGTCATGTAGCCAGAAATGTTGAATGATATTCCGGAATACGACATCCCAGTAAGGCACCGCGGTGCGTGTTCCTTTGGTAGTAATTCCAACGCGTACATGTGCGACCTCCTTTCCTAATTTCTGTCGGTAGACTAGCACGAAAAATCCCGCTTTTGAAGCGGGATTTTTTGTGCGCGATTGGTTCGTGCTAGACCATCTTGACGTCGATTGTAACGCCTGAAGGGAGATTGAGGTTCGTGAGGGCCTCTATCACCTTCGGCGATGGGTTCATGATATCTATGAGGCGCTTGTGCACGCGCATTTCAAACTGTTCACGCGCGTCCTTGTAGACGAAGGTGGAGCGGTTCACCGTCCATCGTTTAATCTCGGTCGGGAGCGGGACAGGGCCGACGACTACTGCGTCGAAGCGGGCGGCGGTGTCCATAATCTGTTTCACCGAGAGATCCAGAATCTTGTGCTCGTACGCTTTCACCCGAATGCGGAGTTTGTGCTCTACTGCCGGCGCGACAGTAGCAGAAACTTTCTTTCTTGGCGTGACCTTTGCTCG
>Ga0209542_10016029_pt1 | contig 12489 bp, 12 predicted proteins | sample RifCSPhighO2_01_FD_184028 | JGI IMG/M metagenome (GOLD analysis project Ga0209542, IMG submission 184028) | Soil microbial communities from Rifle, Colorado - Rifle CSP2_plank highO2_0.1 (SPAdes) (version 2) | ecosystem: Environmental > Terrestrial > Deep subsurface > Rock core/Sediment ...
TAACTGAAGGTAAAAATAAGATAATCCATAATCCCGAAGTAATTAAAGAAATTGAAGTAGAAATAAAAAGATTAAAATAATAAGGAGTTTGGATTTTGGGCATTCACCCCTAACCCCTCTGCCCAAAATCCAAAACAGAAAAAGAAATTTTAAAATTTTTAAAACAAGTTTTCTTTCAGAAAACAAAAGAAAAGGAATATATCAGCTAACAGCGTATATCTGGTTACGGCTTTTATACAAAAGCCTCCACCCATATTTTGCTCCGCTACGCTACGCAAAACATCAGATATACGCGCGTTAGGCGACATTTTGAAAAATTAAAAATAGATGCCAGTCATTATAAAACAATACTATGAGCCAAAATCGAATTAAAGAAATTTTATCCTGCCCCATTTATAGTTCTTATAAAAACGCACGATCCCATGATGAGAGAGCTAAACTTGTCTGGGACTATGTTTCAGAATGTTGCTTCTGCCACCCAAATAGATTTTATTGTGATGAATTTATATCCTCCTATAATACTTACCAAAAAGAAAATGATAAGAATTACGAAGATGCCACGAATGTCATTCAGGGGTGTATAATCCGCCATAAACTCTTAAAGGCAAAGAAAGATGAACTGATATTATTATACCCTATCTACACAAAATTTCCTTCTGGAGAATGCCTTCACTGTTTAGTAAAATATCCAAGTATTTCTTTTCGTTGTGATAGTTATATTTCAATGGCGCGTGCTTTTTGGGATTCAATGCCAGAGAATGAAATTCAACTTGTTAAGTTACTTACTAAACACACCCAAAGACCTCCGTTACCGGGATTAAGATTTATGAATTTAGACGAAGTAGTTGGCCTTGGACAAAAGGAATTATCACTTCCAAAAGCAGAAGTGCTCAATCTTGTAGAGAAATTGCTAAAACGGGATGTTCTTGAGAAAAGCACAGATGGTATTCGTATTAAAGTATAGTGTTGGCTATGATTAAATCAAAACGTCGGCTAACACAGCATAAAAGGTTTATGCCTTACGGCACTCACCCAAATTTTTGCTTCGCAAAAACTTCTTTTATGCTGGAACCGTTATCAGAAATATTGCTCTTTTACAAAATACTTTTGGAGAGTGCTCGTCAAATAGGAGGAATCAACATGAATATGAAAAAAAAGTTCTTTTTTAGCCCGTTAGTTTTGCTCATTGGCTCATTAATTCTTTTCGGTATTTCTAGCCTCAGTAATGGACATACGCCGATCACAATCATCTTAGTCCTGACCGCTAGCGGGCTTTTTCTAGCCGCGCTATTACGCCAATACCAAATGAATAGAAATAGAACCTATCACTAGGCTCCATGAAGGGGGAAGAACCCGCACTCGCTTCCCTATTCTCCAAAAGCATTTTGTTAATTTTTTATAAAAAGCAATACTTCCGACAAACAGCGGCTAGGCGACATTAAAACGTCGCTTAAGCCGCGTCCGTTAGGCGAAATAAATTTTAAGCGCCTTGATTATAATTAGCGCTGAAATAAATCACATGCTAAAACGTCTGAAAAAAATCCGCGGCTGGTTTTTTGAGCGCTTGAGCTTAAAATGGATTTTAAACATCTGGTCCGCAGTTACGGTCGGCTTGTTTTGCCTTGATTTCTTCTCCGGCAACAAATACGACAGCCAGGCCGGCGTGGTCGGCGTCATTTATATCGCGATTTTGGGCATTTACGCCTCGGAAAAAGAATACATCCGCTGGAAAACCCAATTCAGCTCAAAATTCATCGGCGAAAGCTTTATCGGGCTTTGGACCGCCGTGATGGTGGTTTTTGCCCTGGCCGCTCCCCTGTCGCAGGGCGCCTTTAGAATCCCGGCGGAATTCGCCCTGGTTTATACCACCGTGGTCGGCGTTTTTGCCATCACCCAGCACTCAAAGAATTTGCATTCGCGGAGGAAATAAATTAAGTAAATTTAGACCGTTGATTAAATCAGAGGGGTTAAGAGGGCGTCAGAAGGCTTGAGAGGGCAAGAAGGCGAGAAGATTGAGAGGGCATCAGAAGGATTAGAAGGCGCTCTTGTTCTCTGCTTATCCTTTTTGCCTTCTTTGCCTTCTAACCCTCTTGCCTTCTTAAGCCATCTCAAGCCATCTTATCCCTTCTTGCAAATGATTAATCAACGCTCTCAAATTAAGTAAATTAAGTCGCTTGATTTACTTTCATATTCACAAAAATAACCCCCTCTCCCCCCCTTGCCAAAATTAGAGCGGCGTGCTAATATGCTTCTATTATGAAACAAGGCATCCATCCCAAATATTACGAAAACGCCAAAGTAACCTGCGCCTGCGGCAATTCTTTTGCCGTGGGGTCAACTTTGCCGGAACTGCGGGTGGAAATTTGCTCGCTTTGCCATCCCTTCTATACGGGCAAGCAAAAGATGCTGGACACCGCCCGGCGCGTGGAAAAATTCCAGGAACGCGCGGCCAAGCAAAAAGGCGCCGCCGCTTTGAGAAAAGGCCGGAAAGCGAAGAAAGAAAAGGGAGAAATCCGGAAAAAGACGCCGCGGAAAATCAAGTCCGAAGAGTAGCAAATACATAAACAAGCCTCCTTATTTTTAAAGGGGGTTTTGTTATAGAAAACTAGGTTGGTAGGTTGGTAGGACGTAGGTCGTTAGGTCTAAATCCAGCCGCCGTTATTTTTCCTTATCATTTGTTATTGCCTATTATTTTACTCTAAACAAAATCAACTAATCCTACCGCCCTACCGCCCTACCGATCTAACTCTAAGCTAACTCTATGGACGCCAAATTCCAATCTGCCAAAACTCAATTTGAAAAGCTGAAAGCCGATCTGACCGATCCGGCCGTGGTTAATAATCCCGAAAAACTGAAGTCAATTTCCCAAGAATACTCGCGGCTGGAGCCGATTGCCAAAAAAATAGACGAGCTGGAAAGAACCGAAAGGCAGCTGGCCGAAGCCCAAGCGGCGATCTTAGCGGGCGATGACAGCGAACTTTTGACCATCGCCCAGGATGAAATCGCCGGCCTCTCCGAGCTAAAGAGAAGCCTGGAAAGCGAAATTTCCGAAGATTTAAAGCCCCGGAATCCGCTGAACCAAAAAAACATCATTATGGAAATCCGGGCCGGCACGGGCGGAAACGAAGCCGCGCTTTTTGCCGCCGAGCTTTTCCGCATGTATTCCCGCTTTGCCGAGCGCCAGGGCTTCAAGGTAAAAATTCTGGATTCCAACCGCATCGGCCTCGGCGGCTTCAAGGAAATAATTTTTGAAATCAGCGGCCAAAATGTCTATAAAAACCTGAAATACGAAAGCGGCGTGCACCGCGTCCAGCGCGTGCCGGAAACCGAAAAAAGCGGCCGCGTCCACACCTCCGCGGCCACGGTGGCGGTTTTGCCCGAAGCCGAGGAAATTGACCTGGAAATCAAGCCCCAGGATTTAAGAATTGATGTTTTCCGCGCCGGCGGCCACGGCGGCCAGTCGGTCAACACCACGGATTCGGCCGTCAGAATCACCCATTTGCCGACCAATACCGTTGTCACCTGCCAGGATGAAAAATCCCAATTAAAAAACAAGGCCAAGGCCATGAAAATTCTGCGCTCCCGAATTTTGGCCCACGAGCAGGAAAAAAAGGATAAAGAAACCGGAGACGCCCGCCGGTCGCAGATCGGCTCGGGCGACCGCTCGGAAAAAATCCGGACCTATAATTTTCCCCAGGACCGCGTCACCGACCACCGCCTCAAAGAAAACTGGAATCAAATTAACAAGATCATGGACGGCGAGATCCAGCCGATCGTGGACCAGCTGCGCCAGGCGGACGCGCGATAAAGCGCAAGATCAATAAAACAATAAAGCAATAAAACAACCGATTTCTATTTTTGCTTTATTGTTTTATTGCTTTATTGTTTTTATGATTATCAACCAAGCTTTAAGTTCGGCCAGCGACAAACTGGCCAAACAAAACTTCCCCGCCTCCTCTTTAGACGCGGAGGTTTTATTGTCTTCTGCCATTAAAAGGCCTAAAGAGTTCTTATATACTCACCCGGAGTTTAAGCTGACAACCGGCCAGCTGAAAAAATTCAACCGGCTAATCAGCCAGCGAGCCAAAGGCGAACCCGTAGCTTATTTGAGAAACTTGAAAGAATTCTACGGCCTGGAATTCTATGTCGACAAAAACGTCCTGATTCCCCGCCCGGAGACGGAGTTGATGGTAGACGAGATTTTACAAGAGACAAGAGACAAGCGACAAGCGACAAGTAGCTATGGAATAATCGCTGATATTGGGACTGGCTCTGGTTGTATTGCCATTACTCTTAAAAAATACTTGCCAAAGGCAACCGTCCTGGCGACTGAAATTTCCTCAAAAGCTTTGGCTGTGGCTCGAAAAAACGCCAAAAAGCATGCGGTAAAAATTGAATTTTACCAAGGCAACCTGCTTTCGCCGTTAAAAAATAAAGAGATTGACATCCTGGTCGCCAATCTGCCTTATGGCGACAAAAGCGCCTGGTCCAAAATTAAAAATCAGAATACCGCCGGTTTGAAATTTGAGCCGAAAGTCGCGCTTTACGCCAAGCGCTCCGGCCTGGGACTCTACCAAGAATTACTCAAGCAAATTGCCGATTTAAAATTCCCCCCCAGGCAGATTTTAATTGAGATTGATCCCGGCCAGACCAAAAGCGCCGGCCGCCTAATTAAAAAATTTCTGCCAAAATATTCATGGAAAATAAAAAAAGACCTTTCTGGTCAAAAACGTCTTCTAATAATTTCCACAATCTAACAACCTGACAACCTAACCACCTACCAACCTACCTCGCCACGCCGAAGCCCCGAGCCGCGCGAGGGGCGAAGGCGGGCCAGCCTAGTGGCTCTTTATGACATTCTCCACTGCCGCCCATTTGCTTTTGCCTTCCTTGGGCGTCAAAATCACCACTTCATCGCCGCCCGAACCGTGGAAATAGGTAACCGACGCGGTCAAAAGCTTCCAGCGATCCTGGCCCAAAATCCCGTACCATTCCCCGTCGCCGTCGTTTCGCGCCAAAACCGCCACCAGCTGTCTTCTTTCCACCGGCCCGATTTGCTTGTAAACAAAAGAGCCGTCTTTTCTAATGGTCAGCTTTAAAATATCGCCTTCCACTAATTTTGATTTTGAAGCGTAATTGGCGGCAATATTATACTCAATGCCGTCGCCGGCAATCATTTTTTCGCCGTTAAAAACCCCTTCAATAATCCGCTCGCTGCCGGTCTCCAGGCTCACTGCGCCTTTGGTGGCTTGCCGGGTTTCCTTCAGGCTGTCTAGCAACGCGTTAGTGTCAATATTTTTTTCCTTAAGCAAGCTTAAGGCTTTTTTAATGCTGGCCTGGGTGTTTTCCAGAATTTCCTTGATTAAATCAATCTGCTGATCATTTTCCCGGTCAGTTGATTTAATCGTTTCCGCTTCGTTTTCTTCTTCTTTTATTTTTTTCTTTTTGCCTAGCATTTTGTTTTAGTTTAATATGGTTGGATTAGCGCGCTTCAGCTCGCGCGGACTAGCGCGCTTTAGCGCGCGTTCTCTACCGATTAGCGCCGATAAACGTAAACGGCCGCCGTTTTCTGATCCGGCTTATCGGCCAAAACCGGCTCCCAGCCCGGAATTTTAAAAGCGTAGGATATTACCCGGCAGCCGGGCTTGGCTTCTTTTTCTAATTTCGGTTTTAATTTTAACATGGCCCGGGGAGTCAAAAAAGCGCAAATAACGTCGGCTTGGCTTAAATCCGCCTTAAAAAAATTTCGGCAGTAAAGCTTGGCTTTGCCCCTTTGGCCGCTTAATAATATTTTAACCCATCCGAGCAAATAAGGCAAGATGGCGATCTCAAAACCCACGGCCTTAGCGCCGAAGTTTTTGGCCGCAATCAGCAAAATTCGGCCGTCCCCGGCTCCAAGGTCATAAACCGTCTCATCCGGCCCGATTTGGGCCAATTTGAGCATTCTTTTGACGTCTTTTTGCCATAATGGCACCCACGGAGCGGCTAAAACGCCCCCCAGGGCGAAAGTGCCCAAAATACCGATGATTAGGAAGAAGACAATAAAAATCAATATATCAATCATAGCTAAGCACCAAATCCAAAATCACAAATTCCAAACAAATTACAATAACCAAAATTCAAAATTCCAAACCCAAAGGTTGGCGTTTTGGATTTGTAATTTTGAATTTGTTTGGAATTTGAGATTTGGAATTTGTAATTTTCCCTTTATTTTAAAAAATGAATATTAATTTATTCCTACTATTCTGCTAACCTACTGAACTAAAATAAGACTACAGGCTTCTCTCCGCCGGGGGCTGAATTTCGGAAGCTTTATTTAAGCCCAGCTGCGCCTGTTCCACGATCACGGCTTCAACCGCTTTTCTGTCCTGGCCGTATTTTTGGCGCGAAAGCTCTTTAATCGCGCTGGCCGCGGCCAAATCGCCCTTAACCGGGGCTAAAGTTTTCAAATTAAAAGCTTTCAGCGGCTGATTGTCAATCAAAGGCCGGATATAGGCGTTAAACCGTTCGATATTGATCAAATCGTATTCCGAAACCACGGGCGCCATCTGTTTGGCGATCAGCTCGGCGTCTTCCGGGCCGATGCGGAAAGAGACCATGGTGCCGACATTGCCGAAAATCGCGTCTTTGATTTTTGAGCCGTAGCTCTTGCCTTCCGGGCCGCTGCCTTCAGTCAGCTGGCCGATATACTGGTGGGCTAAAATCAAATTAAGCTTGTATTTTCTGGCCTCCGCCAGAATCGTGGCCACGCTGTCGGTGATGAAATTCTGGAACTCGTCAATGTATAAATAAAAATCATGGCGCTGTTCTTCGGGAATATCGGTCCGGGTCAGGGCCGCCATCTGCAATTTAGCCACGATAATCAGGCCCAGCAGATTGCTGTTGACTTCGCCGGTCGTCCCTTTGGCCAAATTAACCAAAAGAATCTTTTTCTGGTCCATCGCCTCGCGGAAGCTGAAACCGGACTTGGGCTGGCCGATGATGTTTCTGATCATGGCGTTTTCAATAAACCGGCCGACTTTGGAAATCAGATAGCCGAGCATTTCCGACTTGTGGAAATCCGAAGTCTTGGCCATTTCCTGCTCCCAAAACGATCTGACCATCGGATCGGTTACCTTGCTTAATTTGTATTTCTGGAATTCCTTGTCCGTAAAAATCCTGGGAATTTCGGCAATCGTGCCCGGATGCTCGGTATCGGCCATTAAAGTCAGCATGGCGTTTCTCATGTTATGCTCAAACATCGGGCCGATCATGGACGGATCGGTCACTAATTTGTAAAAAATCGCGATCATTTCCTGAATGGCGAAATCCTGCTGTTCGGGCGTCTGGGCTTCCAGCATATTCAGGCCGATCGGCCGGTCAATATCGGCCGGATTGAAATAAATCACGTCTTCGGCCCGCTCTTTGGGAATCTGGGGCAGAATATCTTCCACCAAGCTGCCGTGCGGGTCAATGACGCAGACGCCCTGGCCGTTTTTAATGTCCTGAATGGCCAGATTGGACATTAAAACCGATTTGCCGGTGCCGGTCATGCCGATGATATACATGTGCCGCCGCCGGTCGTCGGGCTGCAGATAAATATCGGTTTTTATTCCCCGGTAGAAATTTTCGCCCAAAAGCAGGCCGGCTTGGGGCAAATTGCCCGGCGCCGGCAATTTTTTGGCCAAAAGCCACTTAATATTCGGCGTATCCAAAAACGGCGTGGGGAAATGATAAAGACTGGTAAGCTCTTCCACGTTCAAAATCGCTTTCTGCCTTTCGCGATAGTGGCGATAGATGAAGTCATTGATCATTTTAACCGAAGAATCCGGAAAAAATTTAAAGCTGTTGCCGTATTGATAAAAATTAAACTGGGAAAAAGAGCTCACGACGTTGTCCAAATAGCTGTCGGCTTTGGCCTTGGTTTTGGCCGAAGCCACGATCCGGACGTTGCAATCCAGGCCGGCTTTGGAGGTTTTTTCTTCCAGTCCCTTGACCAATTCCTGCTCCATGGGCGAAAGCGTGCGCTGGGGCTTATTTTTTTCCTGCTGGGCCTGCTCGGCGGTTTTGGCGCGAAATAAGTCAAAAATAGCGGAAAAATTCAGGCCGCCTTTGGCCATGGCCGCTTCCAACGTCTTGCCTTTCTGCATATCCACGGCCACCTGCGAGCCTTTTTTGTGCCATTGCTTTTTGGCCGAACGGCAGATAATCTGAATCGCCACGCCGTCTTGCTTGTCAATCTTGCTTAAAGAATTGGTCACGGCGTTTAAGGGATCGGAATTCAAAGTCTTGTAAGTCTTAATCGGAAAAATATAAGCCCGGGTGAATTTCAAATACCCGGCGGAAATTTCGCCCTGGGGAGAAAAAATATTATAATCTTGCACTTCTTCCAAATGAGCCTCGGGGTATTGGGCCAGAATCTGCTGTTCCATATTGTCTTTGAGGTAATGAGGCACGGATACGTAAAAAGAAATTTCCCCCTGCTGGCAGATGATTTCCAAAGAAAAATGATCCGACCGGCCGAAAAACCAGGGTTTTAATCCCCGCTGGGCGCGCAGGCCGCCGAAAGTTGAAAGCCAGCCTTCGGCAATGGCAATCTGATTGCGCAGCTCGTCAATAGTCGCTTCTTTTTCGGCCAGATCGGCCGCTTCTTTGGGCACCAAAACGGCAATCACGGTTTTCTGGAAAGCCGAGGCAATATAGCCCGAAGTCTGCAAAATCGCCCGGATTAAAAAAAGCAGAATAACGGCAAAAAGAACCGCTAAAACCGCCAAAGCCCCGATAATAAAATTGGGCTGAAGCAGAAGCGATTCCCAGTTGAGGCCGAAGAAATTAGAAAAGGCGGGAAACATAGTATCCTGTCTTTTTAAAAATTAAGGATAAAAATAGACTGGGCAAAGCGGCAAATTCTCCGCCAAAGGCGGATGCGCAAGCGGATGCGCCTTTGGCCTTTCGGCCCTTCAACTTTGTTCACCTTTCGGTTTTACTCAAGGTGACCTTGAATGAAACTGAAAGGTCAGGGCCGCCTCGAGCAAGTCGAGAGGCGGCAAGCTCAAAGCCACCATGAGCTTGCCGAATGGTGGCGCACAAATCTCAAACTTATTGGCCGTGAAATTTCAAATTTTAAATTTCAAATTAATTTTAAATGACAGAATTTTAAAATTTAAAATTTGTTTGGGATTTGGAATTTGGTGCTTGTAATTTTACCCTTTATCCCAAAAAAACCTTAATTTACTCGCCGCCTACTTATTCCTTATCCGGCTTCATCTTAATCAGCCTATCGGTCTTGATTTTCGCCTCTTGGTTCAAAAAAAATCGGTTGATGCCCGGAATCATCTTCAGCCAGTCTAAAATCAGCTTGAGAACCTTGCTGGTTTTAACTTTGGTTTCATTAAGCAATCTTTCAATTTTAGCGGCGGTTTTCTCGCCTTCGGCCTTGAATTTCTGCTGTAAATCCATATCCAGGCTAAAATAAGCGTCCTGTAAATCCTCTTCCAGGATGCTTTCAATTTTTTTCAGATTCGGGCTTTTAACCGCCGGCGCGGCCGGTTTTGCCGCCGGGGCCGGCGCCGGCTTGGCTTCGGGCTTTTTTTCCTCCTCCTGGATTGAAATTTCCTCTAAAATCTCTTGTTTTACCCGCTCCTTGTCGGCTTCAGTAAAGGTTTCCGCGGTTTCCGGCGCTTGAATTGGCTGTTTTTCCGAATAAAAAGGATCAGCCAAAGACAATTCGTCTTTTTCCGATTCCTTGGCTATATTGGAATTTTTAGTCGGACTCATATGGGTTTATTATAACACAAAATAGTAAATTAAGTAAATTAAGTGAATTAAGCCCGCCTGCCTTTCGGCCATGAGCTCGCCCTTCAATAAATTCAGGGCGCCCCGAGCTTGCCGCCCCTCGATTTTACTCGGGGCGGCCTTGAGCCTGTCGAAAGGCCGAGGGGCGGGGCCGAATGGCCTTCGCCATTAAATTGAATGTCAATAATGATGTTTAATCCCGACTTATTTGGATATATCTGACGGCAACGGCGGGCAGGCGAGATAAGAAGCTTGGTCTAACGGCTTAATTCACTTAATTTACTCTTTATTAACAAATATGGTATAATTTAAATAACAAACTTCAATCTTTTTAAATTAACCTAAAATAAAAACCTATGTCTAGTACTCAAAAAATCCAATTTGCCAATTTCATCTGGCTTAATCTGGAAAATCCGGAAGAAAAAGACGCCGCCCAGCTGGGCCAAAAATACGGCTTTCATCCCCTTGATTTGGCTGACTGCCTGACTCAAAACCACCGCACTAAAATTGACATTTATCAAAAATACGCTTTTTTGGTTTTTTTGTTTCCGGTTTATAACGAAAAAACCCGCGAGATTTTCGGCGGCGAACTGGATATTTTCATCGGCCAGGACTTTTTAATCACCGTCCACCGGGGCGAACTTAAGGTCTTTAACGATTTTTTCAATATTTTCCGGGTCAGCCACGACGCCCGCGAAAAATACCAGGACAAATCGCCGGAAAAACTCCTTTATGAACTGCTTAACCGGCTCTTTTTATACTGTTTTCCCATGGTTGACCATTTAATCATGGACAGCGACAGGATTGAAAAAGCGATTTTCGCCGGCCATGAAAGAAAAATGGTTTCGGAAATTTTGATCATCCGGCGCAATATCACGGATTTCAGAAAAATCATGCAAGTCCATAAAAACGTCCTGAAGAAAGCGGTCGTAAATTTCAAAGAAAACCCGATTTATGTCATGAAAAAAACCGATGTTTATTTTGAAAGCCTGGTTGATTTTTCCAAAGAAATCTGGGACGCCATGGATAATTTAAAGGAAAGAATTGAGGCCCTCCAGCAGACCAATGAATCGCAGATTTCTTTCCGGCTTTCAGACATCATGAGAATTCTGACGATCATTTCGGTCATCACCTTCCCGATTACCTTAATCGCCACGGTTTTTGGCATGAATACCACCCATGCCATGCCCTTTGTGGATAACCCTCGCGGCTTTTGGTACGTTATCGGCCTCATGCTGGCGATTATCGCCACGATGCTGGGGATCTTTAAAAAGCAAAAGTGGCTGTAGCCAAGAGAACAAAAATTTAATGTAGAGACGCAAGATTTTGCGTCTCTACACGGGTATTAAATTTTTGTTCTCTTGGCTGCCCCGTGTGTCATCACGGGGTTCTTTTTGTTTTAATTGGCTTTATCTGCTAAACTGAATATCTCCTTAACTTCCCTCGCATTTTCCGCCCGCACCAGCTTGGCCCGCAATTCTCCGGCCCCGGGAAAACCTTTGACATACCAGGCCAGATGCTTGCGGGTTTCAAAGAGTCCCCGTTTGCCTTTCATTTTTTCGGCCAAAACCGCGTGCTTAATCGCGGTTTTTTTAATATCCGCCAGAGACATTTCTTGATAGCGGCCGGTTTTTAGATAATCTTTTATTTGTTTAAAAAGCCAGGGCTTGCCGTAAAGCCCGCGGGCCAGCCCCAGGCCGTCAATGCCGGTCTGCTCAATCATGTATTTGCCGTCTTCGGGCCTGTTTATTCCGCCATTGCCCAAGACTATGCCTTTAAAATTCTCTTTGACCTTTTTAATCATGGCAAAATCAACCGGCCCGCCGAAAGGATTACTGAAATAACGGCCGTGAACCATGATGGCCGAAACCGGCAAACCGGCTATGGCTTTGACAAAATCCATAGCCGTCACCCGGTCAATGCCGGCGCGGATTTTAACCGAAACCGGCAATTTCGTGCTTTGGGCGGCTTTAATAATCATCTGCCGGCAAAAATCCAAATCCCGCATCAAAACCACTCCCCCGCCATGGGCCACGACTTTCCTGGCCGGACAGCCAAAATTCAAATCAATGCCAGAATATCCGGTTTTCTCCGCCAGCTCGCAGGCTTTTTTAAACATTTCCGGCCTTTTGCCAAAAAGCTGGCAGACTGCGGGCTTTTCCGATTTATCAAACTTCAGCATCTCTAAAGTCTTTTTTGAACCATAATGCAAAGCATCGGCCGAAATCATTTCCGTGTAAACCACGTCCGCGCCGTAAAACTTGCAAAGCTGGCGGAACGCGGAATCGGAAATTCCGGCCATAGGCGCCAAGGCGAGGATCGGTTTATTTCCGCCAGAGGCGGATCCGCATGCGGCGGACAGTTTTTGCCAGAAATTTTTTGCCATATAAAAATTGCCGGGGCGTATTGCAATACGCCCCTATACCGGTTTTATTTTATTTTATTGTAGACAAAATCCACCAAATCCTCGGCCGCTTTCGGCTTGCCTAAGCTCAAAGCGGCATTTTTCATGGCCGCCAGTTTTTCCGGCCGGGCCAAAAGCTCGTTAATTAACTGGCTGATTTCCCTGACGTTATTCACTTTGACGGCCGCGCCGCGGCCGGTTAAAAATTCCACATTGTCTTCCTCCTGGCCCGGAATGACTTTATTAATGATCAGGGGCAGGCCCGTGGCCAGACATTCGGAAACCGTCAGGCCGCCGGCTTTGGAAAAAAT
>Ga0209542_10016031_pt1 | contig 12487 bp, 18 predicted proteins | sample RifCSPhighO2_01_FD_184028 | JGI IMG/M metagenome (GOLD analysis project Ga0209542, IMG submission 184028) | Soil microbial communities from Rifle, Colorado - Rifle CSP2_plank highO2_0.1 (SPAdes) (version 2) | ecosystem: Environmental > Terrestrial > Deep subsurface > Rock core/Sediment ...
TTGTGAAGTTGCACCGACTCCGACACGAGGCCCGTGTGGGCCGCTTTATTGTCCAACCCCGCCTTACGGCTGCAAGTATTACGGAGGGGATAACTGCACAACCTGCGGTCAATTAATCTGCAGCACAATCACGGGTCCACAACCTCTAAACAATTAAATAAACAGAAATCGAAAAATCTTCAGTGAAAACGTAAGAGTTCACAAGTCTTAACGAAACTATATCAGACTATACAATTTTGTCATTGCGAGGAGTGATGATTTTTAGTTGAAACTTCGAAGCAATCTAATTATTATAACGTTCTAAAACAGAGATTGCTTCGCTCCAAAACTCATCGCTCGCAATGACAATCTGTGTTAAAGAGAATGAACTCTCAGGTGAAAACTCATAAGAAAAAAGCGTAATACCATTCCGCTATCAAAGATCAATATTTGATAACTTCGTCAGGTATTATACCCAACGCAGCTGTCATTATGCTCATTAGCGAATGACTGCGAAGTGGTATAACAAAATTGTGTTATACTTATTGACATATGAATAATACAGTTACCCTATCACAATCAGCGTATAAAGAGCTTTTGGTCCGGATAAGCAAGTTGGAAAAAATGCTTGGCACTTTATTGGAAAAGTTTGAGCAGGAACCGCCTTATGGAAGTGATAAATGGTGGGATTGGTCAATTAAAAAAGGGAAAGAGGATATAAAAAAAGGTGATTTTTATGAACTAAGAAATAAAAAAGAGGTGGCTGATTTTTTCAAAAATATAAAAAATGACCGATCCAACCAACGCTATCACCATCAGGTTCGCGGCTAGAGCTGAAAAACAAGCTCGCAAATTGCCAACTAAAATTTTGAGGAAGTTGCATAAACAACTTAAACTTCTGCAAAAAGATATTGACCATCCCTCTCTAAATTTTCGCAAAAAAGCAAACTCGGATCAGTATGAGGGAAGAATAGATTTTCATTATCGATTTACCGGAGAATTTGCAGCTGAGTATTTTTATATCACTTCAATTGGAATGCATGATATAGGTTTGGGAAAAAAGTAGATTTAGAGCTAAAATGGCAACCGCTTCGGTTGACAAATGGCCATCCAGATATAAAAAAAGAGGCGAATAAAAGGGATATTCCTTATCAATCGTTGATAAAAGTCTATTTAGCAGAAAAATTTACATAAACTAACTTGGTTTTTTTGCAGAGCCAAAATGGCAACAGAAGCGGTTGACAAAAATGGCTTCTGATTTAATGATAAATGAAGCAGATATTGAAGGTTTCTAAAGTTTTTATTTTCCACCAGTTTCCGGAAGCGGATATATAAATACCTCCGCCGGTTCACATTCTCTATATCGAAAAGACAGTGGGTAGCATTTTTGTGAAGTAATTATAGAAGACGTGTCAGTTCTTCTTTCTATAATTGTAGTTACTCCTTCGTTCGCTATATGAATATATCCCAATGCTCCGATGCCTAAAATAAGAAAATATCCAATTAATCCTGCCGCTGCAGCTTGAGATGCTAAATTATTCGAGGTCATAATAATTGTAATTTACATTACTATTTTAGCACACTAGCCCTAAAAAGCAATAATTAATTTAGCTGACCCACCTGCAGTTGTTTAACTTTGAAGCCATGATCGAGTTTTTGTCATTGCGAGGAAGCGCCGATTAGGCGCTGACGTGGCAATCTCTTTCATCGTTTTGGGATTGCTTCGCTTCAACAATCACCGCTGGCAATGACAGAAAGAGCTAAATGGCACAAAGTGCAGGTGGGTCAGTTAATTTAGCTTGAAAGCAATTGCATTTTGCAATAAAAAATAATAGGATATTGACGATATATAACATGAGAAAAATAATTTTATTTATCCCAATTTTAGCTTCGACTTTTTTTATTTCTACAATTGGAGTAAATGCTCTTGGCGGATATTTGACCGGGGATTATGGTCAGGTGGCGGCGGAGCAGGTAAAGGAATATTGACAAAGATCGCATGATTTGTTATTCTTACTTTATATACATAATTGTCTATAAAAATGGAACCAGAATTGGTGAACAAACAGGCAAAGGAATTGGGTATTTCTCCGGTTGAGATAGTTCGGGAGGAGATGGAGGTATTTATCGTCGACGCACTCTCGCAAAGGCGGAACAGCCTTGAGACTGGTCTACGGCTCGCCCAGATTTTCCCAGGATCTTGACTTTTCCCTTATTAAAAATAGCAATTTTCCCGAATTTGTCCGAGTTATAAAAAAGATTGAAAAAAGCCGTGATGGACTGGCAATAAAGGATATCTACGATAAAAGAAATACTCTTTTTGCTTTACTTTTGGTAAAAAATAAGCTTTTGAATCAATCATTTTTCATAAAAGTCGAGATCTCCAAAAAAAAGTACGGACTTAAAAAGAGCGATTACGAACTTAAAGCGGTGAGATCGCCGGTAAGCATATTGACTCCTCTAATCGACACCTACTCGTTAGAGAGGATTTTTTACGAAAAAAAGCTGGCGGTAAAATCGAGACAGGAGCCCCGGGATTATTTTGATCTTTGGTGGCTGGGGGAGAAGCTGGGTAAAAAAATACAGATCGGCCAACCTAAAATTCATAGGGGTAAGTTCGCAGGCGAGATAAGTCAGCTTTTGCCTGACTATCTTAAGAGTTGGCCGAAAAATTTTTTAATACCACTACGCAGTCATCCATCAATAAAAAAATGACTGCTTCGTTAGGTATTAACCTACATTGACAATCTAATCGTATAATACCTCGAAGCTATCAAACTATTTGTTTGATAGCGAAGTGGTATAAAAAATTATGAACGATCTTAAGATTCTGCAGAGAATAAACCAGTATCCAAATTCGATTTTTTCCGTATCTGATCTGGGAAAAATTTTAAACAGCAAAGAAAAAAATCTACGTACAGTAATCCACCGTTTAAGCAAAAGGGGAGTGATTCAAAAGCTAGGGAGAGGTTGGTACAGTGCTTATAACAAAATAGTTATACCGGAGCAGGTTACTTCGCAGATCTATTACCCGTCTTATCTGTCTTTAAAGACAGTGTTGAGTAAGGTTGGAGTTGTCAATCAGATTCCACGTCAGATTTATAGTGTGACCTTGAATAAATCTTATCAGGCTAAAATTAATAATATTCTTTTAGTTTATCGACAGGTAAAAAGAGAACTATTTTTTGGCTTTTATCAGAAGGAAAATCAGTATATTGCCTATCCGGAGAAGGCATTACTCGATCTTATCTATTTTGTCTCACGCGGAGTAGAAACGGTATCCTGGCAAGAAATGGATCTATCAAGATTAAATAAAAAAAAATTATTTCGTTGGGTAAAATCATATCCTTCTGCTGCCAAAAAATATTTAATTGATTCTATATGAGGCAATCGATCTATATTTTTTCAATTTTGGCTTTGATATTTTTTATTTTCCCAAAAGAAGTTAAGGCATTGGGTGGCTATTTGACCGGGGATTATGGGCAGGTGGCGCCGGTGGAGGTGAAGGCGATCATCGACTATGATGGGAAAACCGAAACGATTACTTCTTCTCAAACTTTTAGTTTTAATCCTTTGGTTTTGAGTAATTTTTACTGGGTGATGGCGTATCCTACAAAAGTAGAGATTAAAAAACTTGACAGTAAGGAGAATGTGTTGACGGATTCTTTTTTAGAAATAGAGAAGAAAACCGTAAAAAAATTCTCTAAAGACAATTTCTTTAAGAAACTTTTGTATCCGGATTTGATCGAAGAAGAAACGGTTCCTTCTCAGACTTTCAGCCGGATGGCGTTAATAAAGTATATAAAAGAAGTGCCGGATTTTAAAAACATGAAAGAGTTGGAAGCCTGGTTTAAAGCTAATGCCTATTCGATCCCAAAAAATTCCAGAGAATTATTCGCAGAATATCTGAAAAAAAACTGGCATTTTGTACTGGCTGTCATTGACGGACTGCACGTTGAAATGGATGCAAAAGAAAGTTTGACTATCAGTGCGGCTCACAATATACCGATTCAGGCTAAATTTAGGACTGAAAATATTATATATCCTCTTAAGTTAGTTGCTATTCAGCCTGACCGGGACTCAATTTCAGTACCTTTATCTTTTCCCTATGGAAGTTCAGCGGAAAGCATACTGGGAGTTAAAGATGCCAGAGCTAATGATCTGCTTTCAACTCAATCATCGAGTATGTATCCGCCGCTTTTGCTTGATCTTGCGACGCTGAAGATTGATCTTTTCATCAGGACAAAATATAAGGTCGAAGCCAAGGGATTTACGACAGTTTTTGCCGATAAAGAAGGAGATAAATTTTTGACCCGGATTATTGGCTATAAACCGATGACCCAACTTGAGGATGTAAAGATTGTAAAAGCTAAAGATCAAAAACGGGTAAATCCGCAAGTATCAGTTTTTGAAAATATTGTAAGACTAGTTGTTGTAGTAATGATAAGTTTAGTAGTGATACGACTTTTCATGCGGTCGTCGCAAAAGTCGTAATTATTATGTGTGAAAATAAATGTATCACCTGGAACACAATCGTAACAAGATGATACAAAATAGGTTGTTATACCCCTCTGCTTTCAAATTGTTGGGTATAATACCCAACGTAGCTTTGATTTTAGAGAACAGTTTTAATTGTAGAGATATTTCAAACTCTCATTTGAAGGCTACGGTAGGTATATACCAAAAAGTTGCAAAATCAAAGCAGAGTGGTATACATGTAGATTATGGTTAAAGTTTTTCTGATATGATTTCCGGCAAGGTCTTGGGAGAAGATTTTTATTTTATTTTCACCATAATCAAGTTTTAATTCTGTTCCGAAATTGCCGTCTTTATAGTAATCTACAGGTTGGTCGTTTATAAGAACAAAACTATCTGGGTCTGTCTTACCTTTTATTTCAACAGTATCACCATATACGGTTTCTTTATCTTTCGGACTGGAGATTATAAGTTTGGGTTTGGTAGTTTCGTAGGTAATGTATTCTTCTTCTGATTTCATCTTGCTCCCGGTTTTGGAATCTTTAGCAAGAATGTAAACTTCATTTTTTCCTAACTTTAAACCTGAAAGTTCCGTGATAAAATCAGATGGTTCAACACGTATTTTTTTTACGCTTTTATCATTGATAAAAAATTCCAGATCGTCGAAGATATACGATGCAACAGTTATTTTAAAGGATGCACTATTGGTGGCGCGTAAAATTTCATCAATTTCTATATCGCCATTTATTTTTTGCCCGTTTTTTTTGGAGATAAAAAAACCTGCCAGAAAAAAAGCAAGTAAGACAAAGATAAAACCCAGTTTATTCATATACTGCGTCGGCATCGTTATCTTCTACGTGGACTTGACCAGTGCAGGTGGGACCGCAGCTGTAGGTAAACGTGCCTATGGCTTTTGCGGGTAGGAGAATCTCGCTAACCTGACCTTGGGGAGCCGTGGCATATATATCAAATTCTTTTAACTCAAAAATATAATCCTGATCCTGGGCGTCGACTCGAAGAATTGTATCCTGGTTTTGGACTAAGTAGAGATCACTTGGATCGAAAGTGTTATTGTTGGCAGTAATTGAGATTGTTTGAGGAGGTATATTCGTTGGTGTAAAAGAATCAACAACAGGTTCACTGGCTGAGGAATTATAAGTTTGTAGAGAATTTTTTTGCCTGGTAAAATAAAATGCCAGCGCAAAAATAGAAATTATGACAAAAAATAGAAACAATTTACCGGAATTTTTCATTTTATTGATTTAGGGATTGTGCTATGATTACTTTACTGCTTGACATTTAAATTGTCAAGATATACTTATAATACAATGAACCTCTTGAAAACGAAAAAAGTTTCTATTGCCTTATTTTTTTTAATTTTATTTTTTTCTCCTGGATCGGCTTCTGCCCAAAATTTAATGCGGCCGATTCAAGTGCAGAATGTTACTACAACGACAGCAGATATTATCTGGAAATCTGCATCGGGGGGAACATCTCAAGTAAAATATGGGACAACAACTTCATATGAAATGGGAACTGCAAACGGTGCAAACGGCAGAAAACAGATCGATAATTCACCCGGATTTATGCATAAGGCATCGATTACCGGACTTTCACCGAATACAAAATATTTTTATCAGGCTCTGACTAATGGTGGAGGAATGTCAGCCGCAGGAGATCAGACTTATTATATAAAAACTTCTCCGGTTACCGGTTCTTCCACTCCCTTCAGTTGGGTTGTAATTGGAGATTCGGGGAATGGAGGTAGCAATCAAAAAGCAACAGCCACTCAAATTGCCAATAAAAAACCCGAACTAGTGATTGAAGCAGGAGATGTGGTTTATGGATCCGGCGGATATGGCGGGTATGCCAGTCTTTCGGGAGAACCGGAACAAGACAGGCTTCACTATGATATTTTTAAAGAATCGATGAAATTTTCTCCTTATTATTTGGCTTGTGGAAATCACGATAATAATAGTAATAATACTCCAGCGGGAATACTGAATGGTTGTGATGTGATGGTAGATGACCAATCCATGCCAAATGGAGGAAGACTGCCAGGTTCATCCGGCAGCGGGAGCAGTGTGATTTATTCTTTTAATTATGGAAATGTGCATTTTACAGTGCTTAATGCCAATCCCGAAGCTTCCCCTCAACTGGGTGGAGCCCAGCTTAATTGGGCTATAAATGATATAAGAAACTCCGCACAGCCATGGAAAGTCGTAGTCTGGCATCAAAACGGTTGGTCTGCAGGAACTCACTCGACAAATGCCAATGTCACAGCCAACTTAATACCTATGGTTCAGGATGCAGGAGCACATGTTGTACTTTGGGGACATTCACATGTATATGAAAGATTCAGCCGATTTGCAAATCAGGGAAAGGCAGGCTGTACTACTGCAGGAGGTTGCCGAAACAAAGGACCTTATTATTTCACGATAGGTAATAGCGGAAGCGGAGGAGCAACAGGGACATGCGGGAGTTATGCGAACGGACCAATGTGCCTGGCGCGCTCGGGAGTGGGCAATATTCCAACCGGGACGGGATTACTTTATGCTCAAACAAATGGAAACAGCATGACTTTTAGTTATGTAACTTCTTCCGGGGCAACGAGTGAATCGGTCACTTATAATTTATCGGAATTTGGACCTGTTATACCGCCAACAGCCGGGCCTTCGCCAACGAATCAGCCAACTTCGCCGCCAAATTCTACACCTACAAGAACCCCTACTCCGTTAAGCGGAGCCACGAATACACCGCCTCCAATAATTACTCAGCCTCCGGGAGGTGTCTGCACTTATTACAAAAACTAAGCGTTAGTATCTCACTATTTTCATTCAGCTTGCAGAAAATTGAAACTTAATTTAGCTGAACCTGTTCAAGAAGTTATGTTAAATCAGTGATGGTTCTTCAGGATTAAAAGATACATTTAGTTATTGTAACTGTATAGTCTGAAGTATTTTTTCTGCCATAAATTGATTGCCCTTGTTAGAAGGATCAAAAATGAAGTAGTTTAGACATATTTATTGATTTAATTGTATTAAATAGGTTGGGGAGCTAATTGGGGAGACGATTTTTTACCTTTTTTCTTTTCTTCTTCTTTTGGCGATAAAGCTGAAATTGTGGTTTCCGGTTTTTTCCAACTGTAATATGGTCCAAGAGTGTCTTGAATCCTATTAAAAGCTCCTAATAATTCCGTTAACTGTTTAGTGCTGAAGTCTTTGAAAATTGCAAGAACTAAATCCTTATTAAGTGGTGTGGCGTTTTTTAAGGGAGTTGTTTCACTTGATTTTGGATTTTCTTTTTGAGCAACAAAACTTTTTAGAATTTCTTTCGCTTTGACGCCTTGTATTTTTAAATTTTTTAATAAATGCGCAGCTTTTGATTGTTCTTTTGATGGACCTTCTTTAGATTTAAGTTTAGGAGGAGCTTTTTCTGCTCTCGGTGCAGCTGTAAACCTTTCATTTATTGTTTCTACCATATTTATTTAGCCACTTGTAAGGCCTCATCAATTTTATTTTGTTTAAGAAATGAACGCATTTTTACTAAAACATCTTTGGTTTTATATAATTCTTCCTGATGTAAGTAGGTTGTGTAGAAAGGCAAAAATTCTTTATTGTTACTAACAAAATTATTTAATTTGTCTTTCAAGTTTTCAAGAGAATCAAATGGATAAAGATTTAAAAAACTTTGGGTTGTTTGTTTTGCATAAGACTCATCAATGACTCCTTTTTCTAAAAGTTCAATTAATAAATTTAAAAACTCGTTTTCAATTTGTTCGATAAAATCATTGTCAGGAAGCATATGTAAATTATACTTTTCTTTTGAATTAATTTAATGCAAATTTAATGTTTCTGCGATTTTTTCGGCCATAAATTTGTGGCCTTCGACTGAAGGATGAATTCCGTCGGAAGGATTAACATATTCTCTTTTTCCCTCTCTAGTTTCTGAATTAAATGAAGGTGTAAATGCGTCAATAAGTGGAACTCCTAAAGTTTTTGCTAAACCCACTGCATTTTCAAGTTGTTGAATTATTCTTAAAGAGTGTTCGTAGTTACTATCATATGACCAATTTACACCCTGAGGACCTTTCCCGAAATCTTTTCTTAGGGGTGCAATTTCTGCCAGCATATACACCCGGGGAGTAACCTGTTTGGCTTCTTCAACAAGCTTTGTCAGGGTTAACCAGTGTCTATCCCTATCATGGGGAGTGAAAGGATTATAGGAAAAAGAGGCAACTATTAAGACGTCTGGTTTTAGTTCAGGAATGGATTGGTAGTCGCGGGTTTGATATTTGAAATGCGATCCGAAACGAGCCAGACCCGTCTCAATATTTTGTGCGCCAGTTCCGTAGTTATATAAAAGAAACTTAGTTTTTGGATACTTAGTTTTTAGTTCGGAATCCAAATATTCCAGAACTTCACCCATTGTGTCGACCATGGAGTCGCCGATGATGGCAACGGTGTAAAAGTTGCGCGTGAGGTTGTAGGTCGTGGGGGAAGGTGTTAGGTTGTAGGTTGTAGATTTTAGTTCGGAAGGGGATTGAGTGGGAGTTAGAGAAATTGTTAAATTGTTAGATTGTTTTACTGATTTTGAATCATTAGAATAAGTTTGCCCCACTTCGCTTTGTGTCTTCAACGCTACGTTAGGGGTAGAGGCGGAGATGGGAGAGATTGTGCGGTTGTTTATATTATTGAGCAAAAGTGTAGAAAGTAAGACTAAAAAAAGAGAAGCTAAAGTAGTGACAGAATGAATTAAAATTCTACGGATTCTGTGATCCGGGGTTAAAGTGGAAGTTTGTTGTTTTTGATACTCATAAGAATAGAGTGACATGATTTAAATATAAAATATTAAAGATTAAATAGCAAAACCACATACCAATAATCAAATTTAGACAAACTTTGCCGAAAATTTATAAAAGTTGAAGCTATTCCACCCGTCGGGTGGAATAGGAATAATCATTTGTAAAAAAACTAGGTTGGCCAAGCTAAGAGATTTCGATATATAAAGCAGATTGCCTTGAACGGGAAAATTTAGCCAATCTTTCCTAGATGACTTTTTGATGAGTGAGCAACGCCATTTCTCGACCAGTCACACGCCCAATTCGAGATACTGGCCAACGTTCCGTACCTGTGCCTTCAGGTTGTCCAGTGATATGTATAACACTATCAACTTCAACTTCTGTAATTACAATAGTTCTAAATCTAGGTAAATATTGTTTTAAATGATCAACTACTCGGCCTAAAACTAATGGATTGACTTTATCTGACCAAACATAATAACCTAATGGAAATTTATGTATCATTTGATTATTATATAATTCCGCTTCATTTGGACTTTCTGAATATTTTTTTTCAGCCATATTTTTTGTATTATACTTATTATTCTTCTTCTTGTCAAGAGGAGCTGAATCGACTTATTAATTTTTCCGTTACAAATATAATCAAGAAATGTGATAAACTAAAAACATATGAAAAAGAAAATCACCATGGAATTAGTTATGAACAATCCTCAATATCGAGGCTATCATGTAGTTGTAATAGCAGGAAAAGTATTTAAGGCAAAGACAGGATCTAAAGCTTCAAAGATTTTAGATGAAGTCCATAAGAAATATCCAAGAGAAACTCCGGATATAACTTATATTCCAGACGCTGATACGCTTATTTTATGGATTTAAAATTTGACTTTAAAAAAGAACAATCTCCGATATTTGGGATAATTTACAGACCGATGGCAAAAGTACTCTTTTGGTCAAAAAAAGATAATTATTGGGTAAGTATCCGCATGGTAATTGATACTGGCGCCGATTATACATTACTCCCCAGATTTATGGCAGAAAAGCTTGGAGTAAACGTGGAAAAAGAATGTCAGATATTTCATACACGAGGAATCGGTGGAACGGGAAAAGTTTATTTTTTGTCACAGATAAAGGTGAAATTGGGGAATTGGACAAGAACGATTCCAGTCGGCTTTTTAGATAAAGATAATATACCGCCGCTTTTAGGAAGACAAAAGTTTTTAGAAACTTTTGATACTGAATTTTTGAAAAAGCATATTGTTGTTTTTAAGAGCTAATTTAGGTTATTTTGACAGTCTGTAGTTTACCTATTGGAAGGAATTGAGTTAATTTTAAAGTTGTTGATATTCATAAGAATAAAGAGACATAATTTCATTATAGTGCAAAAATCAAAGATAAAAACTAGTTTATAAAAGAATTAGCCTCAAAAAATTTAGGAGATGTGTTGAATGCTCAATGTGTTAGTTTTTTCTCCTTTTAATATCTTTTACGACTCCAACTGTAAATGAAAATGCAGCAACGGCAAACAATTGCCAACTCGGATCTGTAAGCATACCTCTTAAATTTTGCGCTTCGGGCAACAAGCCATTTTGTTGAAGTATAATAGAGATTGTTCCAAGACCTATTGCTACTGAACCAAGCAATATGTCCCATAAAGGTTTATTGGACAGGTTATCGGGTTTTGGATGTGTTTGAAACTTATCTGCCATATTTAATTTAAAAATTTTACACTTTATAATTATTTTGTCAAGATAGCCCAAAAACTGGATTCCCGCCTACGCGAGAATGATAAGTCGACAATTTAATGATTAATCTTGTAGAATGTTTAGATGCAGACGGAATTATTTACTCTTCCAAACGGGCTTCGGGTGATTTTGATTGATACAAAGGCTTTTCCCACAATGACGACTGTTCTTTTTTTCGGAACAGGTTCAAGATTTGAGAATGAAAAAAATAACGGTATTGCCCACTTTTTAGAGCATATGCCTTTTAAGGGGTCAAAAAAATATCCGAGTTTTTTTGCTATTTCGTCCTTACTCGAAGGTTTGGGCGCAGTTCATAATGCATATACTTCCAAAGATCACACTGCTTTTTGGGTTAAGGCGCCAACTACTCATACCGCAACAGTTCTTGACGTTTTGGCTGATATGATCTTGAACCCGCTTCTTAAAGAAGAAGAAATTGAAAGAGAAAAGGGTGTAATTGTCCAAGAGATGAATATGTTTGAAGATAGTCCGCAGAGAAAAGTATCTGATCTATTTGAAAATTTATTGTATGGCAAACAAGCATTAGGAAGGGATATCATAGGAAAAAAGGATACGGTTACTAAATTTACCCGAAATACTTTTACTGATTACATGAACGCATTCTACCATCCTGATAATGCTGTTCTGGTACTCGCAGGAGGATTAGGTCAGGGGAAAGGGGTAAATTTTATGAAGATGGTTGAGGATAAATTTGGCTATTGGAATACAAAACTTGCTAAAGATTTAAAAGCTCCAAAGACGACTGAGCATCAAAACAGTCCGAAGACGTTGATTCACTATAAAAAAACAGAACAGACACATTTTTCCTTAGGTTTTAGGACATTTTCCTTCAGAGATAAAAGAAAGTATGCTCTTTCGCTTTTTTCCACTATACTCGGAGGCGGATCTTCTTCACGACTATTCATAGAAGTAAGAGAAAGACGAGGTCTTTGTTATTATATTCATTCGGGTAAGGAATCATATCAAGACGTTGGTTATATGACAAGCCAGGCTGGAGTAAATAATGATAAAGACAAAATTAATGAAGCAATCTCAGTAATTTTAGTTGAGCATAAAAAAATGACTGAGGGCAAGATTACAGATGAGGAATTGGTTAGGGCGAAAGAAATGATAAAAGGGCGTATTTTACTTTCATTGGAAGACTCTTCAAATATTGCAACCTGGTACGGGACAAAACAGATTCTTGAGAATAAAACGGAAACCGTAGAAGAAGTGATTAAAAAGATAGATAGAGTTAATAAAGAAGAGATAGTATCCGTAGCTAGAGATATAGTTAAATCTGAAAAGCTTAATTTGGCGTTGATTGGACCCTTTAAGCAAGAAGATTTTCGCGGATTAGTAGATTTAAATTAAATTCTGACTTTTATTTTTTAAAAGAGAAAAGCTTAATACCGTTTTTTTCGCTAAGTAGGTACACTCCTTTCCCCGCCTAATCGGCGGGTCGGCTCCTTAAAGAGCTCAAAAATGG
>Ga0209542_10016032_pt1 | contig 12485 bp, 11 predicted proteins | sample RifCSPhighO2_01_FD_184028 | JGI IMG/M metagenome (GOLD analysis project Ga0209542, IMG submission 184028) | Soil microbial communities from Rifle, Colorado - Rifle CSP2_plank highO2_0.1 (SPAdes) (version 2) | ecosystem: Environmental > Terrestrial > Deep subsurface > Rock core/Sediment ...
AGATATTCTTGATTTGTACGGATTTATAGAAGAAGAGGAATTACGCTTTTTTGAAATGCTGCTCACCGTTTCCGGAATCGGACCGAAGTCCGCGCTCGCGATTCTCGATATCGCATCGGTCGAAACACTCCGCAGCGCAATCGCACGAGGACGCGCAGAATACCTCACCAATGTTTCGGGTATCGGCAAAAAGACCGCCGAAAAGATTATTCTCGAGTTGCGGGATAAAGTCGGTATTTCAGAAGACGGCGAAGGTCGCGCACTGCATGGCGACGAAGAAGCGCTCGAAGCACTGCGTGCCCTCGGGTATAGCGCGGGCGAGGCGCGTGATGCGCTCCGAAAAGTCTCGAAGGAAATCGAGAGCGGGAGCGAGCGACTAAGAGCCGCATTAAAGATTGTGGGCAAATAAGCTATGTTGATAGACCCCATCTACTTCGTTGCGAAGCCTCTGCGATTCATTCACCGTAATGAAAGTGTATCTGAATACGCTTTCATCGGATTCCGAGCAACGCGAGGAAATTGCCGATGTGAGCAAAAGCGAACAGGCAATACGGTACGACTCACGAATCACATCACGCATGTTCGCCCGCTGGCGAATTGCGCGATTCCGCCTCAGCGCCGTCGCGCTTCCGGCCTTGCGACGAGATGCCATCTCGTCTCACTCCGCGCCTCGTATCTGGGGTCTCTGAACAAGCTTCTATATGTATAAACTGAAACTGTTGCTTAAAAATTTACTGCCCGCACCACTCTTTTCTCTGTACCATTTGTTTCTCGCACACCTCGGTGCACTCGTGTACGGCTTCCCTTCCCGCAAGCTCACTGTGATTGGGGTCACCGGCACCGACGGAAAATCCTCTACTATTGAGTACATCAACGCAATTTTCGAAGCGGCGGGACACACAACATCTCTTTCAAACTCAATCCGTGTCAAAATCGCCTCGCATACGGAGAGCTCGACCGGGCGTTCTATGCCCGGCAGATTCTTTATCCAAAGATTCATGCGACGAGCGCTCGACACCAAATGTACCGTAGCGATTGTCGAAATGACATCCGAAGGCGTAAAGCAGCACCGGCACCGCGCCATAGAACTCGATTGTCTCGTCCTTACAAATCTCACGCCCGAACACATCGAATCGCACGGCTCGTTCGAAGCGTACGCGAACGCAAAGTTTGAAATCGGCAGTGCGCTCGCACGCTCCCGCAAAAGACCCCGCGTTATGGTCGCGAATGCCGACGACGCGCAGAGTTCGCGCTATCTCGCACTCTCCGTAGAAAAAGTAGTCGGTATTTCTCTCGCAGGACATGCGCCGTGGCGAGCGGACGAACGCGGGGGTTCTTTCACCTTTAAGGGGCAGCTCGTGCATGTCGCCATCCCCGGAGAATTTTATGTGCGAAATGCGCTCGCCGCAGCGGAAGTCGCGGGTGCACTGGGAATCGGTACTCAAGCGATCGCCGAGGGAATCGCGGCAATCACGGCGATTCCCGGTCGTATGCAGCGTGTCGAATGCGGGCAAGATTTCGGGGTTGTCGTCGACTACGCACTCACCCCCGATGCGCTCGAGAAACTTTACAAAACGTACGGCTCGCAAAAGAAGGTATGTATCTTCGGCTGCACGGGCGGCGGTCGCGATAAATGGAAACGTCCTGTTCTGGGTAAGCTTGCTGAGCAGTATTGCGACTCAGTAATAATCACCAACGACGTCGCGTATGGGGAAGACGCGAAGAATATCGCAGAAGATGTCGCCCGTGATATGCAGAAGAAACCTGAAATCATCCTCGACAGGAGAATCGCGATACGACGCGGGATCGAAATCGCGGCGAGTTCGAGCGAAAGACATAATACTGTCGTATTGATTACGGGAATGGGAATCGATACTGAAATAACCGATGCGAACGGTGTTGAAGTCCCGTGGAGTGATGTAGAAGTTGCACGTGAAGAACTGCGCGGTGCGCAGGCCGCGCGACCGCTATAATACGTGTATGGTGTTCCGGATTTTGAAATATGTTTTGCTCGCGATTATTATCGTGATAATCGCGCTCTGGTTTTGGACGAACGGGTGGAGCGGCATTGTGAGTTTTGTCCGCACGATTCCGAATCCCGTCGACATCCTGCTCGGACGGTCTTCCGACAGCTATGTCGTCCAGCTCCCGTGGCAAATTCCCATCCCACAAGGACCGGATATTTCCGGGTATGCGGATGTCGAACTACCCGCTGACCCGTCGGCGCGGCTCGACGAGATTGAAGCCGAGTACGAGCGCATCAAACGTTCGGCAGAAGATCTGCAAACTTTCGGCGAACCGTCGCAATATCGGGGAACCATACTTCTCTCCGCCGGCAATGCAGCAGAAGACGGGACAACAGAATTTGTTGAAATCCGTGCCGCCTCAAATGCGCGTCCGACCACAATCAGCGGATGGTCTTTGCAGAGTGTGCTCACGGGGGCACGGGCGACAATTCCTTCCGGTGCGGGAGTGTTCATCCAAGGAGCATTGAATCGCGTCGACACGATAACACTCGAGTCAGGGATGCGCGCTATCGTGACCACGGGACCATCGCCTGTCGGTGTGTCACTACGGGAAACAATGTGCACGGGATACCTGTCTCAGAATCAGAAGTTTGAACCGGGTCTTGCAAATACCTGCCCTATCCCGCGCGAAACGACCCCGCTCAACGCAATAAATTTGAAACAATACGGGGATACCTGCCTCGATTTCATACAGCGAATGCCGCAGTGCCATTATCCGACGTCGCTTCCGGACGAACTTTCGTACGCATGTCGTCTGTACCTCGCAAATACGTATTCATACAACGGCTGTGTCGCAACTCTCAGGAACGACCGGCGTTTCCTTCAGGATACATGGAGGATCTACCTCGGTTCACCGGCAGAACTCTGGAGAAACACGCACGATGTGATACGCCTCCTCGATGCACAGGGTCGTACGGTGGACTCTGTCACGTATTAAGCGTGGTAAAGAGAACGATTCCCGCTGCCACAGACACATTAAGAGATTCTTTCTTCCCTACCATAGGGATTTCTAAGAGTACATCGCACGCGTTTCGGAGCGTGGGTGAAATCCCCCGTACCTCATTACCTAAAATAAAAAGGGTCGGTTTCCGGATCACGAACGAACGATAATCAACCGAGCGCCTGTCTTGCTCGATTCCTGCAATCTGCCACGCTTCTTTTTTCAAGCGACAGATGAACGCGCGTGGTGTCTTTGCATATTCCCACGGAATGTTCTGCTCCGCCCCGAGCGCTGTTTTGGCGATATCTTTTTGCGGACGACCGAAACGGTCGGTGGGCTGCGGTGTGTACCCGCTCAGATATATCTTTGATATGCCTGCGGCATCCGAGGTGCGGAAAATCGAACCCACATTGTGAGCACTCCGTATATTGTGAAGTAATACTGCCCTTTCCATGGGCCTACTCTATACGAAATACGCTATACTGACAGCATGCTATCTCTCTTCCCCGAAATTTTATTCCTCGCGCCTTTTTCTGCGCTTCTCCTCCGACTCGCCCTCGCTTTTGTTTTCGCCTACGCGGCGTGGACGCATGTTTCGCGCGGTGAGATGCTCGTGCGAGCTCTCGGAGTAGCGGAAATCGCCGTTGCCGTGGCACTTTTTACGGGCTCATGGACTCAGGCGGGCGCACTTGCGGGGATTGTTGTCGCCGCACTGTGGCTTTTCTCTCCCTCGTGGAGCACCTACGCCCGCGGTACCGTTCTCCTCTCTCTCGCTATTTGTGTATCACTTCTTGTGACAGGTGCGGGAGCGTTTGCATTCGACATGCCTCTCTAATCCCAGACAGAAAGTTGGAAAAACGACATTTCTTGAGTAGGATAAGCCGACAACCCCTCGTAGCTCAGTGGTAGAGCATCCGACTTTTAATCGGCTGATGATGGTTCGATTCCATCCGGGGGGACTGCGAAGCTCGCTAAATCGCGATATTCACTGTGACGTAATCCGTTATCGGAGAACCGTCAGCTTTCAGACAGGAGATTGTATACGTGGTCGCGGTGGTGAGTGGCACGGTCGACGCGCCGCCGGAGAGTGTTGATTGATTGAAGCTGCCGTCCGGAGAACTGATAGTGCAGCTGGCAACTCCCTGCGTATTCCAAAAGACCGAAGTTCGCGCACCGAGCGGCACGCTTGCGGGCACTGCCCACACATCTACTTTTGATTCCACCGTTTGCACCGGCGTGGTCGATGCGGGCGGCGTAGTCACCTGGACCGGTCGCGGTTCACTTTGCGTCACGGTGACTTGAGGAGTTGATGTCGCTATCGGCAAGCCGACCTGATATCCGCGCCATGAGCAGAGGCCGTCAAAGAAAGTCGCCGGTACGACGTACGAGAGAAAATTGCTCGCCCATGGACGATTCTGACACAACTGCCCGACGAGCCCTGTCGGATTTTCTCCACCAAATGTATTGGTACCGAGAAAACCGACCGTTTGAGAATTTTTATCCGGATCATTGGTACCGACGATAATCGTCGCTCCGTTGTCGAGCACTACGATGTCTCCCGTGGCTCCCGCCGGGCGCATGCCGCCCTGCTGTGTGTAAATACCCTGAGTGAGCGGCGTTGTAGGAGCAAATACGTTTTTGTTCGTATTTGTCGGAGTTGTCGTCGGTCGTGGAGTTGTAGTGGCACTCGCGTTTGTCGGAAATTGAAATTGCGTAAGCATCTGGCTCACCGGATTCGCTGTGGGCTCCGGACCTCCGAGTTGTGTGAGCAATTGGCTCGTCGGTGTTTGCCCGCCCAAAAGTGCCGAGATGCTGTTGTTCGTCGGTCCGTACATGTTGCTGTATTGGGAACTTTGCGCCGATGAACAAGTGTTTGACATGCCGTCATTTCCAAATACCGTGAGGAAAAAGGTGGTAAGGGCAGGCGCGACAACTTGCCGCGAACCACTCGAGGGAATCGAGGAACCATTTACGCAATTCTTGGGGAAGGGGGTTCCTGCAGGTACGGGAACAACAACGATCGGATTTGTTTGGGTAATACAGTAATATGGCACATCTAGAATATCTCCTGGTTTAACCACCGGGACAACATTCGGACTAATCGTGGCGCTCTTTCCATTCGACAGCCATGAGAGTGCGTAGGATGTGCTTGTTGCGGTAGAGGTCGCGACACTTGCCGAGATACTGCACTGGAGCTCTCCAGGGGTTGTCGGGTACGGTGGAGTCGTCGGTGGCTCCGGCGGCTTCGGCTGCATCAGCTTCTGCAAAATACCGGAGAGTAATTGGCCCACAATCCCGCCGAGTGAGCCACCGAGACCCATCGAACTTCCGCCCATTGATGTACTGATTCCAAGACACTTATTGGGCAAGACGCATGTACCTACAGTAAGCGAGCCAGCGGTGGTGTCGGAACAAATATTGGGAGCGGGCGGACATTTGAATTTGTTAGCCATGGGGCCTGCATTTACGGTGCACGGGCCTTTCGGTCCATTTATGAACCCGCATGGACAAGTCGGTATAACTGGATCGCACATGGCGTCAGCCGCCATGCCGATTCCCGTACCGTTCGCTAAGGTTTGAGCGAGAAGCGTTCCGCCTACGCCAAGCCCGGCTCCAATCATGAGTCCGCTCTCAAAATTGGCAGCGCGAGCGGGAAGGGGCGCCAATAAAGCGGCTAACAAAAAAAATCCGATGGTGAGCGCAGTCGAAGAGCGCAATACAGAGTGAAGCGCAGTCATACTATAGAGAAAATAGTATCACACCCGAGAGAGCACAAAGTGCTCAAGTGCATATTCGAGGTCGAATCCATTGCGGCGGGCTTCGTGAGGTAATTCCGCGAGGTCCGCGACCAGTTTCCTCGCTTTTTCGTTCCTGCCCGATGATTTCAATACCATTTGCTTTGCCGCCCAAAATAGTGAGCCGTGCACTGCTTCCGGGGGCTTCCCGAGCGCGAATTCCCGCTGTAAAAGTACCCACAAGTCCTTCTTCTTGCCCTGCTGAAGTGCATTTACGAGCAAGAAGAAATCGTCTTTCTTTTCCTTCTTCGGCGAATCGTATCGTTCGGATTTTTCCGCATATTTTTCGAGTGTTTTCCGCATTTCGGCCAAGGGCGCGTTTTCGTATATCAAAATGGTCTCTGTGTTTTTTGAAATGGTCTCGAGTCGAGCGCGTAGTAGCACCTCCACTTCTTCATTGCCGCAAATATTGTCGAGCACAATGACCCGTGTACCACCAAACATGCCGCTTCCTTGCAGTGCGGTTTCGAGGTCGGCAATAGTATGCGCATCGGTAATCCGAATCACCTCAGCATTTTTAAACTCAGCAATCCGCTCACCCATCTTTTCGCGGACTTTCTCGGAATCGGTGCCGGTAAATAGGTAGAACATAATTATCTATTGATTCTCTTTGCATTTCCCCATGTCTTGCCGATTGAAATCTCGGCGAGAATCGGGACACCGGCGAGGAGCTTCGGGTCTGCGACGTTTTCCATTACGTCGCGAAGTTTCCGGGCGATTTCTTCTGCGGATTTTTCTTCGACCTCGTAGACCAATTCGTCGTGAACCTGGAGGAGGAGGCGCACTTTCTCGCGCCAACCGTTTTTCTCGATGAGTGCGTCCGCTTCCACCATGGCGCGCTTGATGATGTCGCTCTGCGTTCCCTGAATCGGCGCGTTTATCGCCATGCGTTCCGCTTGCGCGCGGAGATTCGGCATCGAAGATTTGAGACCGGGAAAATACCGGCGCCGGCCGTACAGAGTCTCGGTGAATCCCTGCCGTGCCGCGTCCGCTTTTGTCTTTTCAATGTACCGTGCGAGCCCCGCGAATTGTTTGAAGTAGTTTTCGAGATATTTCGCTGCATCCTCCCGCGTAACATCAGCACCGAGATTTGCCCGGAGCGCATTTACTCCCATGCCGTACAGAATTCCGAAGTTGATTACTTTTGCTCTGCGCCGCATTTCGTAGTCCACATGCTCCGGCGGTACGCCGAAAACTTCCGCTGCAACCGCTGTATGCACATCTCCCCCTTGCTTGAATATCTCGGTCAGTTTCTCATCTCCCGAAAGTCCCGCCGCAATGCGTAGTTCGATTTGAGAGTAGTCGATAGCGACGATAGAAAACCCTTTGGCGGCCGCAAAGGCCTCGCGGATTCTCCTGCCGTATTCGCTTTTTATAGGAATATTCTGTAGATTCGGATTTTGGCTCGACATGCGACCGGTCGTCGTGCCCGCCTGCAGAAATTCCGCGTGGAGGCGTCCGTCATAGCCTACCAGTGCGGGCATCTTGTCTATATATGTAGAGAGGAGTTTCTGAAGTTCTCTGTAGGCAAGCACATCCCCGATAATGGGGTGCAGGGGGCTGAGCTTCACCAACTCTTCCTCACGGGTCGTGCGCGCGCCGCCCGCTGTTTTCTTCTGTTTCACCGGATTGATTTTGAGTTCATCGTACAACACATCACCGAGCTGTTTCGGAGAATTGATATTGAATTCGTGACCCGCATGCTCATAAATCCGTGCGGCAAGTTGCGCCAAACCTTTTGAATATTCTTTCTGCAGACCTTTCAGATATGTGGTGTCGAGATAAATACCGTCGACATTCATCCGCTTCACGACAGGCATCAGCGGTTTCTCGATGGATTCAAAAACGCCGAGCAGGCGGCCCGTGTCCCGCAACATTTGGAAAATCTTTTCACTTGCCTTGCCGAAATCTTTTTCCTGCGCAAAATGCAAAATATCATCGAGCGTCGGGTATGTGAGGTCGCTCTTCAGCAACCAAAGAGCAATTGAAGTTTCCTGCAATTTATCCGCGTCCACGCCGGCTGCCGCGGCGGCGAAGACTTCCTGCTCTGGTTCTTGAGTATTGAACACATTGCGAAGCCGGTCTTTGAGAGAACGGAATTCGAGCTCGTCGAGGAGTGTGTTCACCGAGGTCGCATGGTCGGTTATGTGCCAATGCTGTTTCGGTAATTCAAAATTAATCGGCACATCCGGATGAATAGTGGCGAGTTGTTTCGAAAATGCGGCGTTTGCTTTCTGGTCGAGAAGTAGTTGCACGATGCGTGGTTTTATTCCCTTCTTCTCAACTTCTTTCGGATTACGCGCGAGCGTTTTATACAATTCTTCGATTGTACCGAATTGCTTAATGAGTTCTGTTGCGGTTTTTTCTCCAATTCCTTTTACCCCGGGGATGTTATCCGACGGGTCGCCGCGGAGACCTTTGTAGTCGGTCATATGTTCGGGGCCGAAACCATATCTCGCCTTCACTGCCTCGTCGTCGTAAATCACCGTATCGTTCAGACCTTTTCGGAGTGTGAAAACACGCGTGCGCGGTCCCACAAGCTGGAGCGTGTCCATATCCCCCGTCGCAATGATTGTCTCGACATCGCTCCGTCCTGACACCGTCTTCACGATGGTGCCGAGCATATCGTCTGCCTCGTATCCAATCTTGCTGTATACAGGAATTCCGAACGCCTCGAATATTTTCGGTGCACGCTCGAGCTGGGCGACAAGTTCGTCTTCCACCTTCATGCGCGTCGCTTTGTACGCCTCGAACATTTCGTGGCGTACGGTCTGCCCCGGCAAGTCCCGCGTCGCCACGATGTAGTCGGGTTTCAGACTTTCGTTGATTTTCAGGAGCATCAAGATGAGTCCGTAGAGCGCGCCGGTCGGTTCGCCTTTCGTCGATGAAAAATCCGGCAGCGCGTGATACGCGCGGTGCAAAATCGCGTGGGAATCGAGGAGCACAAGACGGGAAGGTTTGTCAGCCGTCTTTTCTGCTTTCTTTGCCGCCTCTTTCTTGGTCGCCATAAACCCCGTCAGTGTGATTTCGGCTTGCGCCGCTTGAATAAATAGACTTTCAGACGAGTCCTGAGCGCTCGACGGCCATCCGTTGTTTTAAAGTATCTTTCACGGCGGCGCGCATCTTCCTCATCCAAACATGCTTCATAGTATATGCACCGCCACTCATGTCCACGTGTTGACACATTTTGACCCCGATTATGTTTTACAAATCGCTTTTTTAAATCTTGGGTGAATCCTGTATAAAAGTCTCCTTTCTCATTTTCCAGTACATACATGTAAAACATAATCGAGCCGAAATTCTACTGCGGGGTGATTGAAATGATACGCGTATCGCCCTCAATGTCGAATCGAATTCTAATTGCATTTTCCGGCATTACCTCGGCCACCCGCTCCGGCCATTCGAGGACTATCAGGTTCTTCGGCTCAGCAATGATTTCTTTCCACCCCAATACATCGAGCTCATGCCCGTTCTTCAATCGGTACGCGTCTATATGAATGAGCTTCTCGAACTGCTGTCCTGACAACTGGTAGATTTTTTCAATCACAAACGTCGGGCTCGACACTGTTTCTTCTACACCGAGTGCTTTGGCGACCCCTTGCGCGAAAGTAGTTTTCCCCGCGCCGAGTTCACCGGAGAGCGTTACTACTGTCGCCGCATCGTGCAGAGGCAAAAGCTCCTTCACAATTCCTTGTGCAAACCGGTGAAGCGCTTCACTGTCGAGCGTGATTGTTTTCATAACGCAGAGCCGGAAAATTATGCAGTCCGCTCACCGGGCAGCTGAACGCCGGGGACAACACCGAGCGAGCGATTGATTGATTGCTATTGTTGAGATTTCTTTTCGCATGTTCTTAAGCGCCGCAATTAAGAAAACGTCTTTCGGTTCTCGAGACATCGCTTCAATGACGGCAAGCGCCATTGCTTCGGCGTCTACTGTAGGATTGGGTTCCTTTATCTTATTTTGTTCAGCATGTATCTGCAGGTAGCCCATCGTTATTGCGTTTATACCGATTCTTACTTTTTCTTTCGCGGCTTCGTCTGAGCTCGCGGGCTTAAGCTGGGTTAAAACTGACTTCATTCCGTCGACATATGTGGCAACGAGTGATAAATCGCTCATTTCCTCATGATCATCGTAGTTGTCAAAAGAAAAATCATACCCGTTGGAATCGGATGGCCTGGGAATCTCAGGAGGAGCGTCCTGTGCACGTGCTGCTTTCGGCGCAGCTGCCATCGCCATTCCGCCAGCAAGCGCGGCAAGGAATTTCCGTCGATTCGGCTCCGCCTCTCTCATATCGAGAAGGATAGCATGTCTCATACGGTACAATATAGCTACAATGACGCAGTTTAATGAGAAGAAGCAGGACGAGCGACTGCACGAGCTTCGCGCTCGCGAAGAAGAGCAGCTCGCTGAAATGCTTTCCGCGAAATACGGGGTCGAATACACCGACCTCACTTCCAAATCGATTGAAACCGACGCACTTCGTCTCATACCCGAAGAGCAGGCGCGTGCCGCGGAGATGGCGGCGTTCAACAAGATCAACAAACAGATTTTCGTCGCGATGCGTGCTCCCGAGCGACCGGATGCACTGAAAATCGTTGCCGATATCGAACGGCTGGGATACCAGGTGCGCCGATTTATCGTTTCGTCCGCGTCGCTCGCCCACGCGTGGGATAGGTATCACGACCTCTCGTACGCGACGGAGACTGAGGCGGGCATTCTTACACTTTCCAACGAGACAATTCAACAAATGCTCGCGCAATTAAAGACGCTCGCGGATGTAAAGACGGAGGTTTTATCTCACGCGGGCAGTAAAGACACACATCGCATCTCGCGTGTGCTGGAAATCATCATGGCGGGTGCACTCTCGCTTGGTGCATCCGACGTGCACTTGGAACCGGAAGACAGCGGAGTGCGCATGCGTTACCGATTGGATGGCGTGCTCGTCGAGGTGCTTATGTTCGACGCGCCGACGTACGCACTCATATCTTCCCGGCTCAAATTGCTTTCGGGACTGAAGCTCAACATAAAAAATGCGGCGCAAGACGGCCGCTTCTCCATCGTGATTGGAGGAAAAGAAATGGAGATACGCGCGAGCGTTCTCCCGGGAGCGTATGCGGAAACTATCGTGATGCGCCTGCTCGACCCTTCGACAATCGCGCTCTCGATGGATGTGCTTGGCTTCGACAAGTACCTCGTGGATATTTTCGATCGTGAAATCGCGAAGCCAAACGGTATGATTCTGAACACTGGTCCGACTGGCAGCGGTAAAACGACGACGCTCTACGCTTTCTTACGAAAGGTTCACAATCCAGGAATCAAAATCGTTACCATTGAAGACCCGATTGAATATCACTTGCCGGGCATCGTGCAAACACAGGTTTCAAAAGACTACACGTTTGCACAAGGGCTTCGCTCGACGCTCCGCCAAGACCCCGATGTAATCATGGTCGGTGAAATCCGAGATGCGGAAGTGGCTTCCACTGCGATACAGGCATCACTCACCGGTCACCTCGTCTTCTCTACGCTACACACCAACGATGCGGGCGGTACATTCCCGCGCCTCATCGACATGGGTGTCGCACCCGACGTTTTGGGTGCCGCCGTCACCACCGCGATGGCACAACGATTGGTGCGACGACTCTGTCCGAATTGCCGAGTAGCCGCGCCTATTACAGGAGACGTAAAGAAAAAAATGGAACAACTCCTCAACAACATCCCTCACACCGAAGAACTGCCGGCGAACCGCGAAACGATGTGGGTTCCGAATCCGAAGGGTTGCGAAAAGTGCGCAGGACTCGGGTACAAAGGCCGCATCGCGGTAGTGGAAGTAATTTTGATGGACAAAGAAATCGAAGAATGTGTGCGACACAGCTCCTCTGAACGCGACATTTGGCATGCGGCAAAACACCAGAAGATTCGTCGCATGGCGCAGGACGGCGCAGTGAAAATATTACAGGGAGTTACATCATTTGAAGAACTCGCCCGCGTTGTCGACCTCAATGATGAGGTGATGCTGGAGACGATTGCATAGTTTTAGAACACAAAAACCGCCTTGCGGGCGGTTTTTGCAGTGGTATGTTTCGAGGAGTTGGAGGCGAACAATTTCGGGTGATCCTTTTGTAGGAAAAGTTGCAGCTGGAATCTAAGGATAGCGGGAGTCGAAACCCCTACGTCCTCGACAAGGCCACGATTACCCGAAGCTGTGCGTCTCCCGCGCCCTTCGTAGCTTTACGCGAAGAAGGGTCAAATGTGGGATTGAATGTCGAAAAACTGAATTCTACTTCGCCAAGGTTTCGTAGAACTAAAGAAAGCGGTTTCCACCGCTTCTAATGTCTAGTGTAGCATATTATATGGCTTTGTCAAGCCTCCGCAGCTACGGGTTCTCCTCTCAGTCTTTGTGAAAAGAGAGGACCCGCCGCGAGATGTCGCGGCGGGTTCGAGTCACAAGAGCTTCAATTGTCCTTTGTATTTTGGGCGCGCGTCTTCAGTGAACTTTTTCTTTTTCGAGCGCGGCGGAGCGCGAATCCCGGCGCTGTTACGCTTCTGCGCCGCCTGCTTGCTTACCCGAGCACTTCGTCCGGCGTATATCTTCATTATCGCGCCCTTATACGCCGCCCGCTTGTGCGCTTCTTGCTTGTCGGAAAGCGGTACGCCATCATGCACAACTTCAGCTACGAGATCGGGCAGCGACGGGCCCGGCTGCGAGCTCCGACGCTCGTTGG
>Ga0209542_10016034_pt1 | contig 12484 bp, 13 predicted proteins | sample RifCSPhighO2_01_FD_184028 | JGI IMG/M metagenome (GOLD analysis project Ga0209542, IMG submission 184028) | Soil microbial communities from Rifle, Colorado - Rifle CSP2_plank highO2_0.1 (SPAdes) (version 2) | ecosystem: Environmental > Terrestrial > Deep subsurface > Rock core/Sediment ...
AATTATCGAGAAATATTTTCTTTTTATTAGCTCGATAATTGCTGCAATTAGAAAAAATTAGTTGGATATGCTATAAACGCTGTAATGAATTAAGGGTTGTCGAAAGCGTTACTAATTTGTTCATCTAGTGTAAACAATTAATTTAACCATTTTTCATGTACCGAAAGATAAGAAACCAGTTAGCTAGAAGCTTTAATACCAAAATTACTCACATGACTATATTAGATTTGGTTAGAAGATATACCCTGAAAGTCGGCAAATTTATAGATAAACTTGGCTTTAACATGGGGCAGAGTTTTTATGCGGATGAAACCTTAATAGATTGTGAGGGTAGAGATGATAGATTTTAGTGTTGTCTTAATTGGGAAATAAGAATGATACAGAGAATTCCGGTAATTGCCTTATGTTTTGTCCGGAATTCTCTGTCTATATTTCCGATTCCATGTAGGGAGATTATCGGAATTGTCCATAACAGGAACAAATTGTTCTTTATTAAGAAACCCTAAAGAAGCGATGAAATTCTTGAATAAAAAAGATGATAGGGGCGTATTAACTGGTTATGGCGTCATATGGAAGAGTGCTTGCAAATCCATTTGAAGATAGGATTATCAAACAAGACGAAGTTGTTCTTAATAATTTTGATAGAGTTGTTCCTGAAGGAATAAGGAACGAGGAAAATGATGAGTTTTACGAAGCATTAAAAGAAATTAGTGGTAAAGCCTTAGAAAAAAGAGTTAAATAATTTTACTAAAAATATAAAAACAGAGAAATCTTTAATTAACTATGAAAAAGAGAGGAGTGAGCGAGATTGTAAGTTATACTTTGCTAATTGTTATTTCAATTTCACTTGCTGTGCTTGTGTTTAATTATCTTAAAAGTTATACTCCCAAAGATAAACCTGAATGCAGGGAGGGAATAAATATTGTAATAGAAAAGGCAGAATGCAACTTTACAAACGGAATATTAAGTCTTATATTAGAAAATAGGGGAAGATTTAAAGTTGAGAGGGCGTTTGTTAGAATTGGAAAAGAAGGGGAAATTAAGAAGGCGTTGGGACCTAGTCCACTACCCTTAACTTCTGGGGGAGGAAGTGTTAATTATTTGGGGCCTGGAAATTTGAGTGATTTGTATTCCCCTTCGGGTTTAGGAAGTGTTATTACAGCTTCTGGACCTTATGTTTTAGAAGTGCAGCCAGCTCATTTTACAAAAGAGGGGAACACAAATCCAAATACATTGGCCTTGTGCCCTGCTGTGACGGAGAATATAGTTTGCTAAGAGTTTTTATGCGTTATAAGAAACTATAAATAATGCATTTGTTCAGCAAAAATATGAAGTTTATGCATTTGGCAGACTGCCATCTTGGGGCGTGGAGACAGCCTGAACTGAATCTGCTTAATTTTCAAAGTTTTCAAAAAGCTGTGCAGAATGCGATTAAAGAAAAAGTTGAATTTCTTTTGATAGCAGGGGATTTATTTGATTCAGCTTATCCTTCAATAGATACATTGAAAGAAACATTTAGAGAATTCAGAAGATTAAAAGAAGCAGATATACCTGTTTTTATAATTGCAGGAAGCCATGACTATTCTGTTTCGGGCAAGACTTTCTTGGATGTTTTGGAAAAGTCTGGTTTTTGCAAAAATGTTTCTGTTTTTGAAGAAAAAAATGGGAAAATAATATTACAGCCAACATTGTACAAAAATGTTGCTATTTTCGGTTACCCGGGAAAAAAGTCTGGTTTAGAAGTTGATGAGATAGAAAAGATAAAACTGGAAGATTGCCCTGGATTTTTTAAGATATTAATGCTGCATACAACAATAAAATCTGCTGTGCTAAACCCGAGAATTAAATCGGTTGATGACTCTAAATTGCCGAGCGTTAATTATTTAGCACTGGGGCATCTTCATATTAATTTTAATAAAAATGGAAGGGTTTATTCTGGCCCAATTTTTCCCAATAATCTGCCTGAATTAGAAGAATTAAAATGGGGCTCTTATTGCCTTTATAATGATGGGGAAATAGAAAGAAGACAAATAAAAATAAGAGATGTTTTAATTGTTCCTTATGATTTAAACAATGCATTAAGAGCAACAGATGAAATAATCGAATTGCTAAAAAAAGAGATTTTAAAAGATAAAGTGGTGCTTCTTAAAATCTCTGGAATAATAGAAATTGGAAAAATAGCTGATATGGATTTTGGAAAAATAGAACTTTATGTTAAGGGACAGGGGGCTTATGTTTTCATAAAGAATACTTCTAAGATTTCATTATCTGAAACAGAATTAGAGATTGATACAATTGATACTGAAGATATGGAATCTCAAATAATTGAAAAGTTTATGGGGTCAAATGAGAGCAGATTTAATCATCTTGTTTTGCCTCTGATGAGAGCACTACAGACTGAAAAAATCTATGATGAAAAATCGTCTGTTTTTGAAGAAAGAATATTATCTGAAACTAAAAAAATAACAGGAATATGAAATTAAAAAAATTATACCTTAAAAATATAAGGTCGTATAAAGAAGAAGAAATTGTTTTTCCAGAAGGGTCTGTACTTTTGGCAGGAGATGTAGGAGCAGGCAAGAGCACAATTCTTCTTGCATTGGAATATTCTTTCTTTGGGCTTCAGCCAGGGCAGAGGGGGGCTTTGTTGCTGAGGAATAATTCAGAATATGGAATTGTTATTTTAGAATTTGAAGTAAATGGAAAAAATATTGTAATAGAAAGAAGGCTAAAAAGAGGGAATAAAAGCGTGACTAATGAATATGCTTCTATTATAATTGATAAAGAAAAAGTAGAAGCTTCTTTGACTGAAATAAAAACAATAATATTGGAGTATCTGGGATATCCGAGAGAATTAATCAAAAAAAATAATTTGCTTTATAGATATACAGTTTATACTCCCCAAGAACAAATGAAACAGATTATTTTGGAAGATAGGGAGACAAGATTGAATATATTGAGACATATTTTGGGCATAGAAAAATACAGAAGAATAAGAGAAAATTTAACGATACTCCTCACTCAAATTAAAGAAGAGTCAAAGGTTTTACAGGGAGAGATAAAGACCCTAGAGGAAGAAAAATCCAAACTTGAAATAAAAAAACTTTCTTTAAAAGGTTTAGAAAAAGAATTGGGAGAAAAGGCGATTAAACTTGAAGCAAAGAGCGAGATTGTTAAACAATTAGAGTCTGAGAAGAAACAATTGGATGATAAAATAAAAGAGTGCGATTATTTGATGAGAGAAGTTGAAAAAACAAATATTATGATAACTAACAAAAATGAAAATAAGGAAAATATTATGAGAGAATTAAAAGAGACAAATAAGATTATTTCTGAAACTAAAGAAATTTTCAATGAAAAAGAATATATCGATATTCTGAAATTAATTGATGCTAAAAATGAGGAAATAGAAAATTTTAATGTTAGTTACATGAATCTGCTTGGAGAAATTAATTCTTTGGAAAAGATACAAAAAGAGAATATGATAAAAAGGGAAAGAATGTTTAAAATAGAAATCTGCCCCACTTGCCTGCAGGATGTTCCGGAATGCCATAAACATAATATCCTAAATGAAACAGAGGGAGTGATAAGCAAGGCTAAACAAAAAACAGCCTTGCTGGAAGAACAAATAATATTTTTGACAAAATCAATAGGGAAGGCGAAGGCTGAAAAGAAGGAACTTGAAAATAAAAAAACTTATAGAGAAATATTAAAGATGAGACTGGAATATTTAGAAAACACAAAAAAGAAGTGCAAAATATTAAATGAACAATTGAATGTTATTGAACAAGATATTTCTTTGTTGAACAAACATCAAATAAATTTAAAAGATAAAATATTGGAATTTTCAAGATTTGAAAATATGATAAGAGTAAAAAATGAGGAGATAAGATACGCTTTGCAGGAAGAAAGAAAAGCAGAAGTTTCACTTGCAGAGGTGAAAAAAGAATTGGATATGACAAAAAGAGAAATTTCTGAAAGAGAAGAGTCTATTGCTGTTAAAGAAGCTTCCAAAAAAAATCTTGCACATAGATTGGAATTGCATGATTGGCTTTCGATTAATTTTTTGGAGTTGATAGAATTTATAGAAAGAAATGTCTTGATAAAAATAAGGCAAGAGTTTTCAACAATATTCAGCAAATGGTTTCACATGCTTGTCTCGCAGGATTCTTTAAATGTTAAACTGGATGAGTCGTTTTCTCCAATATTGCTACAAAATGACATAGAAATGGAATATTCTTTTTTATCTGGAGGAGAGAGAACAGCTGTTGCTTTGGCTTATAGGTTAGCATTGAACCAAACAATTAATTCTTTATTAAGCAAAATAAAAACAAAGGATATTGTTGTTTTGGACGAGCCGACAGAGGGTTTTTCAGAGATGCAATTAGATAGAATGCGTGAAGTTCTGCAGGAATTAAAAGTGGCTCAGCTAATTATTGTAAGCCACGAACAAAAAGTAGAAAGCTTTGTTGAAAGTGTGATAAGAGTTGTTAAAACAGGCAATGTTTCGCATTTAGAGAAAGGAGATCTTAAAGCAATGGGAGAAATAGGGGAAGATATTAAAGAAGAAATAATGATTGATAGTTTTAAAGAGGAAATTCCTTATGAAGAGGAAATTTTAACTAATTTTCAAAAGGAGGATTAGAATTTTTTGGGTTTTGCTCTTGCTTTGATGTTGAGAATTTTTAATGTAGAAGGAGTCATTAGTATGATTGCGAGTATAGCTAAAATCCATCCCCAGAAGTTATCTATTTCAAACCAGCTTGAAAGTAAGATTCCTATGCCTAAACCAAAAATAAATTTTGATGTTAGATGAAGAACTGCCCAGTGATAGGGAAGTTTGATAAATGCATTCCAGGTTTCATAGCTATAGCTCATTTTTTCCTCTTTTTGTAGATGAGAATAGGAATGGAATATTATAAAGGTTTGGTTTTTTTGGCTTTGCGTGAGATAACATTATTTCCTAAGAATAACATAAAAAATCCAATCGCAGCAGAGCTACGGGGTTTTATGCCTCAAACAGGGAACGAGGAAATCGCAGCAGAGCTACGGGGTTTAACACCCCGTTTGAGCAATTAAAAATAATTATTATCTTAGATATGATAGGTTATATAGTTTTTACATCAATTAATGATTGTGTTTTGAGTTCTTGATAAAATTGAGCGGTGAAAGATATCCTGATTCTTATCTTGGAAATCTTAGTTCTTAGAATGATTTTATAAATACCGAAGTGATTGGTACTTGCTTACGCTCGCTTACTTAATCAAAGTTACTGACGCTAACCACTAAAACTTATTATAGCATCCACCAAAGAGATAATTATTCTCTACTGTAATGAATTTAGCGATTATCTTCTATAAATTTGTTTGGCATATTCTAATTTTGTCTCAGAATTGTTAGCAGATACGGGAATTGGAAAGGTTTAAATTCAATAAAGCATTAGGATAATTAGAAAAAGGAGGTTAAAAAATGGCAAAGTTAACAGCATGGCTTGTAACTATAATTGGCGTATTGCTGGTTTTAGCACAGATACCTGCGATAGCTACTGCAGTAAAACTCTCTTCATGGAGCGGTTGGATTATTGCATTAGCAGTTCTTGTAGTTGGTATTGGCAAGCTAAAGAGAAATTACAAGAAGTAATTTCTTTAAAAAATTCGTTTATTTTTATTTATAATTTAAGATTTTAAGGGAAAAGAGGAAGCAAGATAAAAAATTAACTATCCTGTTCAATTCTTGGGGCTAATATAAAAGAGAGCATTACGTTTCCTGTTGGAAAATCCAGGCGCATTGGATGGTTGTCAGAGAAGGAAAGCTGGGCTTTGGTTGAGATTTTAGCGCCTTTTATGAATTTGTTTAGGTATTCTAGGGAGAAACGGGCTGTGCTGTTTCCTGAATGAAGCTCTACTTCATCTGTGGAGAATTCTGCTCTGGCTGAATGCAGACCGAAGGCTTCAACTACAAATTTAGTTGGCTCTGCAATAAATGTGCAAGAATCAGAAACAACAGCACAATCTTCAATTACTTCTATCAGTGAATCTGAATTTATTCTTATAACTGAATTGAATTCCCAAACAGGCATTTCTTTTTCTTCTACATCTATCTCAAGAAGAGCTAAACTGAAATCTCTTTTTATCCTGTCATGAATGCCTAATTTAAGCATATTTTCTTGTTTTTTCATGACTAATGAACTGCCTGGTTTGCATCTTCTAAGGACTGCCTTCAGATTATCTAAATTGACGCCTATAACTTCGTCTTTATCCAGATGGTATTCGGAGAATAAGTCAGCAGGCATTTTAAAATGAACCATTGCAACATTTGCAGGGTCAACGGATGTTAAGAATAGACCATCTTTTGTGATTTTTATCTTTACTTCTGTGACTAATTCTGAGATAATAGAGATTAAGTCGGAGAATAGTCTTGGGCTTTCTAGTTTGAGTAACATTGATATAATAGTGATGAATTGTTTTTAAGGTTTGTTGTGGTGGGGAGAGATAAATAGGAGTATCTCTTTAACAAACATAAACAATATATAATGCCTTCTTTTTGAATAAATATGGAAGAAAAAGAGCCGAGAGTCAGGAGAATTACGCTTTTTCATTATTCAAAGCCAGAAATACAAAAAGCGATATTGGACTTTTCTAAGGGGAGAGAAGTTGTTCCGAGATATTTTGAGGGTTTTGGAAAAAGGCCAGATGCACTGCAATATATCTCTGATATAATTGGGCTGGCTAAAAAAGGGGCAACATCTTTTCATGCTTCTGAAGAAATATGGAAAGACCCGCTACAGATTAATTCTGATTGGACGAGAGAGGAAATGAATCAAAACAGAGAGTCTTGGGATTTAATTATTGATATAGACTCGAAGTATTTAGATTATTCAAAAATTGCTAGCAGGCTAATTTTAAATAAATTGGAAGAATTTGGAATTAAAAATTATGGAATAAAATTCAGCGGGAGCAAGGGATTTCATATTATTGTTTCAGGCAAGGCATTTCCAGAAGAGTATAATGGATTTAATAAAAAAAATATGTTTCCTGAATGGCCGAGAGCGATTTGCGAATTTTTAACGTGGAGCATAAGGATTGAGTATAATAAAGTTGTAAGCGCATTGGATATAAATTTCGAAGCATTAGAAGAAAGGACGAATTTATCCAAAGAAGAAATTACTGAAACAATGTGCGAAAGATGCGGAAAGCCTTCAAAAAAAGGAAAGATTGTAGAATTCAAATGCCCTGAATGCGGTACAACAATAAAAAGAAAAGACTTTAAGATAACTAAGAGAAAATTAAATTGCATTTCAGATGGATGCTTTGGCAAATTTGAGATTGCAAGTGAAGAAGATTATTATTTTTGTGAAAATTGCAATACCACTTCAATAAATAAGAGGGAGGAGGAGGAAGGCAAAAAAATTATTTATTCTTCTTCTTTAAAAAAAGAGATTCAATACAGCGATGAATTCAGCACAGGAATATCTGCGAATGCTTTGGCGGGATTGGATTTGGTTTTAGTTGCTCCAAGACATTTGTTTAGAATGCCTTATTCACTTCATGATAAAACTGCTTTAGTGAGTGCTGTAATAACTAAAAATGAAATTGATAAATTTGACCCGTTGAAAGATGCCCAGCCAATGGATGTGAAAGTTAGGGAATTTATGCCAAATAATATTGCAGGAGAAGCAACAAGGCTCTTAATGAACGCATTGGACTGGAAGAAAAAAAATGTAAGTGAAGAAGAAATTAGCCAGAAAAAAAGTTATGGACAATATGAAAAAATAAATGTAAAGGGAGTTAGTGAAGAAATGTTCCCAAGACCAATAAAGAAGTTGCTCAAGGGTTTGAAAGATGGAAAGAAAAGAGGGCTATTTGTTCTGATTACTTTTTTTAGAACTTTAAACTTTTCCCCAGAATATATAAATGGCAAGATAAGGGAATGGAATAAATTAAATGAACCTCCGTTGAAAGAGGGTTATGTTAAAGGACAAATAGACTGGCATTTAAAACAGAAAAAACAGATATTTCCTCCGAATTACAGTAATGATAATTTCTATAAAGATTTAGGATTAATTGAAGAATTGCCAAAAGCGAAGAACCCAATTAGTGAAGTTCTTAAAAAAGTTGGTTGGGAAAAAGAGTGAGAATGTTTTTAAATAGCCAATGCTTAAAATAAATATGAAAAAAAGAGAGATTTTTGTTTTTGTGTTAATAGTAGTTCTTCTTAGCTCTTTTGCAATTGCACAGAGCAGTAATTCCAGCACAACTAACAAAGAGGATAGTGAGAGCAAAAAAATAAATAATGCTTATGATTGCTTGAAGGAGCAAATAAAAAATAATAAAGAAATTGCATTAAAAGATGCTATTTTTGGTGTTTTGGCTGTTGGAAGTAATGATATATTATTAAAGAAGATTGAAGAGGAGAAAAAGTCTGATAGAGATTGCTGGCCAAAAGCTGATTGCAAGATAAGAGAGAGTGCACAGATGCTTTTAGCGTATGACAGAATTAGCAAAGATACTAGCAAGATAAAAGATTGGCTGCTATCAAAAGAAATCGGGATAAAAGATTTAATATGGTATTTTGAAATAGACTTGCAAGGAAATGCTGCTTCAGAATGCAATATAAAATATGATAGTTTGGATCATAAAATTAAGATAGGAAGTGATAGAAAAATAAAAGGGACTTCCTCTGGTCCTGGACCTTGTTTTAAGATTGCTTATAATGAATATTGGTTGAGACTTGAGGGCTCGTGCATAGATAAAGAATTTGAGATTTCCTGCACAGATAGTGATTTTATTAGTGCATTGGTATATCAAAAGAAAGGGGGGAGCACGGTGTATGTTACTTCAAAAACTAAATTAACTTCTGCTGGAGCTTCTGTAACTGAGAAGATAGATGCTAAGTGCTTGTCAACTGGAAGTTCCTGCGATTATGAAGGAACTCTTTGGGCAGCAATAGCATTAGAGGGAATAGAAGAAGACGGCATTAAATATGTCCCTTATTTATTGGCAATGTCAGAGGATAATTCTAAATTTTTGCCTGAAGCTTTTTTATATATGTTGGGGCAGACAGATAGCTATAATAAGATAATTGAAAAACAAAAGGGCGGAAAATATTGGGAAATGGTTGGAACGCCGAACAATAAATTTTATGATACAAGTGTTGCTTTATTGGCGATAGGAGGAACTGGATATGACCAGGAAGCTGCTGCTAAGAATTATCTTTTAAGTGTGCAAACAAAAGAAGGATGCTGGAATGGCAACAATATTAGAGATACTGCATTTGTATTATATTCTGCCTGGAAGAAAGGAATATCTGTGCCGCCAAGGGATGAAACTAGCTGCGCTGAAGCGGGTAAATTTTGTGAATTTTCTGATGCCTGCCTTGATGCAGGAGGAATAGCAACAGATGAAATTTGTTCTGGGACAAGAAAATGCTGCAGTAAAAGAGTAGAAGAAAGCTGTGAGGAGAAAAAAGGGATTACCTGCGCTTCTGACGAAGAGTGTAATGGGGGAAAAGGAGGAAATGCTCCTTCTTCAGATGGGAACTGTTGTCTTGGAATTTGTACTAAAAAAGTTGTTGAAAATTCATGCGAGATTAGTGGGGGAAATTGTGATACTAATTGTGGAGACGATGAAGAAGAAGATGAAGATGTGAATTGCCTTAACATTAGAGAAATATGCTGTGTTGAGAAAAAAGAAGACCCTACACCGAGCCCAGATGGAAACAAAACTTGGATTTATATTTTAATTTTTGGGATTTTGATATTATTGGTTATAATTGCAATAGTCTATAGAACAAAGATACAAATGTGGATGTATAAAAGAAAAGAAAAAGGAAGAGAAGGGGCAGCAATCCAAAGAGGACCTCCAAGGGGACCGCCAAGAGGACAGGGAGGATATGCAATGCCACAGCAAAGATATCCAATTAGACAGCCCATTCAATCTCAGCCTATGAGGGGGCCTATTGCGAGAGGCGCAAAATCTTCGACAGATAAAGAGATGGAAGAGACAATGAAAAAGCTGAAGGAAATGTCGGAGTAGAAATAAATGTTTGTATATAATTTGTTATAAGTTATAGAAAATCTAATATCAATAACGTATTTGTTTAGCAAAAAAATAGAGAAGTGACACAGCATCGTCAATAAAACAGTAAATTTATTCATAAAGAATAAAAACTATCTCTGTTTTTCATTGAGGATAATAAAAAAAGCTAAACAAGTACTCAATAACCATTTACTCATTATTACTGAAGAGTATCGGATTGCAGATAATTATCTCTAATTTATGAATAAAGTAGTGTAGTATTTATGATGTTATGTTTATGTTTTATATTTATGAGATAAAGAAATTGCTTAAAAATTTGCTATCTTGATTACAGCAGAACTGTGGGGTTTTAAACCAAAAATAGTAATAAAGAAATGATAAATTTACAATGTACCCATAACGCCAGATTTATATAATCTTCTTAATTTAATAAAACATGAAAAGAGGAATATTTACCATTGTTTTTTTAGTATGTTTTAGCTGTAATGTTTTAGCTGTTTCTATTGACATGAAAGAAAGTTATGGGGCTGGGGAGACAATGATAATGGAGATTAAGGGAATAATATTGACACCGATTAGCCAAGAACAGATTAGTTTTGTAAGGGGGCATGTGGCAATGCCTTTTAATTACGGTTTGACTAAGATAGGGGAGAGGTATTTTATATGGGGAATTACGCCGAGAAATGAGAATAATTATAGCATTGTTATTGAAAAAGTTTTTACAATGGTTGATGGAGCGACAAAAGAGATTGAAGTGAAAAAAGATTTTAGAGTTGAAGGAAATGCAAGCGACTATTATATTGAACCTGGTGTGATATCTGCAATTGATGATTTTGAAATTAAGGCAGTATTAAGCAGAGATGAAAAAAAGACAATCAATGTTGATTTCCCATATGGTAGAGAAATTGAATTAATTCCAGGAGATAATAAGATAGAATTTTCTATTGGAGAGATAAACGCAACTGGAATTTATACGATAAATATTGGGAAATATGCTATGCCTGCATATATCATCAAAAAATCTTCAAATGTGAAAAATGTGACAGGATATGATGATGAAGAAATAAATTTAAGGCTAAATCCCGAGAGCATAGAAAGTACAATACTGATGAGTGATACGCCAAATTATCCGTTTCAGATAGTAAATAATGGGAGCAATGAAGTTAAAGATATAGAAGTAATTTATGATAAAGAAATTTTTAATGTTAATTTTAATGGAAGTTTTTCTTTAAACGGAAGCGAATCAATTGAGTTTAATATAAGCTTGAGGGAAGATATTTCTACAGAGATTAAGAAAGATGGGATAAATAGAGTCATTAAAATTGAGTCTGGTGAATTTATCTTGAAATTGCCTGTCATGATTAGCTTTACAGAAAAAGAAGAGGAAAAAAAGACACCTTACTTAGAGAATTATACTAAACTTGAATATTGCAGTTCTTTGGGGGGAAAGATTTGCGTGGCAACTGAGACCTGTGATAGCACACCAAAAACAACAATTGAAGGGCTTTGCTGCGTTGGCAACTGTAAAAGTCCTGAAGAAGAGGGAGGAAATGCTTGGATAAGTTATATTATTGTTGGAGTTTTATTAATAATAGGAGTTTTTATATTCTTGAAATATAAAAAGACAAAGGGGACAGACCAATTTAGCAAAAGAATTTTGGGTGCTGAGAAAAAGATAGGGAAAGATTTACCTTAGGCAAATTTTAGGCATTATCTTCTTTAACAACAACTTCTTTTTCGCGGCTAATTCTGCCTTCTGCTCTGATTAAGGATAAACCAATAATAAAATAAACAAATGCGCAGATTACTGCAAAAAGATTTTCAATGCCGCAGAGATTGTGACAAATGGGCAGCATATATCTCTTTATTATGAAAAAATCAATGGCAGTATAAATGAAAGCTATGACTGCTCCGAGAATTAATCCTTTTCCTTCTTGTTCATGCTGATGACTGGTTGCTTTTTCAATATAAATTAGAGAAGAAGATACAGTCTTATCTTTTTTTAATTGGAGATTGTATCCTTGGGGAATATCTCTCGTATAATAACTGGCAAGAACCGCTGGGAAAATTATTACTGCGCTAAATAAAATAAGATTATTTAGCAGTAATACATAATAACCTAAAGAAGTATTTAGTGTATTTAAAAGGTCAACGGGAAGAATAGTACCAAGGTTGGTTAAACGGAGAATTGCTTCTAATATTACAAAGAGGAAGAATATTATAACTAATGCTTTAAACCATAATGGCCAGACTCCTTTTTTCATGAATAAATAAAGATAATTATACTTTTAATGCTTTCTATGGATGTTTGAAGTTGATTAAAAAGGAGGAATTGAGAAAATGTACTTGTTTAGGTATTTCGATACCTAAACAAATTTATTTGCTATTTCTCGACGGAGTTAATCCGATCGAGAAATAGTTCCATAATTATATTTGAATTGATAATC
>Ga0209542_10016035_pt1 | contig 12483 bp, 8 predicted proteins | sample RifCSPhighO2_01_FD_184028 | JGI IMG/M metagenome (GOLD analysis project Ga0209542, IMG submission 184028) | Soil microbial communities from Rifle, Colorado - Rifle CSP2_plank highO2_0.1 (SPAdes) (version 2) | ecosystem: Environmental > Terrestrial > Deep subsurface > Rock core/Sediment ...
TCTTCAACAATAGATTCTTAACACTCGTTGCGAAAGCTTCGCATGTTCCAATGATCGTTGTCTTGGAACGGCTACGCTGTTCTTAACGAATGGGGTTATAGCAACCGTTTAGTTGAGCAGGTGATTAACGTGGGAAGTATTGGTTCTGAAGCAACTAAGGTTACTGAGGCGACTGAGGTAACTGAGGACATGAATTCGCAGATTTCCGAGACAGATTCAAGGGAGACGCATGAACTAAAAGAATACGATGTTAATTCCAAAGACTCCGCAAAAGAACCCTAACTTAATTTTTTGAGTACTGCAAAGGCGCGTTCGGTATCCTCAGAGCGTAAAAATATTGTCAGTTCGGTAAAAGACGTAACAGTGTCAAAAACATTGACCCCGCTCCCGAATAACTTTTTAAAGACCGAGTAATGAATTCCCGGAATATCTATTGCTTCTTGGGGCAGAATTAAAGTAATTGAGGAAAGCCCCTCAGCCCGGAGCTTATTTGTTTCATTTTGAAAAATCTTTTCAGCCTCCGGTAGCAAATTCCGGCTGATGAAGATACTGGTTTCATAAATTCCCTGGGAAATAGTCAAAAAGCTGTTGGAGGTTTTAGCAGCCGCAGATAACAGCCCGGACTGGCATTCATAGAGAGTCGGTGAATTGGCAAAAGTTAAAGCCGCTAAATTGGAACGCATTGATAAATCGGTAATTTTTCCTAATACTTCAGTCAGTTGTTTTCCCGCAGCAGAATGAGCCGGGTGTAACCTTTTTAAAGCCATAATAATAGAACCGACGGTAACTTTTTTAAATAGTTTGTTTTCAATCTCAGGCCGTAGCTTGCGCGCCAGGCTTGAATAATTAATCAATCCTTCTCCAAAGTTTTCGGATAAGATAGGTGAGTTGCCGACTATTTCGCCGACAAGTTGCGGTACGGTAATCATGTTAATATTATAACACATTGTTAAATAAAAAAAAGTCACTTGACCGGGGAGGCCTTTTTACTATAATTTCAATGTAAAATGAGCAGAGAATCCGATGAAGAAGTCCGTCCCGGAAAGTATGTTTGTGGTGATGTAGAATTGATTGTTTTTCCGGTAGCTGTGGTTGAAACTGCGTCCGGGAAGAGAGTGGAGATAACCAGGTATAGTTTTCAAGACCCTTCTTCTCTAAGTTCCGGAAAGGGGTATGAGTATGCCAATGAAAAAGGTCACGGCAGGCTTAAAAGAAAAATAGATGCTTTAGGCTTGAGCGGTCCGATACCTTTAGCTCCGGATAAACAAGGTGTATGAAATGTAGTATTATTTTACTCTTATGCTAAACATCCCGGGTATTTTTTTGGGAAAAAAATTCACCCCCTTAAACCTGATCACAATCTCCAGGCAGCGGTTAATTGACAATTACCATAATTTGTCGGCTATTAATCCGGCAATAAAAATAGCGCCCGTTTTAAAATCCAACGCTTATGGACATGGAATAAAACTGGTGGGGGAAATTCTGGACAAGGTTGGGGCGCCATTTTTGTGCGTCGATTCGTTATACGAAGCCTTCCAGCTTAAATCAAAAGCTAAAGTTAAAACTCCTCTTCTGATCATGGGGTATATCCACCCGAAAAGTTTAAGTATTAAAAAATTACCCTTTTCTTTTGCGGTTTATGACTTGGATCATGCGAGGGCTTTAAATGATTACCAAAAAGGTGCAAAAGTTCATATTTTTGTTGATACAGGAATGAATAGAGAAGGAGTTCCTATGGATGAGCTGGAAGATTTCCTAATGGCAATGAAGCAATTGGGTAATGTAACAATTGAAGGGATTATGTCCCACTTGGCTGATTCGGCAAACCCTAAATCTGAACTGACTAAAATGCAAGTTGATAACTTCGGTAACGCTAAAAAAGCTGTTTTTGAATCCGGATTTAAGCCCCGCTGGTTTCATTTGGGAGGGACATATGGATTACTGAATGAGTTAACTGCAGGGTGTAATTTAATTAGAGTCGGAAGGGCGGTTTATGGAATAAGCGATGTGGGTCAAGGGTCAAGGGCCAAGGGTCAAGACTCTGGTCACTTGCCACTAAATTTAAAGCCGGTTTTAAAGCACACCAGTAAAATTGTCCAGATTAAGAAAATTAAAAAAGGGGAGAAGGTTGGATATTCGGGAACTTTCGTTGCAAGCAAGGATATGACAATCGGGGTTTTGCCTTTGGGTTATAACGATGGAGTGGATAGGAGGCTGTCCAACAAAGGGGTCGTAGGAGTCGAATCCTTCGACAAGCTCAGGACAAGGAGTGACGAAGGGGGCGAAGGCAAGAAATTAATTTTTTGTCCGATTATTGGTTTGGTTAGTATGAATGTTACAACAATAGATTTATCCGGTCTTAAAGAGCCGGTTTTAGGCTCTGAGGCAGTTATTTTTTCAGATGATCCGCAGGACCCGAATTCGGTTGTGAATACTTCCAAAGCAGGGGGGGTATTGCCTCATGAAATGCTGATCCATATAGCTGAATCGACAAAAAGGGTGGTAGTTTAATTAAGTAATTTATTAAGTTTAAGATTGGACTGAACTCTAAATTTATAACTTTGGCTTTGAATTTGGGAACTGATATCAACACTTACAACCGTCACTGTGTAAGTATTTAAAGGTAAATCTTCAGGGATTTGATAAGACCAATTACCATCAGAATCGGCTAGAATCGATGATTGAATATTACTTGGGTTAATTAAGACTTTAACTGTTGAACTTGGTGTTGTCTGGCCTGTTAGGTAATCTCCCTGAGTCAGCAAATATTGTTTTTGGGATTCAAACGAGGCGACAGAGTAGGAATTGGGAGGAACAACTAGAAATTTTTGAGATAGGGGAACTCGCAGGTACCAAACCAAAACAAATATTCCTAAAATTTCCGTAAGGATTAGTGAAATGACGAGAATACGGCGCTTGATTTTGATTGATTTAAGCCGGTCAAATAATTCATCCATGACTTCAGTTTGAATAATGTTAAAGAAATTCGCAAGTAGTTTAAACCCGAAAGAGAGGAGAAGATTAAGGTTTTAAGGTTATCTCCGATGCCCGGTATTATTTGCTACTTGTGTCTATACATCCAGATATTAATAATAAGATGGGGCATAAAAATGGAAATTTTATCTGCAGTTAATTCCAGCAACCCGGAAATTATCGAAAAAGTTTTAGAACGGCCATGGTGGCAAAAAATACTCGGTGCCTTGGGAATGATGGCTCTTGCAGTCATAATCTTTTTAATCCTGACCCAGCCCAACGCTTATCCTCAGGATGTGCGCGTTTCTAATGTTTCCTCAAAATCCCTGACCCTTTCGTGGACAACGCCGATTCCCATGGAAACCAAAGTCAGAGTAATTGAGGATGGTCAGTTCCAATTTTTACCGGTATTTTTTTATCAATCGGAAAATGACGACAGGGACGAGGATTTTAAAATTGAAACCAAGAGGTCAGTTCATTATGTGACAATCCGTGGCTTAAAACCCGGTACCCGGTATGTGGCCAAAATAGATTCGGGCATCAGGGAAGTTTACTCGCAAAAACTGGTCACCGGACCGGAGTTATCCCCGGCAACACCGGATCTGGTTTATGGAAAGGTAATTAATTCCCAAACAGGAGGGAAAAACGTAGACGGTGCGCAGGGAGTTTTGGTTTATTTGCGCCTGGTTAGCAAGGAAGGTTCTTCTTCAGCCCTGCTTTCGGGTCTGACCCGTGACAAAGGCAGCTGGAGTATTGAAGCGAGCAATGCCAGAACCCGGAATTTAAAAAGGGGTTTTGACCAAAGGGAGGTTCGTTATGAATCCCTGGTTGTTGATAATGGCATTGGTAAAAAATTCAGTGCCACAACTTTAGCCGGTAAGGACAAACCCTGGCCTACGATAGTTTTGGAAGCTTCAACGAGTGGAGGATTAAAAAAATGAGGAAATACTTTTCTGTCATTCCCGCGAAGGCGGGAATCCAATTAGCAAAAAGAGTTAGAAGATTTATTAGACATTTTTATAAATTCCAACCAACCGTTATTTATTGGATCCCCGCATACGCGAGGATGACATCTTTAAAACATTTAAAGGAAGGTTTAATTTTTGCTTTAATTTTCCAGTTTTTAACAATCCCACTTTATCCAAGCATTGAAGTCTCCAGAGTTTATGCGCAAAGTGATCCGGTAATGACTTGCTGGGAAGAAGGTATACCTTTGGAAGTATGTCAGGCTCAGTATGGAAACAAGACTCAGCCTCCTCCCGCTCAGGAAACCGGCAATGATGAACAGTCGGGCGATCCCGGTTATCAGGCACCTCCGCCTCCGGTATATGTTCCGCCGCCGCCGCCGAGGTATCAGCCTCCAGCCTACACACCCCCGGTCTATGAAGAAACCGGCAATGATGAGCCTGGCGGAGATCCAACCTACGATGCTCCTCCTGCTCAAACCCTCCCGGCGTCCCAAAACGAAGGGTCCGGTGCCCCGGGCCAGAGCGCCTCTGAACTTTGTCTGGAATATGAAAGCCGGAATATAGTGGAGAAGGGAATTTGTCGCCAATTATATGGAGTTGGTCAAGAAGCTCCTATCACTGGGTCAGATGATAGCCAGCCTTTACCCGGCTTTGAGCCGGCTGCCAGTGAATCCGAAATACCATGGTGGCAGACCCCACTGGTATGGGGAAGTGAAGCTTGGGAGTGGATCGAAGATAAAGCTGAGGAATCAGGCAGGAGCGTAGCAGAATTTGTAGAAGATGCAGGTGATTATATTGCTGCCAGGTTTGGTGGTGAATCCCAGCCTGATACTGCAGAGCAACCAGAGTCAACAGCCCAAGCCCCGCAGCCTCAGGATCCGGAATGGGCCAATAAAATTGCCCGGGCCAAAACTGACTGGCAGTCTTATAAAGATAAAGCAAGCGAGGAAAATCCTGATGCTGCAGCCCAGCTCCGCAGCCAAACCATAGCAGCCCTAGGATTACCTGGAGACTCAACTGATTCCCAGATAATAGAAGCATTAAACCAGGGATTAGGAGAGAGTGGCTTAGTCTTTTCCGGATCCCCGGGAGAGATGACTGTCGAGTTAGAAGATCCTAATATCACCAAAGACTCAATACCTCCTGCCTGGGCAGCAGCAGGGACAATTACCAGACTCGTAGACGGATTTGTTTTAAACGGAGCAGGAGGAGCTGTTTACGACTTTTTGTATGGTAGTGAAGAAGAAGCGAGAATCTCAGCTTTGAGTTTTGCAACGGGAGGTGGTTCAGATGCTCTTAAGGCTGCTGTTGAATCCGGGCAGGAATGGAAGGATACCGCTGACGATTTAGATACACTGGTTTTTAATAAACCGCCTGAGGTGCAGGCAGAGATTTTGAGTGATCCGACTATTTATGACGAGGAAGGCAATATTTTAATGCCGGAACTGGCAAGGGCTGCCAGAAGATATTACCAAACTCACGGGACAGAAGAAGAAAAAGCTGTAGCTGAGGGAGCTGTCGAAAGTTCAGAAAATGCAGAAAGAAAGCAAACTGAAGGAGTAGCCCAAGCTGGTGGTGTAGCTATGGCTTTGCTTTCAGGCGGGTTAACAGGAGGAATACCTGGTGCTCTAGCTAATCTTTACTTACCTTTAGGGGTTGATGATGTAGTAACCAACGCAGCTAACGCCAGGACAGCTGCTAAAGCCCAGCTTGCTCAGGGTGAAGTGAGGCCCGGTGCGAATGTTATTCCGGAAAAGATTGATGAAGTCCCTGCCGTTCAAGAACCAACTCAACAATTAACAGCTGATGCTGCGGTTACTAAAAATCCCTGGGACGATTTTGTGGGGTGGTTTACCGGTAAATCTGATGAGCCTCCGGTTGCAACAGTTCCTGAATCTCAAAAAATTAATTTAGCTCAGGGTGAAGCCAGACCCGATACAAATCCCCAGGAAACACTGCATGAACCCGCAGTTCCAAGGCCGGAAGAGCCGGTAACTGTTGATCAGCCCTCTGCAGCTACAAAACCGGAAGCTCCTGGTCAGTCTGCTGATGAGGTAGTTGTACCAAAAACTGAGTCGGAAGCTATATCTCCTGCACAGACAACGGATGGTCCAGATACAGTTCCTCAAAGACAGCCTTCAATAATAGAACAGGCAGAACAAGTCGCTTCTGATGCCTTGAGGAAATTAACCAGTCAGGAAACTGATATAGGCTCTGAGATACCTAAGATAGAAACTCCGGTACAACCGGTTGCCGAGGTGGTTCCTGCAAGAACTGAGTCAGAGCCTTTTTCGCAGTCTCAAGATACTTTAATGCAATCAGCCCCAGATCAAATTTCGCCTAGAATTGACTCAGAACCTCAGGCGCCCGGAGCTGATCAACTTGATGAATTGGCTACAGGAGTGCCGCTTCGCGAACCTTGTTTAGTTGGGTGGCTTATTCCTCATTTTCAATTGGTAAAAAATGCTTATGCTGCCAATCCTTGTAGCCCTGAACAGCTTGCTGATTTGCGCTTAAAGGAACAGCAAGCCCAGACTGCTTTAGCAGAGCAAAGAGGCAAAGTAGATGAGGGATTTGCCGGTATTGAGCCAATATATCGGGAGATCAATGATATTGAGGGTGAAATCTATAGCTATGAATATCAGCAGAGGCAGCTTGGAAGAGCTAGGGGAGAAGCAAGGAATGACCCTGAGTATAGAGAGTTAAGGCAGAGATTAGCAGATGTACGTAATCAGGCTGCTGAGGCCAGGGAAGCAAGAGTGGATCCATTGAAGGATGAGTATATAAAAGCTAAGAAAGAAGCTGCCAAAGCGAGAGAAGAATTAGATGCAGGGTTAGCTAGCCGTGGTGAACTACCTTTAGGCTATATTGATCCTGAAATTAAAGCTAAAACTGAGCAACAGCTGGCAGATCGAGGTCTAAAAGATGATGATATTGTTTATCGAACTGTTCCTTCTGAATATGTGAAAGATGGTTATATTGAGGGTGTTCTCGATCCGCATGCTCAAATAAGAGATGATTATGGAGTTGGGGGGATAATGAACGCCTGGGAATTACCAGGCACCGGTCTAAATGTTTCTCCATCAAAGGTGGGCGCTTCAGGTTATGGTTCAGGTACTGATAATGTGTTGGTTGGTATTCGAGTTGGTGACCTAAAAGCTGCAGGCGCAAAGGTTTATCCGGACACTGGTGCTGTAATAGGCGGTGCTTTAATGTTTGAGTTGCCCGGAACCCGGGTTAAGGTTGCCCGGGTTTATGATAATCCGGTTAAGAATGCTTATTATGATGCTGGTGACTGGCTAAGAAAAAATATTCAGGATCCACTAAAGAGTAGAGCAGATGATTTATTAGAAAGAATAGGCTTAAAAGAAGCTTCGGCTCCAAGAACTCCTGATGTTCCGGGGACAAACCAAGCTGATGAATTAGCCGGAAAAGTTGATGATAACCCTTTACCTCCTTGCGATATTTCAAATAAACAAGGATTTAATTTTGTTAAAGAAGCTTACGCTCAGGGTCGTGTTCCGTGTATTCCGGCAGGTGTCATTGACGACTACAATAATGCTGTCGAGGAAGCGAGAAGGGCTAGTGCTGAGGCTAGTAGGATTCAGCATACCCGAGGAGTCGATCCAGATGTTGAGGCTCGTGCACGACAAGAGATGGCAGATGCAGCCGCTAAAGCTAACGATCTTCATTCTAATTTACCCCCTGGTACGCCTGAACTTGATTTAGCAGAAGGTGCAAGCGATTTACTTCCTAACAATATGCCAGGAGTATACACGACGTCCCCTAACGTGGTTCCAAAAACTAGAAGGGAGCAAATAGCCGAAGCGCGAACTCAAATTAGTGATACAGAAGCAAAACTTGCAAGAAAGCAGGCTGATTTAAAGAGGACTCAGGAAGAAAAAATAGCACAAGAAGCTGTTGCGAAACAAAAGTCTGATGAACTAGCAGCTGCGCAAAGAGAATTAGCAGCAGCCCAACAAGCTCGTGCTGATGAGTTATCAGGCAAAATAAAGCCACCTAAGCCCGAGGGCTTGCCTGATGCTTTCGGAAATCCTAAGGCTTATGATGATGCTAAAGAAAGAGTTATTACTTCTATTCCAAGAAGGGAAAACGTTCCTGTTGTTTCATTAGGCCCGAAACAAGATTTCAAAGCAAGTGGTGGGGGGTTTAGTGGAGCAGATATTCATTTAAGTCCTGACGGGAAAATTACAAAATTATACCCTATAGGTAAAGAGGCTGATCTTCTTTCAGAAGCCGCAGCTTTAAAACTAGGTAATAGAGAAGAAATAACACCGACCGTATACGAAATTGTAAAGACTACAAATGGGAGGACAGGCATTGTTATGGAGTATCTCGGAGACCCTTTAGAAAATGTAGTTTCAAGTGGAGCTGAAAATGGCACTCCTGTAAGAATGCAAGCTGTTGAGGCTGTGGGTAAATATCAGGATGCTGTTGGCAGGGCCCATGGTGATTTGGGAAATAATCTCGGGCAACATATCAGGGTAGCCGGTGCTCAAAATAGCGCAGGTGATTGGCTTAGACTGTTTGACCCGATTAATGTTGGCCCCAGCCAGAATATCACAGCAAAATTTGAGGGATTACATACTGTTACTGATTTGTTTGGTGATGCTAAATTAGCAACCAGAAGCTACAAGCCTCCGCCAAATGGGTCATATCAAATCAAAAATTTACCTAAATCTCCGGCACAACAGGCTTTTGGTGCAAAAGTAATAGATGGTTTAGAAGCAGATCTAAGTTTAACAGAAGCGCTACAAGCAGCAAAATTCAATCCTGATGGAAGCTTGACTCCTGAATTTAGAGCATTAAACGCCGAGGCTGGTGGCAGTTTGCCAGCAACCAAACCTCCAGTTAAAGTTTCGCCTCAGACCGAAGAAAGGCTGGCTAGGGCTCAGACTCAAAGAGACGCAGCGCAAGTTGCATCTAGAGCAGAAACCATAAAAGCTCAAGATAAATCTGCTGAAGCAGGTTCTATAGAGCAAGATGTTAGGGCTGCAGAAGCAGATCTAACAGAGGCTACAACAAGGCTGGAAGATATCAAAAGCTCAGGTCCTTTGCTACAGAAGTTAGCTGATGGAGTGGAAGGCATTCCGCTTCTTGGCCCGTTTGCAAGAAGTATTGCAGATAGATTTGATTCAGCTAAAACCCCCACTACAACGACTCAAGTCCTTTTGCCTCCTCCTGTGCGTGGCGGACCAGTTGCTGTTTCCCCCGTCACACCTGTAGCAGCACCAAAGGTTTCAGGGCCAAATATTTTTCAGACTGCAAGAGAAGGGCTTATCCGGCAATGGGAAAGAGCACCTATTCCTTTAAAGATTGCTTATATCATTGCGGCTCCTGTGGGGATAGCAGCAGGTATCGCTGTTCCACTTATTGCTATGTTTGGTCCAAATAATACTCCTAATCCACCCTCAACAGCCCTGGTGCCTGAAAGAGAACCCGCAACTGATGATCCGGCAGATGAGGCCACAGCACCCGCTCCAGCAGACCCAGCGACTGCTCCCGCCGAACCTGCCCAGCCACCTGAACCTCAAGCTCCTGTACTGGAGCCTCAGCAAGTCTCAGGTCAGGACAGGGAAGATGCGCGGCAGGGACAATTATTGGATCAGGCCAGGGCAAACAAAGCTGATTCAATTCTTAGCCAAAAAGCGCAGGCGACTTTAGAATATGAAGGTGGGGATTGCGATGGTAATGAGAGTATTTATATCAAGAAATATTCTGATGGGTTTGTTGAGAGACTTGGCAGTTACGGTAAAGTTCCCGGCGAGTGCGGCAATCTCCCGGTGAGCAAACCTCTGGAATGTCGGGTGGATGATTTCTTTAGTACCCCACTTTTTGAAAATAAAGTTATGCAAACTTATAACCAGTGCGGTGGGACTTTAGGTCTTGAGGATAAACCGGTAGGAAAGAGTTATGAAATACAAAAAGTTTACAGCTGCACAACCAATAAAATCGAGTTTAAGGTGACAAAAGAATGGGATGCTCCGGTAACCTGTGAGCCGCCAGCTTCTTTCCAGTCACTGGAATATAATCCTGCTGAGGATAAAGCTTTGTTTTGTAGCGAAAATTATGAGTGTAAGGATTATGAGTCGGGTGGGGTAACTTATGATATGGTCTGTGCAGGCGCTCCTAAAAGGTGCGTTCTAAATGCTCAAAAACAACAATTTGATAAAAATCTCCAGAAGAGCGAATATGACAATTGTGTAAGTTTAATAGCTCAGAATGATCGATTCCGATTATCTAGAGCAGCTTGTTACCAGGGGGAAGGTCCTCTAAAAGGAAAGGCCGTATCAGTTTGGGCAGTTAAAGAAGGCATAGATAAGTGTGCATTCTGGACTTATATTTACCCGGCTGAAGCGAGTTGTAAATGAATATGAAGAAAAAAATAATTTTATCTAGCTTAATAATTGGTCTAATTGCAGCTGTTCTAAGTGTGCAAGTTTTTGCGGCTAGTGCTCCGGTTGGGCAATTTCTGGAACAGAAACAATTTGTTTGGGTTGGTAGCGGGGTTAAGCCTGCAGATTTAAAACCAATTGCTTTAACCGGGAGTTTGAATCAGGTTTTGACCCAGCAGGAATATGCTTTTTCTTTGGCAATTGAAGAGACTATTAATACTTTACTCAAAACAAAAAAGGCGTCGACTGCCCAGGTAAAACAGTTTTTTAGAGATGGTATTAATTTGCCGGCGAAAACTGAACTATTGGATGGCAATCGGATTCTGGTCCAAACGGGCGGTGACGGTGTAGCTGAATTTGAAACCGAAAAGGGCAGATATTTGCTTCAGGCGGCTTCTGTGGCAGCAGTTAATTTAAATTTACCCTCCTCAGTTAACATCAACCTTGATGAATATATTATCCCTGTCGGTATTAACAACAAAGGTCAAGGGACTGTTAAAAAGATCGCTGGTTCAGCCGAAAGCCTAATTAAAGAAGCAATTGCTCAAGGGTCTGCAGGAAATTCTAAAGTTAAACTGGCGATTTTTTATGATAAAAATAATAACGGCAAATGGGACTCTGATGAGGAAGTAGCGCCCTGGGCCGGGGTCAGGGTGGATTTGGTTAATCTTGATAAGTTAGCCTCAATAGAGCTATCCGACGAGTGGAAGGACGTTTATTTGGACGGTTTGAAAAAGGGAACAAAGGCTTCGGATTTAGTTAATAATATGTCGCAAAATTGCCCGACGGCCGGAGTTTCCTATATTGACGGGGATACCCGAAAAACTTTCCTGAAGCGGGAAGGCGAGATTTTCGGGTCAGATGATTTTGAGATTACCCCAGGTAAGGTATATTCGGTTCGGGGCTGCGACATTCCATTTTATATCATCGGTTATGATTTAAAGAAGCAGTTTGAAAAAATTAATGAACAATAAAGCCGGCAGAAGACACCAACTCTTAGTCTAATCCTTCAGGGCCTCCTGAATCTGGGCGGGGGTCAAGTCCTCGGGATCATTTTCCGGAGTCTCGCACTCAGCGTTATAGGGGTCATTGCAGGCCTCATCATCTTCAACCGGATCAGAAAGGGGAATGGGGCTGGTAGGTATGCCGGCGTTTCCAGGCAGCCTAATAATTCCGCTACCAACCAGACCAAGAAATAGAGCCATTAATAACCCAAGTAAGGCCACTGCGGCAAGAGAGGAGAAACCAAAGGAGGTTATGGGTGATGGGTTATGGGTGATGGGTTGGGCAGGTTGTCTCATTATTCTATTTCAATTCCCAGCCTTCCTAATAGAATGCCTATTGACCCTTTTGGCGGCAGGTTTTCGACTTGAAATTCAGATTTTGTAGCTTCTTCGGGGGTCAACCGGAGCCTGGTTCCAGAATCATCAACTACCCGGACTTTTTTCTTGCCATCGTTGCCCGTACACAGGTAGACTCGGAGCGGTTCGCTTACACCGGTTTCTTTCGGGTTATCCGATCCGCCGGCTGGCGGAGCTTTAGCCGGGTTAAACCCCTTGGCTTTTAAAACTATTCCGATTCCCAAATCAGCCTTAACACAGACATTCGGTTGGCCCTCCTCAATTTGTATTATCTTTAAGGCCCGGTTATATTTCTTGGCCATTTTATAGTCGTTTTTAATCTTAGATTTACAGCTTGAGAGTTGTTGGGATTGCTCTGTAACCCGGGCTTGCCCGCCTGATACCAGTCCTGAAAAGAAATTTTGGATATTTTCAACAAAAGTTGGGCCGGAACCGGCCGGGTTTAAACATGCCTTATCTTCAGCCACAATTTTGGATAGGAATGTTTTAAAATTCTGCTGTACCTTATTCCCTAAATTATTTTTAAAAGCACCATACTCACCGGTTTCAATCCAGCCAAGGTAACGTTCCATGATCTTAAGGCGTTTTTCTGAGGTGGTGGATTTACTTTCCTGGGCAAAAACGGACTGGTTGACGAATAAAATGCCGAATATTAGTAATAAGGTCAAAAGGTAGAGTTTAGTGGTGGTTGAGAGTTGGGTAAGTTTCATCGGCTCGTAACACGTTAATACGTGACACGTTTCTAATAACTTGTTACATTCTAAC
>Ga0209542_10016036_pt1 | contig 12480 bp, 12 predicted proteins | sample RifCSPhighO2_01_FD_184028 | JGI IMG/M metagenome (GOLD analysis project Ga0209542, IMG submission 184028) | Soil microbial communities from Rifle, Colorado - Rifle CSP2_plank highO2_0.1 (SPAdes) (version 2) | ecosystem: Environmental > Terrestrial > Deep subsurface > Rock core/Sediment ...
GTCAGTTGTTAAGGATCTGGATCCATCGTTTATCATCCAAGGGACAAGAACAGAAAAGAATTACAAGCCAATGTAACTAATGGGTTTGCCTATTGGATTGATGATGATAACCAATTCGTGTTACCGGAATCCGGTCAAATAGGGATGCGGCCAAATGATGGTTACGTCGTCGTTACTTGCGGAGAAGGTATTCTTAAATATGGTCTTAATGAGTATCTTTTTAGGCAAGATGATGACCATGGCAGAAGGGGGTACATTGCTGTCGTGAAAGTCGATGGGCGGACAAACGCTGATTTTGAGTTTGCAAAGTTGCGATGCTTAGTAGGTCTTGAAAATAAGGTACAACTTTACCCAAAAGGTAGAACAATCTCTGAAGAACACATTTTGCAGTTAGCTGAAAGGATGCATGTTGATGCTGCAATAGTTACTGTATGTACAATTGATCCCTTTAGGAATCAGGTAATAGCAGCCACACAAACGGGAAAAGATGGACAGTGGGTTTTGGAGGATAAATATACTAACGTCCATTAATCGTACTAATTTATTATTAATGGGGCGGTCTAATCCGCCCCATTTAATGATATAATCCCAACTATGAGATACTGGTCACTAACTCGGCGGGAATTCCTGGGATTAACTGTGGCCGCTTTAGCTGAATTAGCAGTTAAGGGTTGTGTTCCGCTGGAATTAGGAAAAGATTCTTTTGCCGTTGAAAACAATTATTTAAGTCTTGGGCCGGAACAAACTGTTGATCTGGCTAGACAAGGTATAGAGAATTATCCAGACACGAGAATGCCCTTTATTACGCTTGAATCAGGGGTAAAACGATATTTTGTTTCTGCAAATCAACGATCGTATGCCGTTGATTGTTCAAATCCTTTAGATTTTCCGGGTAAAAAATTTGTTGAAGTTTTCGGTCCAAACAGAGAAGTTCCCCACAGAAACGGTTATGCGACTGTTAACAGTGTTTTAAATTTGGACGCAAAAAACCCCGATCATTTAACCGGAATCGCACACTATGAACGACATAAAGAAACCGCCACAGGGCTGGATTGGCGGGATTACACCGGTTCAATAGGGATGGTAGAGTCATTTGACAGTGGTTTATCTTGGGAAGATAAGGGAGTCATTCTAAGCTCAAAGAATGCCATCGAGCCGGGTAACGGAAGAGTGAGTGGGGTCGGACAACCTTGCGCAATTGCCAGGCAAGTTGAAGGACAAAACTATGTTTATATTTATTACCTTAATTCCAACACATTTAACATATGTTTATCCCGAGCTCCGATAGTTAGCGGAAATATCGGAAGATTTGAACACTGGACAAAGTATAATCGGTTTGAACAGGGAGAGCAGATTAATCCTGAAACATCAAAAGTTATTATCCCTGCCCCGGATACAATTAAAAGTAAAGATAAGCACACAGCTCTCCCAAGCATTACAGTTCATGGAGATGAATTGTGGATGATATATGAAACTAACGAATCTTTTAAGGTTTGTCGATCAAAAAACGGTATTGACTGGAGTAATCATGAAACAGCGTTTGCATTCCCATCAGAGTTATACCCGCCTATTCCAGGTCAGGAATGGTACAGTAACCCGACTCTTCTAAGTGCGAGTGAGTCAAACGATCAAAGCATTGGAAAAGAAGGGTATCTTATATATTCAAAAGGAATCCGATACCAAAAACCACATTTTATGGGTATTCGCAAATTCACTGTTAAATAAACCCATAGTGTTATAATATTGCCGTGGCAATCTTTCTAATTTTGGTGGTAACTTTACTGGGTTTTGCGAATTACAACCCAAACACAATCCTTTCCGGATGGGATACCTTACATCCGGAGTTTAATTGGTCACTATATTTTCAAAGGGTAATTTTCGGTATTTGGCAAGAAATCCAAGGGTTGGGAGCAGTTGCTGTCCAAGCTCATGCCAGCGAAATATCGCGGCTTTTAATCTACTTCCCGCTGTCATTTTTTTTTGACATTTATAAAATTCGATATGCCTATATTTTTTTAACGCTTATAGTCGGAACTCTAGGGTGTTACTTCTTTATAAAAAAAATAACCTTAAATAAGTTGATCGGAGTGGCGGGCTCTTTAGTCTACCTTTTTAATCTCGGAACCTTACAGCAATATGCCTTGCCACTTGAAATGTTTGCCACTCATTTCGCAACTCTCCCCTGGCTTTTATATTTGGGGTCTAAATATCTGGATAAAGAAACTCCTAAAAATCTACTTATATTTTCGGTTGTAAGTTTTTTCTCAACTTCAATTGCCCACACTCCCACACTTTTTTATATCTATCTCTTTCTCTTTGGCCTATATCTTATTGGTTATTCAATAAAAAAATTAAAAAGCAGTATCAAAGCTATTTTCATCCTTATTATTAGTACTCTAATTATTAATTCGTTTTGGCTATTGCCAAATATTTATTTGATTGTAACTCAAGGGAGAGAAGTTATTAATGCAAAAATTAATTCACAATTTTCCCAAAAGGCTTTTTTGACAGAAAGAGCAGCGGGGACAATTTCAAATACAATGATTTTAAAAAATTATTTATTTGAATGGGGAAAATTAGATACTAATTCTCAGGAGTATGTAAAGCTTTTAAAACCTTGGGAAGAACACTTAAAAAACCCGATAGTTCTGGGAACGTCATATTTGATTTTTTGTGTTGTTATTCTTGGGTTATTGATTTCGTTAATACACAAGGACCGGTATGGTATTGCTTTGTCCCCTGTTTTTATAATAGCCTTTTTTGCAATTGCTAATGGGACGCCGTTGGTTTCTGAAACTATGGATATATTCAGACGGTCAAGTCCTCTTTTTGGTGAAGCAATTAGGTTTCCATTTACAAAGTTTTCTACAATTTTAGCCTTAAATTATGCAGTCTTTTTCTCTCTTGCACTTAACTATGCCCTTAAAAGCAAAAAATTATTAATCATATTTTTAATCGGCTTTATTCCCTTGATCTTTTATTTTTACCTCCCGGCTTTTAATGGTGAATTTATTGACTCAAAAATGAGGACAAAGATCCCCGAGGAGTATTATGACACCATGAAATGGTTAAACTCTCAAAAATCGGGATCCAGGATTGCCAATTTACCAATCAATAATTACTGGGGATGGGTCTACTATCAATGGGATTATGAGGGGGCAGGTTTTCTGTGGTTTGGGTTTAACAGCCCCACGATGAACAGAGAATTTGATCGCTGGTCACCATACAACGAAAATTATTATTGGGAAGTATCTTATGCTCTTTACTCAAAAAACATAACGTTGCTTGAAAATGTTTTAGATAAATACCAAATAAATTATTTGTTACTTGATGAAAACGTTATAAATCCGCCATCATCCAAAGCCCTGTTTATTGATGAGACAAAAGAATTACTTAACGGTTTAAAAAGATTTAGATTAGAGAAAAAATTTGAAGATATATCTGTGTATAGTTTTAACCTTAATACCCCGGTTAACAATTATGTATATAGTTTAAATAACCCTAAGATTATCGGACCAAAATATAACTGGACAAATTTTGACATGGCGTATGTCGATTACGGCCATTACATAAGCGCCGACAAGGACTTTGACGCGTTCTATAATTACAGGACTCTATTTACAGGAAGAAAACAGGAAGAACTGGAATTTGATCCATCCGGTCTCGGAGGGAGCATATTGTACGAGGGTAACGCCAATGAGGTTGACCTCACTAACTTAGTTCAAAAAGAGGCTTATTTATTTAAATTCTCAGCTAAAAATATTTCCGGCCAACCGCTTATTTTCTGGGTGGAAAATTTAAACAGCCGTCATAGCGATTTAGAAACGTATTTGCCAAAGGACAGTACTTGGCGGACATATTACTTTGTTCAACCGCCAATGGATGAATACGGAATCGGTTATAAATTGCATTTTGACAATATTTCCATTGGTGAAGATCGGTCGGTTAATGATCTTGGGAACCTCACTGTGTATAAAATCCCATACCGTGATTTTGTTAAAGAAAAAACAGTCTATAACAATAAAAAAACGGAAGTTTTGTCGGTTGACGACGTATCCCACCCTAACCCCACTTTTTATAAAATAAACTCGCCGGTTTCCGGGACATTAGTTTTGTCTCAGTCTTACAACGACGGCTGGATTGCCATAAATAACGGTAGGATCTTACCCGGTCATGTTTTGGTTGATAACTGGGCAAACGGTTGGCAACTTGATGATAATGTCACCGGGCCGATATACTTATTTTTCTGGCCCCAGCTTCTTGAATTTCTGGGATTTATTCTCCTCGGAGGTTTATTTTTAATCTTAGTTCTTAAATTATTGTGGCCAAGGCGGGACTCGTCCGGAATGTAAAATTATTTTTGTGGCCAGAGCGGGACTCGAACCCGCACGACTTTTTAAAATCACAGCATTTTAAGTGCTGCGCGTATACCATTTCGCCATCCGGCCATTTTGCATATTTTATATCTTTTTGATGTTTTTTGCACGGTGAGTAGATTGTAAACTATGGCAGTTAGGACATAGAATTCTTAAGTTTACTAAACGATTATCATTTGCTTTCCCGTTAATATGATCAATTTCTACAGGAACTCTCCCGTCCGCTGCGGCTGTGTGCCAGCCGCATAATTCACATTTTGGTGATTTTAAACCTTCTCTAAATAATCTATTTTTGAGTTTATAACTCAGAAAGGTGCTATTTTCAGTAATAATTTTTGTGAGCGGAATTTTAGGCTTAAATGGTATCTTTTTGCCTTTGCTCCATAATTTTCCAGTAAAATGGTCAATATTGATGTTGCTAATATAAATATATTTTTGAATTTGCTTATAATTTCCACCACTAGGTTTCAAGTTAAGCTCTAACATCACTTGTCTAAAACTTGTTGAGTTTTGTACTGACGTTATCAATTCAGGAATAGTCCATTTTCTAACTCTCACAAATAAAAGTATACACGTAATATGATACTATTTCACTGGTATACCCTCGCTATCCCTCTTGTAAGGATATTTACAATTTGATTTAATGGTATAAATGGCCAGGTTTATTCTCCCGATTGCTTCGATATTTTTAATTTTAAGTCTTTTTATCTACAAAAATTTAACTCCGGAAAGCGAACTTTTGACGGCAGAAAAAGTGGACGAGATACTAACGGCAAGCGGAGAAATAGATGCTTTTATAAATAAGGCGGTATTTGATAATAAAGAAATCGCTTACCCAAAAGATTACCTTTTGGCGATGAAATATGTCGGACCGCTTTTGGTACTTGGCGTCAACAATGAGGAAAAATGGATTGAGGTGGATTTGTCAAAACAAAAACTTTATGCTCACGAGGGCGATAGAATCGTCTTTGAGTTTCCGATTAGCTCCGGTTTACCATGGACTCCAACCGTGACCGGCGATTTTCGCATATGGGCCAAGGTTTTTGCCCAACGGATGAAGGGAGGCAGTGTTGCGGCCGGCAATTATTATGATCTTCCGAATGTTCCCTACGTTCAGTATTTTTATAAGGCTTATGGATTGCACGGAGCATATTGGCATAATGATTTTGGCAAGCCGCGATCACACGGTTGTGTTAATCTGCGCCCAGTTGATGCCCAGGCCCTGTACTATTGGACTAATCCCCCGATGCCTGAAGGTAAAAAGTTTTTAGCGAATATAAAACCTGAAGTCTCAACCCGAGTCATTGTCCACGGAACGACTCCTAATCCCTGAATTATAAACAAGAGGCTATCGGGTTTTTGTAAGGAGCTGAGAAATTGTTGACTGGCCTGTCGATTGTTAGTGCCTCAATTAGGGGAGCGTTAAACGAAGTATTTTCATACTGAAAAATTACCACCCCTTTCATTCCGCTGCTTCTGGCGGCCTTAATCATAGCAACCGCGGCTGCCGGATCAGATCCGGCACCCGGGTACCTTCTCCCATCTGGCCAAACAATATCCGTTGTAGTTTTCATCCAGGGAACACCGAAGTAGATATTCTCCAAATATTTACTGTTAACGCCGCTTAAGAGATCTTTCCACAAAAGAGTCCGCCTGTTCCAAAGCTCAACACTTGTCGAGTAACCCCCGCTGAAATAAATATCCATCCAGCCATTTAATATCCACCCCAACCGGTCATATTTGTTAAATTCCGGATAGTATTGAGTTCCGCCAAATTGGTACGAATTTACCGGATTATTTTCAAGCCAGGTGTTAAGCCAAGAAGGGTTTGGGACACTAGCTTGATTTGGGACCGGGTCGGATTGGCCATCGAAAAAAGCTAACAACTTCTCCGGGTATGCGGGTTTAATTTTATCGTGAATAGATTTGACCGTGTTATCAAGATCGCTTATAAAACTGGTCTTAAAGGTTGTTGTTGCCGGATAACGCAGGTTGTCATACTGAACACCGCTTAACCTTTCATACTTTCGAAGAAAATCCAAACCCCATTGCCCCTGGGCTTCCCATTCAGATGGTAAGGAGTAATCGATGGCAGATTCATTGCCGTTTATTCTTCTGTGACTGTTTAAAACCACATAAACTTTGATTCCCCGACTGACTAAAAGATTATAAAACTCTTCCCAATTCGTTTGGGAAGCTGGTCCAAAATTATTATTCAAGGCGTAGGAAATAACAAAAACTGTGTTCAGGTTCGAAGAGATAATATCGTTATAGGTTGATCGGACTGTTGAGGAATTCCCTATCGCCCCGTTATTAATCCAGACCCCTCTTGTTTCACAACTTGTTGACGAGTCTGCCCCCAGAGTGGCGATAATAGATTTAAAATCTAAAATATCTATTTTTCCGTCACTATTAATATCGGCCAAACTCCATCCATTGTTTCCCGTTTGGCTAAAGTCAGCAGTCAGAAGACTATAATCAAAGATATTAGAAGCCGCTATCACCTGCCGTGGACGGGAAAATGTAAGGGCAATAAATAAAAAAAATACCAACCCCAGTTTCATTATGTGGGCGATACAAGATTCGGACTTGTGACATCTGCGATGTAAACGCAGCGCTCTACCGCTGAGCTAATCGCCCTCAAATTATTGTATCACAGAGCCGTCATCTTCTTTTGGAGCTTCGAGGGATTTAAGTTCCGGAAGAGTCCCCAAGATGCCCTGCACATCACCGTAAAACATGTGGGCATTATCAATGGCTTTTCGAAGTTGTTTTTCCTCTCTGGCCCACTTTGTTGCAAACCAGCGTTTTTCCCGATCGATCTCATCGCTTATGGATTTAAAAGTTTCTAAAATAGCCTCCATTTTTTGTTTGAATTCGGTACTGTTTATGTAGTTATAAAGATAGTCCTTCTTTTCCGTGGCTAAGACACCGGCCGATTTCGCCTTGAAGACTTCATAAAGGCTAAGCCTTAAAATTTTGGCAACGGAAAGCGCGGTATCCCGGCAGGTAATGTGGATTTGGTTTTGAAAAGTAAACGGGTGATATTCTTTGGGAAGATCAATTGAAAGTAAAACAGCCAGGTCAGCCGAGACAACTCTTTGGTCATCTTTTAACTTTTGAATCCAGTTATTATTCCATTTGGCATTTTTAGATTCCCAAATAATGGTGCCGACTTTTCGCCCTGTTCGGTCACAGACTTCCTGAATGACATCGGCCCCTCTTATTCCCTTGGGGACCTCCCGGATAACGTCGTTTGGGAATTCGGATTTTAATAAGTTTTCCAGTTCCAATTCTAAAACCTCACCCTGGGTTTGTTGGGATCCCTGCTGGGCGGTTCGTTTTGCTTCCTCAAACTGTTTTTGCAGGTCGGCAATAATCTTATCCTTTTCCATTATTTTAAGTTGACTCTCAGCGTCAGCTTTTTTGGCCGCTTCAACGCGGGCTTTTTCCTCAATTTCCAAGGCTCTTTTTTGCAGCTCAATTTCCCGGTCTTCATCTTTGCGTTTTAACTCTCTTTGCATCTTTAAAAGATCTGCAATCTGATTACTTAAGTCCTGATTGCGTTTTCTCTCCTCCTCAAGAATCAGAGCGGCTTTTTTATCGGCTTGAACAACCGCCTCTTTTCTGGCCACATCAATCTGCTCGTCAATTATGGCTTTGGAAATCTCCACATTTTCTCCGCACTTGGGGCATTTGATGGTGTTTATCACAAGGACACTATACCCGACTTATTTAAACTTGTCCAGGTGACGCCAAATGTTATTCCGGTGTAAGATAATGTAGTGAAACTTCAGACGATTATTGTTTTTGTTATCCTTCTATTTGTTACCATTAAACCAACACCAGTTCATGCTGTCGCACCAATTGGCACCTTGGACTACGCAAATCAATACGTTGCCTCCGGTTGGGCAAGGGATGATGATTATAGTGGTCCAGTTTTTATGCACATATATATTGATGATGTCTATAAAACTGGTGTGCAAGCGAATCTATTTCGGTCAGATGTTGGTAGTCATGGATTTAGCTGGATCCCAACTGGTATGGTAAGTGGGACTCATAAAATAAATGTTTATGTCTTAGGGGTTGATTCATCCGGAAATTTAAACGGTGAGAACAAAGAATTAATGGGTTCACCGACAAGCATTTACGTAGAAAATCTAAATACGAGGTCCTTAACCATCGGTTTACCTGATTCACTAGCAAACTTTCCTATTCATGATCCAACGATTGGTAGCGACGCTGTGGCTTGTTACACTGGTTCTAATCAAAGCCGGGAGTGGGAGATTTATCAGGGTAAGAATGAACAATCACTATGTCTTGATACTAACAATACCCCTTTTGACAGCGAATGCTTTGGGGCTGATTTTGCGCGAGAAACCATGACAACAAGAGCCTGTTATTGGAAAAATCGGAAGAAATTTCATTTTACAGTTAACACCAATAATTTTTCGGAAAACGGTTGTCATGCAAATACTGGGGCGTTGGGTGGAGAACCTGGAGGATATGGATTGTCACTGATGTCAGGTATAAGCCATCGTAACGATTGGATTTCATCTTACCCAAATTATATATTAGGAAATTTAGACAAACTCATTGTCTCTCTTGATTTTTCCATAGATTATTTTAATGACCAATATCCTGTTTGCCGAACACCCTGTGACCCTGTAGCCGGTACTTGTAGCCCTATTGCCTTTTTTGGATTAAATTTTATGACTCATAAATTTGCCGGATCAAGTCCTCAAAACTGGCAAGGCTCACAATTTTACAATGTTGGCTTGTGGGACAACAGGCCGCCCATGAGCGATCCTGCTTTGGAAATAGTGGATTGCCAACTTCCGACCACCTCTGGTGCGGGAACATTTGTCAATTCGGACAAACCGATAACTTATTATGGTTTGCCGATGAATAGTGTGGGAGCAGGACCAAAGACATATGAGATTGATGTGTTACCCAGATTAAAACACTATATTTCTGTTTGCGAACAGCAACTCCATAATAATTCCAATCCTGACTTCAATAGTTATATGGTTGATGGAGCATTTTTTGCCAATGAAGTCTATAACACGGCAGTCATGAGCTTTGACATTACCAATCCCCAAATTAAAATAGTGGATAAGTCAGATTACATACCTGAAATTACCGGAGATCTAGATTCCCCAACAAAAGATGGAGATGTTGATTTATATGATTTTAGATTTCTATTAAATAGCTTTACCCAACAAGTTAATGGGGATTTAAATTCAGACAATAATGCAGATATTTTAGATTACAATATTTTATTAAGAAATTTCGGACAACGTTAATATAAAATTATCCAGCACAGGGAAGTTAAAAAGTCTTTAAGGACGGATAATTTCCTTCGAAAGACCAGTTGTCTTTGATTTCTGTATTTGTCTTTCCTACTATTGTCACCCAACCATTTATCAATTTACCCTTTCTATCAAATGCTGCGTGGTCAATTATTCTGACATCAAAGTACCTTTCAGTAAACAACAAGTAGTCAATAAAATCTTTTGGCGTATAGCGCGTGATATCTCCCTTAGAATTTGCCCATGACATACCGTCTGAGGGATAATTTGTGATTCTTACTTCATCTGTCAGAAGATGTCTTTGGAGTTTTGCCAGACCAAAATCTATATCCAGGAAAAAGACTTCCCCTCCCCCAGTGACCGTTCTTATTTCAAGTGGCATATAATTTAAGTGCGGATGAGAGGAATCGAACCTCCACCCCTTACGGGACCAGGTCCTTAGCCTGGCGCGTATGCCGTTTCGCCACATCCGCAGTCATTGTATTATATATCAATTGCTGAGAAAATTTTATCTTTTTTCCTAGTCAAACATACAGCTCCTTTATTCTGATAAATTTTCCTAAGTAAAATTAGTGAATTTTGTTTAGCATATGCTAGTCTATAAACAGAACTCTTCTTTTGAAAATTTATTCGTCCTAAAATTTTATATTGTTCGTAAATTGTATCCTTTAACGATTTAATGTGATTATGACTGGCAGAACAAAAGTATGTATAAAAAACTAAACTATTTTTATATTGGTTGCTCATATAGGAGCAGGTATAACCATCACCATCAAGATGCCCGCGCAAATAATCTCCAAAATATTTAGCAGGAACCTTAATTGCGCCAAGAGTTTTAGATTTATGCGATGTTAACCCGATTGATAACAAGAAGTTGTAAAATTTAACATTTCCGAATTGGACATGATAATACAAACCATTTGGATTGTACGAGCTTTTTTTAAGCGATATCTTATTTTTTAGTTTAAAAATTTCCTGAAAATTCTGTATTTGTTCAAGATCTTTCGATGTTAGTTCGATATGCCTTCCATCCTTTGATAAACAACCATTGGTTGTAATTAATCCTATACCATATGCAAGCTCTGAACTCCATTTCACTGTGCCGAGGACGGAATTCAAATTGAACCTTTAACCCTCGACAGGCTAAATTATACTATGTTTTTTGCAGATCGTGAACAAACTGAATTACTTGCCTTTCAGCTGAAGCAACTTAATAACTACCTTGATTTAAAAGGTTATGCGTGTTTAAGATGAATTTGTACTGGCTCTGGTTGACTATGTAAGAACTTATTATACTCATCAATTTACTATATAATAGTTCCATGGATATTAAAGATATACTGGCATACAGGGATATTTCTTCAAGCGATAACTCTTTGGAAGCAAGAGCTATGAGAGCAGGACTAAGATTAATTGACGAATCTGACCAAACTTGGCAATCCATGAACGCATTACAACAAGGGGGAGCTAGGAGAGCACATGAAAGTTTGTTACAAGGTTATCAGGATCATAAGCTTGCCCCCATCCACTATAAAGGAAAAGTATTAGACTTTGGATGCGGTGTAGGTGGTAGTACATATGTTTTTGCAAGTAATGCCAAAGAAGTGATAGCAGTTTATAATTCTGATAGTTTAGAAGCGTTAAGAACGCTTGCACTACCAAATGTTTCTATTGTAGAAGGTGACGGTATTGTTTTAATGGCTCAGACACCTGATAATTCATTTGATATGGTAGTAGGGTATATGCTCGGTCCTGATAACAAAGGAGATTTTATTAACGCATTTTATACTCAAGCAAATAGAATTATTAAACCAGACGGAAGAATTTTAGTCACCTCAGATAGGAATACAATGAATTTGCTTACAAGTAAATATGGAGGAAATTATGGCGGATATCTTCCCAACAGTAATACTTTTATTGGGCGTAAAGACCCAACTATTAAATAGACTTCTTTTACCAAGAATTTTACAGTTCGAATCCAGACAAGGACAAGTCATTTTTTGATGATTTTGAGCGATTTTTGATACTGAACTTGATGAGAAAATTTAGCTGGTACTAAAACATATTTAAGAAAAACTATTTATCAATACTCGGCAAAACCAGTAAAGGAGTTGAACTTTAAAATAGCCTCAAATCTGTAAAGAAAATCAAAAATAGAACTTAAGCCAGACAAAAACTGAACCTAAGTCCTCTACAGTGCCGCGAGGGAGAGTTGAACTCCCACTTCTTGTTTAAGGAAACAGGCTCCTGAAGCCTGCGTGTCTGCCAATTCCACCATCGCGGCATTAAGTTATTATAGCATTTAAATACTTAATGCGTAACTCCTTGGCCCCGGTAAAACCGTTCAAATACATTTTTAAAAACTTGTTTATAGAGCCGCCATAAAGCTGAATAAATTCTTTATGTTTATTTAATAGATCAATTCTTTCCTCTTTTGTTAATTGTTTTTCAATTTTAGAAAAGACATTCGGGTCTTTAAAAATACCGCGTCCGATCATGATGCCATCAACTCCATACGACTCGTGCTTTTGGACGGCTTCTTTGAAAGACTGGGTATCCCCGTTTCCAATGATCTTAGTATAGGGGTTAATATTATTTCGAAGTTTAACTGCTTTGCCGATCTCTTCCCAGTTTGCCTGACCTTTGGACATTTGCTTGGCGGTTCGACCGTGGATCGTTAGAGCTGCCAGGTTTTGTTCTAAAAGTAAGGAAATCCACTCTTGAGTTTCAATCTTGTCGAATCCCAAACGAGTTTTTACACTAATTGGCATTTCCTCGGCCGCTTCCCTTAC
>Ga0209542_10016039_pt1 | contig 12479 bp, 16 predicted proteins | sample RifCSPhighO2_01_FD_184028 | JGI IMG/M metagenome (GOLD analysis project Ga0209542, IMG submission 184028) | Soil microbial communities from Rifle, Colorado - Rifle CSP2_plank highO2_0.1 (SPAdes) (version 2) | ecosystem: Environmental > Terrestrial > Deep subsurface > Rock core/Sediment ...
ACCTTGTTGGGTTCAACCTCCCGCCCTATTCAAAATCAGGAATTCTTGTCGGTTATGATCCAGTCAGGTCACGTCTTTTGCTTCTTACAAAAAAAGAACTCGACTCTCTGTTAGACAAAACAGAAAAGCAAGGGTTCACTTTAATTCCATTAAAATTCTACACAAAAGGATCTCTTGTTAAGCTTGAAATTGGCCTTGCAAAAGGCAAAAAAAAGGGCGATAAAAAAAGATCCTTAATTGAAGCTCAAGAAAAACGCGATATACAAAGAGACCTCAAAACTCAAAAGCGCTAGACAATCCGAATACATTTTGATATTATTACGAGCAAGTCATGGGGATGTCCAGGCATCGCCTAGAAGTAGAACCTTACAAATCAAGCAGACCTGATATAAGTCTTAAAACTGAATCAAAACTTAAATGCAAAAGCATTAGAAAATGCTGATGTATTTGCTTTCGATACCGTCGACGCATATGCGTCTGCTTAATAGAAGCATTTACACTAGGAATTATCCTTTCAGCGGGTTAGCCAATTTGGTTTTTGAACCCAAAGGCTAACTTCAACCAAAATCAAAAGTCATTTTGCGACTTAAAGCAAGAAATCATTGTGTGGGCATTAAAACCTTTGACCTGTTGGCCCACATTTAATAAAAGGTCAATAAGCTTGTAAAAATTTTGTTAGAAGAAACTTTTAGCACGGGGGTTCGATTCCCCCCATCTCCACCATATAAGGGCTACCCTTTTTGTAGCTTTGTCATACTTTCCATAAATTTCTCATAATAAGCTAGATATTCATTCGCTTAAATGCTAGATTCTTTTCATGAAAAAGCTGTTTGTAAAAAATTTTGAGATCTTAATTAAAATCCATGAAACAATTTAATCTAAAAAATATTGCAGAAACTAATTTAATACTTTTGTTATTCACAATAGCCCTCCATTGGTTGAGCTTCTTTGACGCTGAATTATTTAATCCACCTTTTACGAGAGACGTATTATATAATTTGGGATTTCGTAGAGAGCCACTTTTCTATTTTGGAATGGGTGGCGTTTTTGTTTTTATGCTTTTTTTTATCTATGTTCCCGCTATCATTTTCGACATTACCACTGCCAAATTGTCTACAAAATTTAATATGGATACTTTGATTTCACTAAACGACATGAGATTCAAAAAAGGTAAATACACAGAAAACTTAATTAGATTGGTAATTTTTTCTTTAGTATGCCTTACTCCATATTTACTAATAGAATCAATAGCAGATACATGGTTGATACTGCCATTCACCTCTTTCCACATGATATTAATGGCAATTACAACTTTTACACACGGAATTCAAACATTAGTGTTATACAGAATACTTCGCTCAAAATTCGGGGTTCTTACACGACAGCCACTTTGTAAACTTTAGCCGTTTTTAGAAGATCTTCATCAAAGGTTGCTATTGCGTATTCGTTAAAGCTCGCTTTTGAAACTAGAACGCTATCCACAATGCTTAGATTCGTTTTTAGGAAGATTTCCAAAGCAAAAAAAACAACCCTTTTATTTTCATTCTTTACAAATTTATGACTCAAGAAAAATGACAAATCTTCCTTAATTTCTTTACGATTAAGTTTGTATAGTTTTAACAACACGTAAACGATCTCACAAATAATTTCTTCAGTTAGGTGCAAATTGCACCTTCCATTTTTCGCCGACTCAATTAAAGATCGGCATTTCTGATTTTGTTTAGGAATATCATTAAGCACAAATCTAAGATAGAAATTAGTATCGATATAGACATCTGTGTGATTCTTCATAGTGGCTTTGTGATATCAAATTTTTCTATAAAACCTTTTTCTATTGAAGATTTTTCCAACCTTTCTACTTCAGAACTCGATTTGCCTTTGAAAGCCTTGTTTTTGTGACTGCCTGATAGCGATAAAATGTCTCGACTTGGCCTAAGAATTAATTCGGCATCTCTTACTATGAATGTGATATTTTGCAAATCCATCTTGAATTTTTTTCTAAGACTTGCAGGTATCGTTACCTGTCCTTTTGTTGTAACCTTTGCGTTGTATTCCATGCATTACTTTTATCATCGCCCATTACTTTTGTCAAACACGATTCCAAATTGATCTCGACTTATTTAAGTGCTAGATTATTTCAATGAAAAAGCTGTTCACAAAAAACTATAATCTTACGGCTTCAGGCGGAGATAATTATGAACTGAAGGAAGCACAGACATCACTTTTATGTGTAGAAAAAGGTTGGCACTTAATCAAGGTTACAGCGAGCACACGAAATGCTAAACAGAAAAATTCTACAGACGATGATGATTTAAGAATGGTACTAAACGGTTATGAATTAGGAAAGTATGAAATTCCACAAGGTCAAGAGCATTACAAAGGCTTTGATAACGCCGCCTCATGGAATGGCGCCACGCTAAAAGGTAATTCCAAAACTGTATATCTATTTTTCTACGCAACCCAAGTAGGTGATAATCAATTACAATTTCATGCCGATGGAAAACCATATATTGATTCCATCGAATTTTATCAACTAAATATCTTCGAGGTCTTTAAACTAACTGACCTGAAACCAAGCAATACAAATGACGTAGACAGAAACGGAATACCATGGATGAGCTTTGTTTTTATCGGCCCAGCCCCTGCCAAAATGGCAATTCTTGCATCTGCACAAAGTGGAAAACAAAAAGGTTCCACAGACGGCGATAATCTAAAAATACTATTAAACGGAAAAATAACCCAGAACGAAGAATCTCCAACATCCGATAAATACAAGAATTTCTACTTTTCAGGAGATCAACTTCAAGGAAATGAAAAAACATTAAACCTTAAGAAAAACGCCTTTGTCTCACTTGAGAATTCAATCGAAATTTGGTATGACCAAACCCCAACTATTCATCAAATAAATATTGAGCTTTCAGAAAACTATACCAATTTATCAGAATTTTCCGATGCCTCTTTTCAGAAAGACTTTGTTTACTTAAGTCTCCATGCTTTTGCACACTTTATGCAGGTTAGTCAAAAGAAATACACTTCAGAATTCATGCGAAATGCAATAAGTCAGAATCCTAAAGATTTAGTCTTCGGGGACAAATCCAAGTTAACAAAATTAATTAAAAAGGACGCTGAATATCAAAGAGTAATTCATTTGGTAGAAAACGAAATAAGAAACGGTAAGTTAAGTGGCGAAATATTCACGGGGAGTACTCAAGAAAATACAGTTATTTTCAATTCGCGCGACCTAAATACAGCTATCCATGGCATTAAAAAAATTAACTATTTCGCAAGTAAAACTGATAGTTCTCACTACGAAGTCGACATAAACCTTTATGACATCTATGACTTTGATCCAAAAGCTAACTATAGCTTGGACTTGAAAGAGGATCTAGTTAAATTAGCAGATTCAGCTGAAAAGCTAGGGGTGTTAAAAAACTTTGAGTTATTAATTAAAACACATGAAACAATTTAACTTAGTTGGCATTGCAAATTTTAACTTAAAGCTTGTCGTTGCTACTATAGCTCTTCATTGGTTAAGTTTGTATGATATGGATGTACTTGATCCACTATTTATAAATGCGAAAGCACTAATTACAAATTTTAACTTAGATCCATATTTTTTCTTTGGGCTTATGGGTGCTTTTACCATTATGTTTCTATTCTTATATATTCCAGTCGCCTTATTTGACTTAATAATTGCTAAATTGTCGACAAGGTTCACCAGAAATATTTCTGTCTCGGCAAACGATATGAAATTCAAAAAAGGCAAACATATCGAAAATTTAATTCGATTTATAACTTTTGCTTTGATGTGCCTTACTCCTTATCTTTTTGTAGAATCATTTATTAATGCAGTATTAATACTTCCTTTCACATTTTTCCACATGATACTAATGGCAATTACAACTTTTACACATGGACTACAGGTGTTGCTGTTATATAGAACTTTCCAAAGTAAATAAGGGCTACCCTTTTTGTATGTTTGTCATATAGACATGCCTCTCCACAACCTCCTTCTTCGAAGGTATTACGTTTTCATTATAGTAATTAAATAACTTTACCCACTGCTCAAAATTCGGGTCTAGCGGAGTTCCCTTCATATCAAAGCCTAAACTTTTAGATAATTTCTTCATTTGTTCGTATGTAAAAATATCTTTTAGGCACTTTTGTATATTCGATTTCCATTGAGAGGTTGCATATACAATAAAGTCTTTGTAGTTTACATATTCCGATTCCGTTATAACCGGCATTTCCCTTTTTATAATTTCTACAAAAACTATTTCTACATTCGAGGCAGGCTCAAAATCAAATTTACTAAAGTGATGAATTACTTTCATTTCATAAATCGGTTTTAGAAGTAGCGAAACTTGAGTCTCTTTTGGAGAGCCGGAATATTTTTTCCAAAAACCATATTCCAAAGCTAAATAGCATGAACTAGGAGGATTTGCGCTAAACAAAAGCTTTTTTACGATCTTTGCTGAAGAATTAAAAGGAATGTTTGCAAATACTTTGTATGGAGTTTTCGGAGTAACGTAGTTAAGAAAATCACCGCAAATTGTTTCGACATTCTTGAGAGAAATGGTATTCGTGATTAAGATAGGCAATAAAGTCTTGTCGATTTCAATTCCGATTATACGTTTTGCGTACTTAGAAAGTTCAATGGCATACTTTCCCTTTCCGCAACCGATATCTAAAACAATATCCCCACTATTTATATTTGATTTGTGAATTAGCCTATTAACGAGCGCAGTACTTTTAGTAAAGTTTTGAGAATAGACTTTTCTTGGCTCTATTCTCATTTCTGATTGATCCGGACATAATTTATTTACTTTCAATTTTTAAACTTACTGTAAGTTTAGCAAATTAGATAGAAAAGCTCCACTAATTCGGGACAATAAGATAGACTCATATTAATGCCACCAATAACTACAATTTATCCAGAACAAGTAGAAGATAGTACAGAACAGATGGCGGTAAGGGCGATAGAAATATGTTCGGATATTTTTGAAAATGCACCAATCGAATATGCATCACTATCATTAAAAAGCGATATTCTTATGGTTGCAGGAGGGATCAAAGCTGGGACAGAAGTAAACTTTGTATCCGAAACACATATACCAAGTGAAGTCGAAAAATTACAAATCAACTTCGCCAAGCATGGCTTAAGGTTAGAATTTGCATTATGCGAAACCAGTGGCAATTATCCAGTTTACCACTATTATTTGTATGATCCGGTACATTTAGCAAAAGAAACTGCGACATCAAAGCTAACTCCACCATACAACGACGGAACTATAATAGACTGGATCAAAAATGGACAAAGAACAGGATATGATCTAGCCGAAATGTATGGAAAGTTCTACTCGTTCCCGGAAAGCACAATTCAGGATTTTTTGAATATCCAAAGTCATAAAATCAAAAAAAAGATATATTCGATTCTCCCAGCTCTCCAGCCGAAAACAAACGGGATCCAGAAGTATGGCGAAGTATATCTTTACGAAGGCGACCCTAAACAAGACGTTATAGATAGAGAAAAGTTAAAAGATAACTTTTTTCAACTAATCGAGCTAGATGGGAAATTACCACAACTTCTAGATTCACCCAGATATATAGAATCGAGGAATGAATGGAGCAAAATATATCCAATTTTAAAAAAACGGCTTACTCAACCCACCCAATAAAACCTCTGGGCTTTCCATCTTGGTCTAGGGAACACACCTGCCCAATGTTTGTAAACTTTTCTGAATCAACCACAACATAACAGAAATAACCATTACCAAAACCTTTGGGTAAATTCAAGTCTCTTACAAAATACCTAAAAAGAATATATTTCGAATCTGGCGATATATCTACAAATTGTGTGTTTTTTATATCGATCTGAATTACTTCAGACGCACTATTTGCTTCAATATCATAAACTACGAATTCACTTTTATTATCTTCAATATCATCACGATTTGATATGATTATTTTTCCATCAAATATATTTTTGGAAACAATTTCGAAACTTTCCCACCCAGGAACTTCAATAACTTTCCCAGCCATTGAATCAATATCTAATAGGTACATGGGATCGGCAAAAACAATCTTTTGGGTTGCACTATCTATATAGTATGGAAAAAGTTGAGCCCTCCTTTCAGACGGCAACCTAAGAGTTTCTAGAATCTTCCCTGTCAAAATATTCACTTTACATACCCTTCCAATCTCTAAAACAGATCCGACATCAATCGCATCAGTCATGATTAATTCACCACTTAGAGAATCTAAATACAGCAACCAATCGCATCCGCCATACCCTTTAGAATCACCGGAGATTTTTGTATAACTTTTATCATTAATATTAAAACTCCAGATCATAACGACACTCTCATCCACTGATTTCAAAAATTTAAATATAAAGTTTTCTTTGCTATCATCTGAAACACTTTCGAATAAGTAACCATAAATCCCAGCAACCTTGAGAAATTCGTCAAACTCGGCTTGGTGCAATTTACTTGGGAAATAATTTTCGCTTAATGGAATGTACGACTGATACCTATACCTAGCGGATTTTTTACCATCGAAACCTACCACAACTGCACGGCTCAATTCATATTTCTGAAAAGTCCCTGCCGCGAAAAGCAGGCCTGTCTGCCTACTGTCTATAATAAGATTTCTTAAGTAGAAATAGGCACTACCGCAAACAAACAAGACAAGCACAAATATAATTAGCCTTATTTTACTCACAATAACTAAAGTCTAGCATTTATTAATGCGGGTCAATGGTCAAATTTGCAGTAACCACATTTGGCCTAGTTATGATTGACGCAACATTAGTGGTGTAATACCATAACTTTATTATGGAACGAACTCAAATTATGCTAACAACTGAAATTAAAAGAAAAGTTAAATACAAAGCTAAAATGGAAGGCAAGTCTATGGCCGATGTTATAAGGGACGCAATTGAAAAAGACGTAGAAATATATTCCACGCGTAGCCAAAAGGATGCCCTGTTTGAGATGTTTGACAATGCAATTAGTGTCACTAACGATTTACGCCCAGACTTAGACTCTTCCAACTTTCGTAAGAATATGGCGAAAACCTTGAGGCTTTAATTGTGGAGATATTTATTGATTCCTCAGCCTTTATTTCTGGATTCATAAAAACAGATTCAAATCATAAACAAGCGATTAAATGTCAAGAAAGCTTTTCTGACTCAGTAAAATTTTCAATACGATCAAAGATCATAGCGTTTTTCGATTGCTTATACGTAGCTATTATGAAGATCAATGGAATTGACAAAATATTCACATACGATGAACATTTCAAAAAACTAGGCGTCGCAATGATAGGGTAAATTCCATTCACATTATCTCCAATCTTGCGATTTGATGACTCTTCGCTTTAATGCTAGATTGTGTCAATGAAAAAGCTATTCACGAAAAACTACAATCTAGTTGCCCCAGACGGAGATAATTATAAATGGATGGAAGCAGAAACATCACTTTTATGTGTAGAAAAAGGCTGGCATTTAATCAAAATTACAGCAAGTGCAAAAAACGCTAAACAGAAAAACTCCACAGATGACGATGACCTACGAATGGTATTAAACGGTTATGAGTTAGGAAAATATGAAATTCCACAAGGGCAAGAACACTACAAAGGCTTTGATAATGCTGCATCCTGGAACGGAGCTACATTAAAGGGAAATTCTAAAACCATATATCTATTTTTTTACGCAACCCAAGTAGGCGATAACCAATTACAATTTTATGCTGATGGGAAACCGTATCTAGATTCGATTGAATTTTACCAGCTAAATACAAACGAAATATTTAAACTAGTTGACTTGAAACCAAGCAATACAGAGGACATAGACAGAAGTGGTATACCATGGATAAGCTTTATTTTTATTGGTCCAGCTCCTAGGAAATTTGAATTAAATGCCTCTGCACAAAGCGGAAAACAAAAAAACGAAACAGATGGTGATAATCTAAAAATATTATTAAACGGAAAAATAATTCAAAATGAAAAAGCTCCAACATTGGACAAATACAAAAACTTCTATTTTTCAGGAGATCAGCTCGGTGGAGCTAAGGAAGTATTAACGATTGAGAATGAAAACTTTGTATCTTTAGAAAATTCCGTAGAAATTTGGCATGACCAAAGCCCAACCATTCATCAAATAGACATTGAACTTTCGGAAAACTATACCAATTTATCAGAATTCACCGATGGTTCTATGCAAAAAGACTTTGTTTATCTAACCCTCCATTCCTTTATACACTTTATGCGATTTATTAATCGTAATTACACTGCGGACTTTATGCAAAATGCAATAAGCCAAAATCCTAAAAATCTAGTCTTTGGAGAAAAAAGCAGACTGGCAAAATTAATTAGAAAAGACACCGAATACCAAAAAGTAATTCATTTGATAGAAAGCGAAATAAACACGGGCCAGCTAAGTGGCGAAATATTCACAGGTGGAACACCGGAGAGCACAATTATTTTTAATTCAGGTGATTTATACTCCGCAATCCACGGTATAAAAAAGATAACCTACACTGCAACCAAAACTAGCGGTTCGCGTTACAAAGTCGACATAAACCTTTATGATATTTATGATTTTGATCCTAATAACATTGACTATAGTGTAAATCCCGCAACAGAATTAGTGATACTAGCAGATCAAGGAGAATCACTAGGAGTAGTAAAAAATTTTGAGATCTTAATTAAAATCCATGAAACAATTTAATTTGACAGATCTCGCAAGCTTTAACTTAAAACTCATAGTTGCGACATTTGTTCTTCATTGGCTAAGCTTCTATGATGAGTCTTTATTTAATCCGATGCTTATAAGATCAACAATGTTAGAGCTTGGATTCCACACAGCCCCATATATTTCATTTGAACTGGCTGCGATTTTTTTCTTTATGATTTTCTTAGTGTACACTCCAGTTGCCTTATTTGATTTGCTCATTATAAAATTGCCGACAAGGTTCACCAGAAATATTTCTGTTTCGCCAAGCGATATGAAATTTAAGAAAGGCAAACATATCGAAAACCTAATTCGATTTATAACTTTTGCTTTGATGTGCCTAACTCCTTATCTTTTTATAGAATCATTTATTAGTGGAATATTAGTTTTGCCATTCACATTTTTTCACATGATACTAATGGCTATTACAACTTTTACACACGGACTTCAGGTGTTAACGATTTACAGGATAATCTCACCTGGATTCGTCAATTTTATTACGATCACCCGCACAAAAATAATTTCTTCTTGAATTCCTGGATAAATCCACGCTCGATGTTATAATTCTGACATGAAAACTAGAAATCCATTTGGAACAAAAAAAGAAACTGAAAAGTTTTGCAAAAAAAACTCGATCACCTACTTGGGGGTTTTTGGCTCATACGCAAGGGGCGATGACCATGAAGGTAGCGATATTGATTTTTTGTTTAGGATAGACCACTCAAAACGTAGCTTCAGCTTATTCGACCTAGTGAACTTAAAAGACCAACTAGAAGACCAATTTGATCGCCCAATTGATCTGGTATCCAAATTAAATCCATATGTAGAACCATATGTTCAAAACGATTTAGTAACTCTTTACGATGAAAAAAGATAATTTAGTATATTTAAAACAAATAAGCGAATTCATAGTAAACATTGAAGAGTATGCGGAAGATTTAAATTATAAAACACAGGATGCGATAATACGAAAACTCGAACTTATAGGCGAGGCCGCAAACAGGCTTAGTTACGAATTTATTGATTTACATCCAAGTTTTCCAGTAAAACAAGCAATTGCGATAAGGAATAAATTAATACACGAGTACGAAGAAGTCGACATTAAAATAATCTGGGATACAATAAAAAACGATCTACCCATAGTGAAAAGTTCAATAGAAAATATTTTAGAAATCGAAAAATAAAGCCAACTGATACTTCACGATTTTGACAATAGTATTTGGATACGTCTCTTGCTATACAGCACTTCCCCAAATCAATAGCTTTTTTGCCTCAATTATGTTTTCGGTGTAATAGTTAAAAAGCTTTACCCACTGCTCAAAACTTGAATCTAGCGGAATCCCTTTCATGTCAAAGCCTAAACTTTTAGAAAGCCTTTTCATTTGCTGATATGTTAGTACCTTTTCTAAGTTCGATTCTCACTATTAATTACCGCTGGGATAATATGGGTTATTTGTTTTATCATCAATAAACCTAAAACTTTCGATATATTTATCACAAAAACCAGCATTAGCAAGAGCTTCTATGCAAGAAATTTCATATATGAATTTTTTATCATCTCTAAAGAAATACAATGTGTTGTTCCTTGTAACAATAGGGTGAACATCAAGAGAGTCATTAATATTCCAATCGGGAAATCTTTCTTTCATAAGTTTGCGTGAAGATACGGCATCCATATATTCCTCATCGGTTTCATACCTTGCAATTTCGATTTGTATATTCGGCAATGGACGCCAATTTTTGTTTTTCCCAAAAGTAACCTGATCAAATAATAAAACCGAAAACCCAGTCAACCTCGATCCGTGTAAACCAACTGGTTCAGTCATCTCACCATTTGTGATATCTTGAAAATCTCCCCAACTCTTTGGATATTCGATAGAATAACTAAAATTCCCATTAGTAAATGTAGCGCTTTCTATATCACTCCATCGGGTTACTTCTTCTTGGCCTAGACGATAAACCGCTAAATACCAATAAATGATAGCCGACATAAAAAGTAAAACAATTATAAGAATCGTGAATTTTAGAAAAGGTTTTGCCAATTGTTTTTTTGACATTTTATTCATGCGATCATTATATAGCATTTAGGGATGACAACTCAAACTCCCTACACCAACTCTTGCTTCGCAATTCTCCCATTTTCCAAAAATAGGATTTTGTTTATTCCAAGTCTTTCTACAAAGTATCTGTCGTGGGAAACGATTAACATTGCACCTTTGTAGTCTATGAGCGCGTTTTCGATGATTGTTCTAGTTTTTATGTCAAGGTGGTTAGTAGGCTCATCGAGAATCAAAAAGTTATAGTTGCCAAGCGAAAACGCGCCAAAAATTAATCTTGCTCTTTGTCCATAGCTTAGACTTTTAATTTGCCTTTGCCATTCGCTTTTATCGAATTGAAGCCTTCCTAGCATCGAAATCCCTTTTAGCCAATCAATTTTCCCAAGTCGCTGAATTTCATCTTCTAGTACAGCTTCAAAATTTAGTATTTCTTGTGTTTGTGCATAGTATCCGATTCCCAAGTTATTGCCGATTCGGATTGTTCCATTATCTAATAATCCCTTTTCCACACATTCTTCAACTTCTTTTAAGATTGTGGTTTTTCCAGAACCATTTTTTCCATATAACCAAATTTTGTCGTTTCCGCGGATTTCAAATGTGATATTTTTCAAAATTTCTTTTTCGCTAAATGATTTGTTAAGGTCAGAAACAGATAATATTAATTTTCCAGCATGAGATTCTCCTTTAAGATTTAGTTTCGCAACACCTTTATCTTTAAAAGGATCTTTTACTTCCACCTTTACAACTTCTCTTTCAAATCTTTTTTCAGCAGCGCCAACATTTCCAGAAACACCTTTTTTATGTTCAAGAGCAATCAAGCTTTCAAGCCGTTCTTTCTTTTTCGTCCAACCTATATATGCTTTTTGTTGAATTTCCAGTTCCTGTTGTTTTAATTCCTCAAACGTTGCGTAATTGCCAACGTATTCTTTAAATTTCCCGTCATGTAATTCCCAGATTTTGTTAACAACAGCATCTAAAAAAGCTCGGTCATGAGAAACAGTAATTACTTTTCCACGAAAGGAAGATAAATAGTCGCTAAGAGCGATAATGCTATCGACATCAAGGTGGTTTGTAGGTTCATCAAGCAGAAGTACCGTAGGTGACTGGGCTAAAACAGCAGATAAATAAAGTTTTGCCTTTTCGCCTCCACTTAATGTTTTAATTTGCTGATATTCATCAAAGTGATGAAAACCTAAAAATCTTAAAGCTGATTCAATCTTATATTTTTCAAAAGAAAAAACGCTTTTTTCAATAAATTCGCCAACTAATTTTACATCTTCAAAGTGAACCTCTTGCGGAAGATAGCCAATTATTTCACCATCCGTATTTAAAATTCCATCATAATGATCGATTTTTCCAGCTAATATCGAAAGCAAGGTTGATTTACCAGAACCATTATCTCCAATAAGCCCAACAACCGAAGAATCAGAAAGCACAAAATTCACATTAGAAAATACTGGCTCTGAAATATAAGTTTTTGATAAATTACTCGCCTTAATCATAATTGTATTGGGATATTATACAGGGAAATGCATCACATCTTGTATAATCTTTTCATATGATTCCAGACTTTTCGTATTTTTCTGATGTTTTAATTATTGTCCCTGCTTTTAACGAGGAAACAAAAGTAAAAGGCGTTGTTGATGACCTGTTTGATTCGGGATTTGAGAATATTGTTGTTATTGATG
>Ga0209542_10016040_pt1 | contig 12478 bp, 15 predicted proteins | sample RifCSPhighO2_01_FD_184028 | JGI IMG/M metagenome (GOLD analysis project Ga0209542, IMG submission 184028) | Soil microbial communities from Rifle, Colorado - Rifle CSP2_plank highO2_0.1 (SPAdes) (version 2) | ecosystem: Environmental > Terrestrial > Deep subsurface > Rock core/Sediment ...
GTATCCGGGCGTGCCTAAAATCCTCGTGAGGGGGCATAATGTCTGCGTGAAATGCGAATCTGGGCCCTTGTCGGAAGTTCTGGAAAAGCTGAAAGCAGGAAAATACAGGATTGAAGAATACAGGAAGCTGGAAGCCGAATGGAGAGGGAAAAAGATTCTTGCAGTGAATGACATAGTAATAAGGAACAAGAGGCCGATTCACGCGATCCGCTTCCTGTTATTCGTTGACGGAAAGCAGGTCAACGACGAATTGATAGGAGACGGCGCGGTCGTGTCCACGCCTTTCGGCTCTACGGCATATTATTACTCAATCACGAAGAAGACCTTCAAGAGCGGCATAGGCATTGCATTCAACAACTTGGCAAAGAAGGCGGATCACAAGATCACGTCTGAAGATTTGACCGTGGAAATAAAGCTCACCCGCGGGGATGCCACCTTCTCGTGGGACAACAACGAGGAGATTGTCGCTATGAGGACGGGCGAATCGGTAAAAGTCAGAATGTCGGACAAGGTTGCAAGGATTGTCAGAATGAAGTGAGAATAGCGGCCCTGTTTTGGGTTTGTTGCAAAAGTCTTTTTGCGCCCAAAGGCTGTGCAATTAACCGATGCGCCACAACCGGCTGTAATCTGTCGTCATTTATGCAACACGGCTCCTGTTTTATCATCACCATAATTACAGCGCGCTATTGTTTTGCGGGCCGTCTTTTCCACGGTAGCCGATCCAATAGATTATTACTGCGCGAAGGGGCCGGCGTGGCAATTACGGATTGTCCTGCCTGCAACGTTGCAGAAGAATCCGCGCATTGTTCTTCCTGTAATATTTCAGAAGCCGGGATGCGAATAGGCCGGAAGTTCTGCACGATTTCATCCACGCTTAGCGTGCTGGTTGCTATGGTCCCTACATGTTCCTCATAATAGGCTGCGGGACTGGTATGTATATCTACTTTATTTTGCCTAAAAACTAAGGTGACGCAGTGCAATCCCCGCTCAATATCGTCCAATGAACCCCAACAATCAATGACAGGAAATGCATCAGCGAGACCAGTCGCTCCGGCCAATTCTTCAGGGGCATTTACAGGTATCAAGTCGTCGGGGTTTATTTCGGATACGTCAATATCGTAGTTTTCATTATATTCAGGGCGTCTGGAAATACATATTCCTTCGCAACCAGGCAAACCATCCCTGTAGTCAGAGTTTACACGCCATATTGCCGGTGCAGCATAAAGAAAAGCATTTTTTCCGCCCGGTAACTCCATATATGCGTATTTGCCGTCTCGTCCGAAGACTCTTAACCATGGTTTGGCATCCAGAAGTTCTCCACGGAGGGAATTTCTTTTCCAGACATCCGCATTGAATTCGCCTAAAATATTCCTCATAGTTTCTGTGGAAACTTTGCCCGCTTTTACAAGCGGTTGACCGGCAGCTAATGATTGAAATCCGTCATTTGCAGCCAGTTTTAATTCATACGCCAATCTGGCTATGCGCCTCGTATCGTATATTATCGTTTCATCGGCGCCCAGCATAAAACTATAACGCCGAAGTGGGTCCGACTTTATATAGGACGCTGTGGGGGCCGGGCGCTCTAAATTGTCCTGTGCCAACACCTGCAAAGCGAGCATTGACACGCTTCCCACGGGCTGCGGTCTTACAGGTTGCGGTATTCCTGGTATTGCCACGTATAAGCCCCCGGTTTCCTGATTAGTAGTGTTGCGTTCGTATTTCTCCCATGGGTCCCGTTTGTATGGCACCTGCGTCACCTATCGTTTCTTCTGCGCGGATTAGATATCGTAAGACTGCCGTAGACCTCATCGTCGCGTTCCGTTGGCGGCAGAAAACCGTTTGCCATACCTCTTGACCCAACAGTGAAATGAACTGCGTCTATATGCCCGTCCGAATCATCGTCTATGAGTTGTCTTGAAGTTGTAAGGGTATTCTCGATTATCCGCGTGGCACCGGTTTTTTCGTCATATCTACATAAAGTACGAAACGGAGAGCCATGCTGATATAATTGGGCCGCGTCAGGATTGCAAACCACCGCTCTATATGGATGGTTGTTGATGCCGTGATTAGGATTGCGCGGAGTTTCCAACATCACAGCGATACTCCCGCCTAAAATGGCAGTTCCAAGCATAATGGCTGCTGCCGTAGGCATAAAATATTCGCCATGAAGAAAAGTTTGACCCATGTTCTTTATTTTGCCAAATATATATTTCATATTGCCTCCCCCTCCGTATTATTATCACTTGGCAGAAACTAATAGCTATGTAGTCTGGAAAAAGACGAAAGCTATTTAAGTAAGGCATACATAATATGGGAATGGACAAGCAGGATCTGGTATCCATAGGTCTTGGCGAAAAGGAGGCTGAGATATACATAGCGCTCCTTAGGCACGGCAAGTGCACGGTCACCGAGCTTACGAAAAAGACTGGGATACACAGGACTTACATTTATGACGTGCTCCAGAAGCTGGGCGCAAAGGGGCTCGCAAGCCATGTGACCGAGGACTACAGGCAGTATTTTCGGGCGGCGGAGCCTATGATGCTGAAGGAATACCTTCTGGAAAAAATAGCGACTGCAGACAGGGTAATGCCGGAGCTGACGAAAATAGCGGATGCCGTTAAAGAGGATAGCAAAATCGAGATTTTTAGGGGAAAGGAAGGCATAAAGACAATACTTAACGGTCTGCTGAAAGAACGCGGGGATTATTGCGTTGTCGGGGCGCTTTTGGAGTTTGAGAAACGCCTTCCTTCATTCGTTGCGCAGCTGCTGAGAAGGCTGGACAAGGCCGGAATGAAAGGCCGCGTAATAATCAGCGAGGGCGAGAAAATAATGGAAGCGAAGGGCGACAAAATTAGGAAACTGCCAAAAGAATACATCATGCTCAACAGCCTTCTGATATACAAAGACAAGGTGGCGCTCTTCTTCTGGGAGGAGCCGTACACGCAGATACTCATCAAGAACAGCAATATGGCAAAATCATACGCCACGCATTTCAACATACTATGGAAGACGGCGAAGTGAGTATCATGATGAAATGCCAAAACCATATGAAGAAGGCGGATGTAAGCGTAGAGGTATCAAGAAAAAAAGAAATAAGCTATCAATGCGACAAGTGCGGGGTTTCAAATTCGTGAGAAAATCCGCAGATGACGTAATACGGGAGTTATAGTTCTCCAAGTAAACACGCAAGGTATTACTTCCTTGGGAACTATATGTGAACCCAGTAAATCATATGCGGAATCTTTACAGGGTTAACTATAAAAATGAAATGATTTTTATCGCAAACGGTTACTTGAAAACCATCCCCGCCTCTTCCGCCCATAAGAGAAGGTCCATGTGTTCCATGGGTATTTTCACTTTTCTGGCAAAGGCGCGCATCCGCTCCTCAATCTCGAGATAGCGTTTCTTTGTCAGGGTCTTTGGTATCTCTGCGATTGCGCCGTGCTTCAGGAGATTCTTCAGTATGTGGCGGTCAAGGATGGCAATGCCTTCGCCGCTGCCAACGTTGCGCAGGAAGTGCGATGCCTCCTTGTAGCCGATGCCGTGGACGTTTTGGACGAGCCATTCGCGGCCTTGGCGTGTTTCCATGGACACGATCTTCGGTAAAATATTCATGTGTTGTCTGGCTTTGATTATGCTGCGTGACTTCTGGTTGTGGAAGCGCACGCCTTTCATGCAGGCCTTGACGGCATCTCCGCTACCGTCAAATAGCACTTTCTGTTCTATCATCTCCTTTATTGAAGAATCGCAGTTGATAGCCTTTGACTGCGGGGTAAGGAGGCAGAACGCGAGTTCGGGAAAAAGCCTTTCAGGAGTTCTGGGAATTGAGGCGAAGTCCGCGAGACGCGATATTATTTCCTTTTTTCTGGCAGAATAAGATGTAAGGGAATTCATGGTATTATTATGAAATATCAGAATTTATAGAGAAAATACCGAAGAAAATGTCTTGACTAAACTACAATAAAATTTATTTTCTGCCCGCATAGACAGGTTCTACGGGTCTGTCCCTATTTACATAATCAGGCACTGTCGTGTCTATTTCTCCCGGCACCTGAGGATAAGCGGTTCGCTTGCGGAGATTGTTTCTTGCGGCAACCATTGCCAGAACGTGATCAGCCTTCGCTGTCCATTGAAGGGCTACGGGTTCACACATTCATTTATAGTCTATAGTAAACTATAAAAAGTCTTTAGTTTTCAGCATGATATGTCAGATTTTCAGTTGTCCCTGTTTGATATAGAAACGGATAACGAATTAAGAAATACCGTGTTGAACCCGCCGTTTGCAACTGATGATGATTTGAGAAATCGTAAGGATAGAATAAGACAAGACGAATTATTAAAGAAATGTGAGGAAGCGACAGAGTTCGTGCGCGGAATGCCTTTATTCGGAACACCTTTTGCCGATGATATTTCAAGGAGGCTGAAGGAAACCCCAGCTTGGACGGCTCGTAGTGAGGAATCTTTAACTGACAATATGTACAATACCGGACAATATTTAACAAGAGGACTTCCACATCTCATGAGGCTTCCGGATGCAAATCCAGGATCTTTGCAACTTTTGCGTGCTCTTGTTGCAAGAGGGGTGAAATTGGAAGAGGCGTCTTCTACCATAGCATCCATTGAAGAAATTTGCAAAGGCGAGACTATGATAGGTGCTGAATTATATCCTATTACTGGCGGTCCTCTGGAAAAAATTGAAACCGCAGCCGGCGCTGCTGCAGTGAATCTTCTTCGAGGAGAATATGAAATTTATAATCCGCGTTGGCGAAGGAACAAGGACGCAGGGCTTTCGTTCTACGACTATATGAAATGGAACTATAGGCCAATGCCCACGTATCACCCGCTTTTTGCTATGTTGATGAGAGAACTTGGCGCATATATACCTCAAAGAAGACCGGTGCCATATATGTTGTGTATAGGCAAAGACATGGGGCGCGATTCCATTATAGTTTTGTCAGCATGGCTGCTTTCACATCCGGAAACGGCAATGCTTGCTGATGCAATGTCACGCGGCAACGGAGATGTAGATTTCCCAGGAATTTATGTTGGGCAGCGAATTAGCAAACAAAGGAAAAAGAGAGTTGTGATGGAAAATCCCGTAAGATGGCATCGCGAGGAAACCGTGGATGTGATTCCATATGTGGATCAGAAGTGGGGGCAAACGAATTTTTATGCCGGGCTCATGCATCAAGAAATGCCCCAAGTTCAGGATTTTATCCGTATGGCGGGTGCTCTGGCAAAAGCCCATAAAACATCATATTTCAAGGACTTTGAGCTTGCTTTGTATGATGCGCTCCGGGATTCCGGATTGGGAGGATGCATTATCCCGAAAATTCGTGCGAAAAGTTTATATGCGAATAAAGGCGGCAGAAGCTTTCCTGAACTTGCCAAAACGGCAAGAAATCTTCAGATAGATACTGCAGATTATATGGCTTCGCGTGTTCAGGCGGCTGTTTGTGAAATAGAGCGGGGGTTGTATACGAAGCAAGAGCTGGAAATTATTAATAACGCATACAGTGGCAGACTGTAGTAATTTTTATTAGGATTCGCACAAAATTTATTCCATTACTATCCTCGCGTCAACGACTTTCGCGCCTTTCGTGCTTACGATAAGCGGGTTAATGTCCATCTCTGTGATTTTGTGCGTTTGTGGAAGTTGCGAGATTTTGACCACGATTCTTTTCAGGGCATTTACGTCTGCTTTCGGCGCGCCGCGGAAGCCGTAAAGGAGATTCTTCAATTTTAATTCTTCAATCATCTGAGCGGCATCCCTTTCCGTTACAGGGCATATACGGAAGGAAACGTCCCTTATCAGTTCAACCAGCGTGCCGCCTGTGCCGAGCATTATCGCGTGGCCGAAGGCAGGGTCGCTTTTGATGCCTATAATCATCTCAACGCCTTGGACATATTCCTGCATGATTATGGAATAAGGCGAAAGCTTCTTTTTCTTGGCTATGGTTGATAGGGCATTGTAAGCTTCCTTTGCGTCCTCTGATTTCTTCACTATTCTTACGCCGCCTATGTCGCTTTTGTGCAGCGCCTTTTTTGACACGATTTTCAGGACGAAGGGCGGCTTCCAGAATCCTTTAGGCGTCTTTAGCGTCACGCTCTTGGCGACCGGCACGCATCTCTTTAGGAACGCTTCAGCTTCGTTTTCGGCAAGCACTTTCATTGTTTTAATTGTGGAGGGCTGAATAAATCTTTAAGTTTCGGGTTAGGAATTCTATATTGATACCATGAATTTAGAGCCATTCTTCAAGGCAAAGAGCATAGCTGTCATCGGGGCTTCTCACGAGAGCGGCAAAGTAGGCAACGTCATAATCCGCAATCTCGTTGACGGCCTCTATGGAGGGAAGATATTTCCCATAAACCCGAACGCTTCAGAAATACTGGGACTGAAAACGTATCCTTCGGTAAATGCCGTCAAGGAAAAGATAGAATTGGCAGTCGTTGCCGTGCCTACAGAACTCGTTTTCAAAGTCCTTGGCGAATGCAGGAAGAAATGCATTAAGAACGTCATCATAGTTACTGCCGGTTTCAGGGAAGTAGGCAACGCAGAAGGCGAAGAGAAGCTGAAGAAGCTTTTGAAGAAATACAAAATCAGGGCCATAGGGCCGAATTGCTTGGGCACATTCAATTCGCATACAAAACTGGACACGATGTTTCTTCCCAGATACAGGCTTATTCGGCCCGGAAAGGGCGGGATTTCGTTCATATGCCAGTCAGGCGCCGTAGGTTCTGCCATATTGGATTTGGCGACTTCGCGGGGATACGGCTTCGCCAAGTTCGCAAGCTACGGCAACGCCGCCGACATAGACGAATCGGATCTCTTGGAATACATGGGCAGCGACAGGGACACGAAAGTGATATGCATGTACATAGAGGGCGTGAAGAACGGCAGGAAATTCCTTGAAACGGCGAGGAACGTGACAAAGAAGAAGCCCGTGATCGTGATAAAAGGCGGCGTGACTGCGCAGGGCTCGCATGCCATAGTGTCGCATACGGGCTCGCTTGCCGGCTCGGCCGAGATATACTTCGGTGCCTTCAGGCAGGCGGGAATAATACGCGCTGATTCGCTTTACGATATGTTCAACTATGCAAGGATTCTTGAATCGTGCGTGCGGCCGAAAGGCAGCAGGGTGCAGATAATCACCAACGGCGGGGGCTACGGCGTCCTTAGCACTGACTACGTCATAACCAACGGCCTGAAGATGGCGGAGATGTCGCAGGTTACCCGCAAAATTCTGAGGAAACAACTGCCAAAGCTTGTGAACATAGGCAATCCGCTCGACCTTGTAGGGGATGCGACGACCGAGCGATACAAAACGGTAATGGAAGCCGCGCTGGCTGATGGCGCCATTGATGCGATATTGCTAATAGTTTTGTACCAGACGCCGCGCATAACCACTGACATAGTGGACATGATAGTGGAAATGAACGATAGGAAAAGGAAGCCGATCGTCGTGGTATCCACGGGCGGCGAATTTACAGAGCTCCTAAGCAAGAATCTGGAAGCGAACGGGATACCGACATTCGAGTATCCGGAGGCGGCGGTGCGCTCGATAAAGGCGCTGGCTGAATATTACATCACCAAGTAAGACTTTTTATACCTGCGCAAGAAAAATGTAATCATGGGAGACCTCATTGAATTCTACGGCACGGAATGCCACTTCTGCGTCCTGATGGCGCCGCTGGTTGAGCGGCTTGAAAAGGAGGAAGGAGTTGTTCTCGAGAAGGTTGAAGTGTGGCATAATCAGGCCAACGCGCGCAAGTTCATGGAGATAGACAAGGGCAGGTGCGGAGGAGTTCCTTTCTTTTACAACAAGAAGACCAGCAAGTTTATTTGCGGCGCCGCGGACTATGACGGACTGAAGAAATGGGCGCTGGGAAAGTAGATGATTTTTAATAATAATCCTTCTTAAGACAATAATGCCGGATTATGTTCCTTTGCTTCCGGGCACGCAGAGTGGAAAGAATTCATTCCGTTCTGGGGATCTTGTAGGGTACTTCCCTTCGGGCTTCACAAAACTTTCTTATGGTAGGGTTATAGAGCCAAGAAATGGCGCTGACTGCTATTCCATACTGTGCCAGTATGGAGAGCGCGTTGTCGTAAAAGCCGACGACCTGCATCTGATAGATCCCGTAGAAGAGGGGAAATATCTGAAACATTTGGCAGAGGCCGAAATAGCTGCCATAAAGGCAAGAACCGCACGAATCGTGGATTTTCTCAATGGCGCCCCAAAAAAACTTTAAGTCCGGCCGGCCGGAAATAGTATCATGACTGAGAAAATCGCGGCAAGCTTTCAGGTTCCTTATCTTCAGACCATGGACGAAGCAGGCAATGTTGACAAAAAACTGATGCCAACGCTTGATAATGACGCAATCAAGGCCATGTACAGGGTAATGGCACTTGCCCGCACGCTTGATGAAACCATGCTGAAGCTTCAGCGCGAAGGCAGATGCGGCGTCTATGCGCCTTTGCGTGGGCAGGAAGCTTCGCAGGTCGGCGCCGCGGCTGCATTATCAAAAGACGACTGGCTCTTTCCTATATACAGGGATGCCGCGGCAATGCTTCTCAAAGGCATGCCGGCCAAGCTGATAATACAGTATTTCAAGGGCGATGAGCGGGGCATGAATATGCCCAAAGGCGTCAACATATTTCCGTTTGCTATCCCAGTGTCAACGCAGAACCCGCATGCGGTGGGCGCTGCGATGGCAGCGAAGATGCGCGGCGACAAGATTGCAGTAATGGTGTTCCTCGGCGACGGTGCTTCGTCAAAGGGCGATTTCTATGAGGCGATGAACTTCGCAGGCGTGTTCAAGGCGCCCGTGGCATTCGTGTGCGAGAACAACCAGTATGCGATTTCAGTGCCAAGAAGCGGGCAGACTGCCGCGGAGACGATAGCGCAGAAAGCGATTGCCTGCGGGTTTCCCGGCGTCCAAGTTGACGGCAATGACGTGTTCGCGGTTTACAAAGTGGCGATGGAAGCCGTAAAAAGAGCCAAAGACGGCAAGGGCCCGACACTGATAGAGTGCATCACTTACCGCCTTGCAGACCACACTACAGCAGACGATGCCACCAAATACCGCAGCGAGGCCGAAGTTAAGGAGTGGGAGAAGAAGGATCCGATCATGCGGCTCGAGAAATACATGATTGCGAACAGGATCATGAACGAAGCTGAGATAAAGAATGCCAAAGAAGAGGCGCGCAAAGCCGTGGACAAGTCCGTTGCCGACGCGGAAGCAGAGCCCAAGCAGAAGCCGGAAGATATATTCTCTTACATGTACGGGGAGATGCCGCAGAAGTTGAAGGAGCAGATGGAGTACATGAAATCGTTCGGTGAAAAGAAATGAAAGTCAACATGGTTACGGCCCTGAACATGGCACTTATGCAGGAGATGAAGAGGGACAAGAACGTCGTTGTGATCGGCGAGGACGTGGGCAGGGACGGCGGCGTGTTTCGCGTCACTGAAGGGCTTCTTGAGAAGTTTCCCGGGCGCGTGATTGACACGCCGCTCGCCGAGCTTGCCATCGTTGGCGTGAGCATAGGCATGGCAGTCTATGGGCTCCGGCCTGTTGCAGAAGTGCAGTTTGACGGGTTCGTGCACCCGGCAATGGACCAGATAGTGAATCACATGGCGCGGCTCAGAAACAGGACGCGCGGAAGGTATACGGTGCCTATGGTGCTGCGCTTTCCGTACGGCGGAGGGATAAAGGCGCTGGAGCACCACTCCGATTCGCCGGAGACGTTTTTCGTTCATACGCCCGGGCTGATGGTCGTGATACCTTCAGGGCCGTACGATGCGAAAGGGCTTCTGGCATCGGCGATACGCAGCCCGGATCCCGTGATATTCATGGAGCCGAAGCGCATATACCGTGCAGTGAAGGAAGAAGTGCCGGAAGAAGATTATACGGTTCCTATCGGCGAAGCGAAAATCGTGCGCGAAGGCGCAGACATCACGCTCATAGCATATGGCTCAATGGCCAGGGAATGCGTCAAGGCGGCGGAAGCTTCAAAGCATAGCGTGGAAATAGTAGACCTGCGGACGCTGAGCCCGCTGGACTTTGACACCGTGGAAAAAAGCGTCAGGAAAACAGGCCGTGCAGTGATAGTTCATGAGGCGGCGCGCACGCTGGGAATGGGCGCGGAGATTTCGGCGCTGATAAGCGAGAAGCTGCTGCTGAGCCTGAAGGCGCCGGTGAAGCGCGTCACGGGCTTTGACATCATCATGCCGCTTCCGCAAATGGAGGATTACTATCTGCCCAACGTGGAAAGGATAAACAGGGCGGTAAACGAGTGCATGGAGTTTTGATATGGCAACGGAATTCAAGTTCCCGGACGTCGGCGAGGGCATAGCCGAGGGCGTTCTTGTCAAGTGGCGCGTTGAGGAAGGCGACATAGTCAAAGAACATGATGCCATAGCTGATATAGAAACGGACAAAGCCATTGTTGAAATGCCGGCGCCGCGCGATGGCGTGATATTGAAATTGCATCATCGGCCCGGGGACACCGTGCAAGTGGGCGAGACGCTTGTCACGATAGGCGAGAGGGGCGAGAAAGCGGCAGTCGGTGGAGCGCCGGTGATGGCGCAGCAGAAAAAATCCGTTTCCGTTGTAGGGCAGTTGGAAGAAGCCGAAGAGGAAACCAAAGAGCCGCTCATGCATGTTTCCAAGCCTTCTGCAGCCCAAGAGGGAAAGCTTGCGATTCCTGCGGTAAGGCGGGTTGCAAAGGAACTCGGCGTCAACTTGGAGGATTTGACGGGCACAGGGAAAGAAGGAAGGATTACCGAGGAGGACGTAAGGTCTGCAGGATCGGAAGAGCCTTCCCGCGAGGAAAAGGTCACTACAATAAAGATAACGAAGAAGTACGACTTCTACGGCTACGTGGACAGAGTTGCGCTGAAAGGCATACGCAAGGCAATAGCCGCCAATATGGTGAAGTCGCATTCGTCGGCAGTGCACGTCACGCATTTTGAGGAAGCGGATGTGACAGACCTTGTGGAACACCGCGAGAAAGAGAAAGACAATGCCGCAAAGCAGGGCGTAAAGCTTACATATTTGCCGTTCATCATCAAAGCCGTCGTTGAGGCGCTGAAGAACCATCCCTACCTGAACGCGACTATGGAGGAAGACGAGATAATACTAAAGAAATATTACAGCATAGGGTTCGCGGTGGACACGGGCGACGGGCTCATCGTCCCTAACATAAAAAGGGCTGAAACAAAGAGCATACTGCAGACGGCAAAGGAGATAGAGGAGCTGTCGGAAAAGATACGGAGCAGGAAATTTGACATCTCGGAAACGAAGGGCGGCACGTTCACGATGACCAACGTGGGCTCGGTAGGCGGGATTTTCGCAACGCCGATAATCAACCCGCCCGAGTCGGCGATACTTGCAACCGGCGCGATACGGGAGAAGCCCGTCGTGCGCAACGGCAAGATAGAGATACGCAAGATACTGCCGCTTTCGCTTTCCTTTGACCATCGCATACTTGACGGCGGCGAGGCGGCGCGGTTTACAGCGGAACTCAAAAAATACCTGGAAGACATGGACTTCTTCCTGATAGAGAAGGCAGGGGAATGAAGGGTTCCTGTCCGACGACGCCAGAAATAATTATACGACCGATGAGGCCTTCTTCCTTCCGAATCCGTTCCTCTTCATGATGCGGCCGTTGTTCTTCCTGAACCAGAGGTAATCGTCATAGGTCATTTTGCCGTCCATAATCTTCAGGCTTTCGTCCTTGAGTTTTATCGCGCCGGGCGCAAGGCAGTTGAAGCAGCGCAGCTTCTTGACGGAATCGGGGCTGATTATGTAAGAATGCCACGTCTTGTGGCAGGAGCCGCAGAACCAAAACGTCATTGAGATTCACTCTTTGTTTCCGAAGGCAAAGCCGCTTCCCTATATATGCCTGCCGAAGAAGGCGTTATGATTATCCATTCCTCGCCAGCGCCCGCTATGTCGCCATTTATGTTCATGCAAGCGGTTTTCATCCGGGATATGCAGTGCTTCAGTTCTTCGGTATTAGCTTCCTTCAAGTCCCTTATGGACGCTATGACTATGTTGCCTTCCCGAACCTTGCGCATTATCTTGTCCACGCTTGGAAGACCGTCAAGCTTTTCCACCATGACCTTCATTCGCATGACGGCGGAATCTTCAGGTAACTCAGCATACTGCTCGTCTGACGGTGCGGGATTGTCCTCTTCGTCCTTTCCGAACAGCGGGAATTTCATCGTTTTATTAGTCCGTGAACGCTTAAATTGTTATAGTGAAAGGTTCATGCTTTGTTTAATAAATGGTTTTCTTACGCAAGACGTTGCGTTTTGACAAGCTCATGGCACAACCTGTTGTGGTCATAAGGGATTATTTAAATCACGGCAATTGTACTATTAAGATGAAGGCCGTTTCGCCCCTCCTCGCGGCAATAATGCTCGTTGCGATCACGATTGTCGCGGCGAGCATGGTTTCGGGTTGGACGGCT
>Ga0209542_10016041_pt1 | contig 12478 bp, 10 predicted proteins | sample RifCSPhighO2_01_FD_184028 | JGI IMG/M metagenome (GOLD analysis project Ga0209542, IMG submission 184028) | Soil microbial communities from Rifle, Colorado - Rifle CSP2_plank highO2_0.1 (SPAdes) (version 2) | ecosystem: Environmental > Terrestrial > Deep subsurface > Rock core/Sediment ...
CAATATTTTAGAGCTCAATAAGCGGCCTGACGGTAGGACCCCGGAAGAAATCCGCCCACTGTGGTGCGAAGTCGGTGTATTGCCAAGAACCCACGGCAGTGGAGTATTCCACCGCGGACTGACAAAAATTTTATCTATTTTAACTTTGGGCGGTCCCGGCGACCAACAAATTTTGGAAGGCATGGAAATTGTGGGAAAGAAACGATTTTTGCACCACTATAATTTTCCTCCTTTTTCAACCGGAGAAACGGGTTTTATGCGCGGACCAAAACGAAGAGAAATCGGACACGGACACTTGGCTGAAAAGGCCTTGCTGCCACTCCTCCCCGAGGTAACAGATTTCCCCTACACCATCAGAATTGTTTCTGAGGCGCTTTCTTCTAATGGGTCAACTTCTATGGCTTCTGTTTGCGCGGCTTCTATTGCGTTAATGGATGCCGGAGTTCCTATTAAAGAACCTGTAGCCGGGATTTCTATCGGATTGGCAAAAAATGAAGAAACAGGAAAATATAAAGTCTTGACTGACATTCAGGGCCCTGAAGATCACTTCGGAGATATGGATTTTAAAGTAGCCGGAACTAAAAATGGCATTACCGCCATCCAAATGGATGTTAAAATAGATGGCATCAATCTTGATATTGTTAGAGAAGCTTTAGAAAAAGCAAAAGATGCAAGATTGAAAATTCTTGATATAATAAATAAAGAAATAGCCGGGCCAAGAAAACAGCTCTCACCATACGCACCAAAGATTATTTCGTTTATGATTAGCCCGGCAAAGATTGGAGAAGTAGTCGGACCAAAAGGAAGCGTGATTAACAAACTGATTGAAGAATTTGGTGTTACCATAGACATTGAAGACACCGGCCTGGTGTTTATCACCGGCCAAGACCAGGCGATGGCTGACGCCTGCGCAAACCGCATTAAAGGTATCACCAAAGAAGTCGAGGTGGGAGAAATTTTCCAGGGTACGGTAAGAAAGATTATGGACTTTGGCGCTTTTGTCGACGTATTGCCTGGACAATCGGGTTTGGTGCACATATCTAAATTCGTGCCCTACCAAATAAAGAATGTTCAAGAGGTAGTAAAAGAAGGGGAAACAATTCCGGTAAAAGTAGTTGGCATTGATGAGCTGGGAAGAATCAATCTTTCAGCCATTGATGCAGGATTTGCCCCAAAGAAGAAAAAGTAACTTACTGTTTTAGGTGTTGTAGTTGTTCTAGTTGTTGGAATTGAACAATTAGAACAAGGTTGCCAAGCAACCGATCGAACATTTAGAACAATTAGAACCAGCGATGGCTATAGATCAAAAAGAGGCACAAGCAAAAGAGTTTTTGAATAGGGGTGACATTGTGACGATGAAAAAGGACATTAAACGCTTAAGAGAGGCCGATGCTTTTAAAGAAAGTGCTAGAATAACCACCACTCCTATCGCAAAACAGCCCCCAAACGGCACCCCCAAAGAAGAGATCAAGATTCCGGTCTCTTCAGAGCCACGCGTTGAACCAAAAAAAGATTTTACTAAAAAAATTGTTATTTCACCAACTCCAAAAGACGCCCAAAAACCAACAAGGCCTTCTGGCAACAAAAATAATGCTACCGAAGACGAAAAACAAAAAATCTTTTTACTTGAATCACAAAGAACCGAAACAGAGAAAGAGCTTCGATTACTAAGTGAAAAAACCCTTGCTTTGGAATCAGAAAAAAGCATTATCCAAAAAGAACGGGAGGGCTGGCAAAATAAGCTTAGTGTGATTATAGAAGAAGGCAAAACGGGCACGGAAGAACAAAAACAAGAAGTGGAAAAGAAACGATGGCCGATAGAAACAGAACTGGAAAAAACTGGGAACCGAATTAAAGATGTTGATGCAAAATATAATGAATTAGGGCAAACAAAAACTCAGCTGGTCCAAAAAATCACGCAGATTGATAATTCGTTAAAAGAAATCTATTCCAACATTGAAACAAGAACCCAAGCAGCAGAAACAGTAAGTCGGCAACCTATAACCCCTCCCACACCTCCCAAGAAAGAAATGCCGCCGGCAGAATCTCCAGTAAAAGAGCCCGAGAAGCCGTACTTAAAAAACATTCCGCCAGCCGTAAAGGAAAAACTGGCAGAATCGGTAAGCTCCGAAGAAGAACAGCGAAGAAAGTTTTTAGAAGATATTGACAAATGGGCTTCGTTTCATAATAATCAAGAAAAGAAGTAATTAATCCCGCCGATGGCGGGATTAAAGTTTAAAAAGTATTAAATAACGAGATATGGATAAAAAACTTATTGAAGAGCTAAGGGGTAAGTTGGAAGAGAATAGGCAGGCGCTGGAAAAAGAACTGGAAAGTTTTGCCACGGAAGACAAAAACCTAAAGGGAAATTGGGATGCAAAACGCATTAATGCCGAGGATACCGATATGGAAGAAAAAGCCGACGAAGTTGAGGAATATGACAATAAATTATCATTAGAACATAGTCTTGAGCTGAAGCTGAAAGACGTAAACGCCGCTTTGGAAAAGATGGCGAATAGCGGGTATGGAATCTGCGAAAAATGCGGCAAAGAAGTTGAGGGTGAGCGCCTATTGGTTTGCCCGGAAGCAAAACTTTGCATGAAGTGTAACGGATAGGAATTAAAAAACCGGCCTTAGGCCGGTTTTTTTTGTGACAATATTTTACTTTTAATTTCACAGCAGTTACAATTAATATATTATGCCAAGTAAAGTTTTTTCGGGTGCTATTACGGGACTGGACGCCCAGCTGGTAGAAGTTGAAATTGATGTGTCTCATGGATTACGGTCTTTTACGATTGTGGGGTTGCCCGATAAAACCGTAGAAGAATCAAAAGAACGGATAGAATCTGCCATAAAAAGTTCAAAATTATTATCGCCCCACGGCAGAACCTTTAAGATTTTAGTTAACCTGGCACCCGCTGATGTAAAAAAAGAGGGCTCGCTGTATGATTTACCAATCGCTTTGGCTTTTTTAATTGCTTCAAAACAAACGAGCTTTAACCCCAAAGAGAGGATATTTGTAGGCGAACTGTCTTTAGATGGCGCGCTAAGGCCCATAAAGGGTGCTTTGTCTTTTGCTTTATTAGCAAAAAAACAGGGCTTTAAAGAACTTATTTTACCAACGCAAAATGCCGCCGAGGCTGCCTTGATAAAAGATATAAAAGTGATTGGCGCTGAATCTTTATCGCAGACTTTAGGATATTTAGAAAACCGGGTAAAAATTGACCCGGCAACGCCACCAAAAGAAAGCATTGCCGCCCATCAGGAAGGCTCTATTGATATCAGCTGGGTAAAAGGGCAGGAATATGCAAAAAGAGCTTTAGAAATTACCGCCGCGGGGGCTCACAATTTATTTTTTTCCGGTCCGCCCGGAGGAGGTAAAAGTTTGCTGGCAAAAGCGTTGCCTTCCATATTGCCACCCTTAAATTTTACCGAGTCACTGGAAGTTACCAAAATATATAGTGTGGCGGGTTTGTTGAAAGAAAATCAAACCATTATGGATGCAAGGCCGTTCAGGGCGCCCCACCACATTGCTTCCGAGGCTTCGTTAATGGGCGGGGGAAACCCGTTACGACCCGGTGAAATAACCTTAGCCCACCGAGGAGTGTTATTTCTAGATGAATTCCCGGAATTTCATCGGGATGTTTTAGAATCACTGCGCCAACCCATTGAAGAAGGCAAAATTACTATTTCCCGGGCAAAAAATACTTTTACTTTTCCCAGCCGTTTTATGCTGGTAGGAGCTTCAAACCCCTGCCCCTGCGGTTTTTTAAACAGCCCCGAAAAACCATGCATTTGTTCGCCTTCACAAATTGCCATGTACCGGCGCAAACTTTCAGGGCCGTTGATGGACAGAATTGATATTTTTATTGAAGTCCCGGCCGTAAAATATGAAAAGCTGGCAGGTGAAAACGCAGAGAACCAAAGCGCGATTTTACGGGAAAGAATACAAAAAGCCAGAGAAGTCCAAAAAGAACGATTTAAAAACGATACTATTTTAGTAAATTCGGAAATGAACATTATGCATATTAAAAAATACTGCCAGCAAGACACGGCCAGCCAAAGTCTTTTGAAAAAATATGTTGATTCGGGTAAATTATCTGCCAGAGGATATCATAGAATCTTAAAAGTAGCCCGGACTATAGCCGATTTGGCCACCTCAAAAGATATTAGCCACGACCACATCGCCGAAGCACTCATGTACCGAATAAAAGAATCGTAATACAACAAAAAACGTCCCGCTAAGCGGGACGTTTTTTGTTAGATAAATTTTATTTGTATTTTAATGTGGTACCAACCAAGTATTTTGCCAATGGGTTTTTAGCACCCATAACTTGGAAGTGCACATGACAACCTGTTACCTTCCCGGTGGCCCCCATCAAAGCAATTCTGTCCCCAACGTTTACCACATCCCCAGGTTTTACAAATAAGGTCATCAAGTGTCCGTAATAACTTACCACCCCACTTGAGTGTAAAACGTTTATGTAGTTCCCCTTGCCGGCATTATATCCGCCATTGGCCACCGCTCTTTGGATGGTTCCGGCAGCTGCCGCATAAATTGGAGTTCCGCATTTATTGGCCACATCCACACCGTTATAATAGTGAAGGCCTTGGGTAATCTTACCTTCCGCAGGGAAAATAAAGAAATTATCAGCCAACGTTGCGACTGCGGCAACCGAAGGTTTTGCAGGCATTACGCCGCCGACAACAATTAAAATATCCCCGATAAAAATATCGCCCTCATTTGCAAGGTTGTTAAAAGCGATAATGTCATCTGTTTTTGATTTATAAACTCTGGCTATTTCACTTATCGTGTCTCCTGATTTCACCACATGTAAAAGCCCAGAAACCGGCAATATGGTAAGTGTTTGCCCCACCTTAAGAGGAGCGCTTTTGGATATGCCATTTGCCTGGGCTATAGTAGTTGCCGTGATACCGAATTTCTCAGCAAGAAGCGCAATGGTATCCCCAGGCTGGACAAGATATTCCGTAACCTCTTTTTTATCACTACCGGATGATGACTCTCCAAAAAGAGAGCCCAGAGTTTGGGTAGTTAAAATCCGGGGAGTTGAAATACCGTACAAAAAACTGCCCTCAATTACCTTTAAATCCGGAGTTTCCATAACCAGTGATTTATTCTTTAATAAAAATAAATCGTTATTTTCCAAGTTTGTTGTTTTGAAAAAGGGGTTGAAAAATACCGACTGGCTACCTTGGGCATACTGTAGCTTTGCCAAAGCGCCGGAACTAAAAAATAACAGGGTAAGCAAAGCGAAAGAGGAGAATGCGAAATAAAAAGACGGTTTCTTCAAAAAACCTTCTTTTAATCTTAATTTCGGCATATTTAGGCTCAAAATCCCCCGGATTTTAAGCCTGGCCCCTGTAAAAAGGCCTGCTAATTGAGTAGTTTTTTTACTTAGAAACGTAAAAAAGGTGTTCATTAGTAATGTATTAAATTTATCATTTTTAAGGCACTCTGTCAATCTTTTATCCACAGCCCATCCACAGGCCAAATTACCCCAAATTATGACCTGCATAACTAAAAAATGGGTTCATAATTTGGGGTAAAACAATTTTTGGCGTCAAAAATCCAGATTTTGCCTATTCATATGCTATAATTCCATACATGGACTTGCTATCCCCAAAAACAATAAAAGAATTACTTGCAAAACACGATGCAAAACCCTCAAAGTTGATGGGCCAAAATTTTTTAATAGATGCACACGCCCTTAATAAGATCGTAGATTCTGCCCAGTTAGACCAACAAGATACTATTTTAGAGGTGGGGCCGGGAATGGGTATATTAACCCAAGCACTGGCAAAAACGGTAAAAAAAGTAATCGCCATAGAAAAAGACCGAGTTATGATAAAAATCTTAAAAGAAACCTTGCAGACCCATAATAATGTTGAGGTGATTCAAGATAACGCTTTAAAATTCAATCCCGCAACCTGCCATTTAAAGCCAAGGGGATATAAAATGGTGGCGAATATACCCTATTATTTAACTTCTCCCATTATCCGAAAATTCCTGGAAGAACAAACGCCTCCTAAAGAAATGGTGCTGATGGTTCAAAAAGAAGTTGCTCAACGGATCTGCGCAAGGCCTCCAAACATGAGCATTCTGGCAGTTTCAGTGCAATTTTACGCAACTGCAAAAATTATTTCTTATATTTCAAAAAACTGTTTCTGGCCGGCACCCAAAGTTGATTCGGCAATTATTAAAATCACCCCGTTTGAAACAAAAAAAGAGGTTGATGCCAAAGCTTTTTTTACCGTTGTAAAAGCGGGGTTTTTACAGCCCCGCAAACAACTGGCAAACAATTTATCTAAGGCTTTAAAAATAAACCGGGAGAGAGTTAATGCCTGGTTACTTGGGAATAACATCAGATCCGAACAACGGGCTGAAACATTAAGCGTTGATGAGTGGATTGCGTTAACCCTATCAGGCCCTTGACAAGTGTGCTTAAACCATTATAGAATTAAATTAGCTCGTTGTGAACGTGCGTTTTGAACTTCCGCCCCAACCCCTTTCGAGGTAAAGAAAGATGGCCACCGTGCCCCCCCCTGCGGCAATTCCCGCCAAAAAGAAGAAGGCGTCTGCGCCACCCCCGGCAAATGTGCTAACCGTCCCGGCAAAGAAGCCGACGCCCAAACCAACCTCCATGATCCCGTTGATCGTGGCGGGAGGCGCGGGACTGCTGGTCTGCTTCCTGGTGATACTGGCCCTTGGCGTCGTCACGCTGATGTACTTCAAGACCGGCTCCAGCCAACCCGTCCAAGTCACCCCATCCACGTCCGCCGAGAAAACAGGGAAGGTTTCTCCCAGCGGGTTCAGCATGAAATGCGCCACCACCAATCACGGGAAGGACTTGACTGTGCCAAAGTCAACCCCCCAGAACATCTGGACAGTTGATGTCGTGGTCCGCGGGAAATTCAGCCAAAGCGATGAACTTCGGCTCGTACTAATGGACCCCGGGGGAACCCCCAAGGTCTTGACTGTCCCAAAGTCAACCCCCCAGAACATCTGGACAGTTGATGTCGTGGTCCGCGGGAAATTCAGCCAAAGCGATGAACTTCGGCTCGTACTAATGGACCCCGGGGGAACCCCCAAGGTCTTGACGTACATCGCCGAGGAACAAATCTTCGGCGGAAAAGCTGAGCTCAAGGAACTCACATTTGGTGTTCCGCCCAACTCTAAGAGTGGGTACGAACTGGTCCTGGTGGACCGCACCGAAAAAGTCCTCTGCAGAGAGCCAATCAAACTGCAGTGACAAAGGTTATGCGTCTCATAACCTTTTTTTGTTACAACAAAATTTACCCCGGTTAAATAATTTTGCTACGCAAAATTAAAATCCAGAGGATTTTATTTAACTGGGTGAAGTTGTGGATTATTGACTTGATTGTTGTTTTTTTATTTATGGTATAATAATTGAATATTTTAAATAAAAGCGCACGCGTGTTCATCTTTGAACCCATAGGTAAATTTACATCCCATATTTTCAAACGAAAACAAATCGTGTGTTTTATGGTTTTGTTGTGTTTTGTGGCAATTTTGGTTTTACCCCAAGTAGCATCTGCCGGATACGTAGTGCCTTCACCCAATATCCCCAGCACTTGCGGCCCCCTTGCAGTAGGATGTTGGCTTAGGTGGGTCATAAACATCGCCCTGAAGTTAATGGTCGCCCCGGCACTTATCGTTTTGGCCTTAGCGCAGATTATCACCAGCATTCTTTCTTTCATTGTTGTGAACATACTAAAGTGGCTGTTACTGGTAGTGATAACCCAAATACAGTACACCAGCCTTAACCCGGATTTAAACCCGGCGGTTGCTATAGGTTGGCCGATTGTAAGAAATTTTGCCAACACGTTTATTGTTTTAGGATTTATTGTAATAGCCGTAGCCACTATTTTAAGAATTAAAGAGTATGAGGCAAAAGCGCTTTTAGCCAAACTGGTTATTGCGGCTCTTTTGGTGAACTTTTCTTTGGTGGTGTGCGGGTTGGTCATAGATGCATCTCATATCGTAATAGCTTTCTTCTTTGACGGAACAAGCGGAAGAATCTCTAACACCGAGGTTAATTTTAGCGTCATAACCAATCTTTGGCAGAACGTGCTGAACGTGCTTGACCCAACGGTCAGTTTGCCGGCGGTTATTGCAAGAATGGCGGGCAATATACTTTATGACGTAATGTCCATTATTGTATATGGCCTTTTCGCGTTTCTTTTTATCTTTAGAGTTATTATTCTTTGGATTCTAGTAATACTTTCTCCGCTGGCTTTTGTGTCCTACGTATTCCCCGCCACCAAAGGAATGGTATTTGATAAATGGTGGAGTAACTTTACCCAATGGTGCTTTGTGGGAGTATTCGGGGCATTTTTCTTAAATATTGGAACGCAATTGATCACCTTTATGAACGCCCACCCCAACGCCTTTATGACCAATGGCATAATTCAAAACCCGGGGCTTGGCGATCTTATCACGGCGTTTACGAGCTCTATGCACTTTATGGTGCCCGCAATGTTTTTAATTATAGGATTTGTTTTTTCTTTGCAAATGTCCGCCATGGGAAGCGGAGCCGCAATCGGAGCATTTAAGGGCAGCGCAAAATACATGAAACAGGGGGGTAAATGGGCAGCGGATAAAACGGGCCTTACAAAGAGGGCGCAGCAGGTTAGCGATGGTATGACCCGGGGACTTGAACAGGCCGGTTTTTTGAGAGCTGGAACCACAGACGCAATAGAAGCAAACCGCCACAAAGAAGCCCTTGCCGATAAAGACAGGAGAAGCGCAGCAGAGAGCATGGATCAGGATGCAAGAATAGAAAAGATACGAGCAAGAAATAATACTACACTAGGGGGCCGGGCCTACACGCAACGGGGTGAAAGCGACACTTACGATAGGGCCGCAATCGTGGAAGAAATGGCTAAAGACGGACAACTTGAAGCTTTGCGCACCGCTGTGGGTGATGATGAATACGAACGAGTTATGCGGGAAGCTAATGCCAATGGAGCCAGGGCGAAAACGGTTGCAAAAGAAGACTATACGGTTGCCGGATTTGACGACAGAAGACGCGAAGGGTATGTGGCTGATAATCCTGATAACCCCGGCACCAGAATGGCGACACAGATTGATGACTACATTACCGCTAACCCAATGACCAACGGAGCACCTACCAGTCGCGCCCAAGCTCACCAAGCCGTAGCTACACAAAACATTGTCAGAGAACAACTTGAAGAGAATGTGGGCAAGATGAGTAAAAAACAGAAATCCAGAATTCGTCCTCAAGATATTACTGCAGATGTTGTTATGGGAGGAGCTTTTACTCCAAGCGTAATAAGAGATTTCCAATCAGCGCCTGCCCCTGTTAAGACCGCGCTTAGGGGCACCATCCCAGCTATTACCGCCAGAATTAACACCTTAAGGGGCGCGGTCAGCCCGGACACTGAAGAAATAAAGAGGCTAAAGAATCTTAGAACGGCGCTAAGAAGACTTAGACCGTAAAAAATAATGGACAAAAAAGATTTAGTCATTATATTTACCAAAGAAGCTGACACCGTCCTTGACGAAATTATGGAAAAATATAATCTGCAAGAAACAGATGATAAGGTTTTGGATGACGACGAAAAAAATCTTCCCAAAATAGTTACCATTGATTATCTTGTCAAAGATTTTGTGAAAGAAAAGATTTCAACAGAAAAGTTCCTGGACGGTTTAAGCAAGGGCCTGAACATTCCACCAGAAACCACAAAGCTGATGGCTAAAGATATCATTCAGGATCTTATACCGTTATTAGATAAAGTTTCTGAAGACGGCCTTGAAGAGTATAACACAAAAAAAGATGAGGAGGATAAAAAGAAAAACCAAGGCGGAACTTTGGCCCAAGAAATATTGAGAAAAATAAGCGCTAAAAGGGGAATTCCGGACACCACTGCAAAAGAACCGCAAGAGAATCCTGTTAAAGAAGTGGGCATTTCAAACGTGGAAGAAAACGCCAAACATATGGATAAACAGAGCATCAATACTCCCCAACCCAATGTCAGCCCCCAAAAAGAGGACAGCTCTCCCAATCAAGGGCAAACAAAAAAAGTTGCCAACGACAAACTTGAACCCGAAAAAAAGGGTCCTGATACTTACCGAGAACCAATAGAATAAAACTTTTTACATTATGGCTCAATACCCTATCCCGCAATTCATAGAACAAGAAGGGAAGATTATTTTTTTCCTGACATTTAAACAATTCTTTTGGCTTACCGGAGGCATCGGCGCCTGCATGTTAATGTACTTTGTTTTGCCTTTTTACTTTTTTGCAGTGTTTTCTATAATCGTATTGGTGGCCGTTGGCGTAATAGCCTTTGTGAGAATCAACAACGCCTCTTTGATAACTGTTTTCTTAAGTTTTACCGGATTTGTATTCCAAAATAAAAAATACACTTGGGTAAAAAAGGAAGTTTCGCGGCCATACCAAAACCCGGATAACCCTGCTAAAACTCCTGCTACACAGAAAAACCAAGTCCCGCAACAACCCATTATCCTGATGACGCGAACCAGCAAATTACAGGAGATTAGAAAGATGATAGACACTAAAAAATAGACATATTATAGAAATTGCTAGAGAGACGCGAGGCGTATTTTACGAAATAAAATCGCCCCGTCTGCGCAATTTGTATATGTAATCGTGCGGTCGGAATAATAAAATAAATTTTCTTATTCCTCCCTTGCTCATAACTATGGCAGACATAGCGACCCAAGAATTTTTAGAAATAAAAGACATCAGAGAGGGTGTCCTAATCTTAAGAGATAATAATATACGGGGAATCCTGATGGTTTCTTCTATAAACTTTGCTTTGAAATCAGACGATGAGCAATCTGCCATTATCTATGCGTTTCAAAGTTTTTTAAATTCCCTGGATTTTTCCTGCCAGATTGTATTGCAATCAAGAAACCTGAATATCACTCCTTACTTGGATAACATTAAAGCCTTAGAAAAAAACCAACCCAACGAACTGCTAAAGGCGCAAATATCTTCGTACGAAGAGTTCATAAAGGGGTTGGTGCAGGGGGACTCTATTATGACAAAAAGTTTTTACGTGGTTGTCCCATACAGCTTAATGGAAATATTGGGGGTGGGCGGCGCCGTAAAAGGTTCCGGTCTTTTAAATGTATTCAGCAAAAAGGGAAGCGGACAAGGCCACGGGCAGGGGCTAAACGATGAAGACTTCCAAAAGTGTAAAAACCAACTTTGGCAGCGGATGGAATTTTTGGCTATGGGACTAAAAAGATGCGGGCTGGATGTTATTCCCCTGACTACGCCGGAACTCATTGAATTATTCTGGTCAATCCATCATCCCAATGAAGCAGAAATAGGATATTCTCCTAAAATTCTCCCCGAACTATTAAAGTAATTCATACCTAAAATGTTTTTCGGCAAAAAAAAAGACGACGTAGGGGACACGGTGTTTCAAGAACAAACTATAAACATCCAGGACATTATTGCCCCTTCGTTTATTGGCATCACCCAGGACAAACTAAAAATCGGCGAAAAAACCGCCAAATCTTTTTTTATTCTTTCGTATCCAAGATACTTAAATACCGGTTGGCTTTCCCCCGCGATAAATTTGAATGTGGCGATGGATATTTGTTTTTTCATCCATCCGGTAAATAGCGCTCTCATTTTAAAAAAATTACGGTCAAAAATAACCCAAGTATCTTCAGAATTATTGGAACGGCAGGAAAAGGGGTTGATTCGCGACCCGGCCTTGGAAACCGGTTACCAAGACATTGAAGGACTGCGGGACAGAATTATTACCGCCCAAGAAAAAATGTTCCGGTTTGGCTTATATATTACCGTTTATCAAGACCAGGAGGAAAAGTTAAAAGAAATAGAAAGTACCCTGCGGTCAATTTTTGAATCCCGTTTGATTTATATAAAACCGGCTCTTTTTAAACAAAAAGAGGGATTCATTTCAACCACTCCTTATGGGATAGACGCGCTTTCTACAACTTTTCCGATGAATACTGAGCCGCTTTCAACTATTTTCCCGTTTATTTCTTCTGATTTAAGCTCAAACGAAGGGATCTTATACGGCATTAACGGCCACAATAATTCTCTGGTATTGTTTGACCGGTTTACACTGGAAAATGCCAATATGGTGGTATTCGCAAAATCCGGTTCGGGCAAGTCCTACGCCATTAAACTGGAAATTTTACGGTACTTGATGTGGGGAGTTGATGTGATTGTAGTTGACCCTGAAAATGAATACGAGTTTTTGGCGGATGCTGTGGGAGGGAGTTTCTTTAAAATATCGTTGGCATCAGAAAGCCACGTGAACCCCTTTGACTTGCCCGTGCCCGGACCTGATGACAACCCTGAAGATATTTTGCGCTCAAACATTATCAACTTGGTGGGATTATTGAGAATAATGCTTGGGGGTTTAACTGCGGAAGAAGACAGTATTTTAGATCAGGCGCTTACCGAGA
>Ga0209542_10016042_pt1 | contig 12477 bp, 10 predicted proteins | sample RifCSPhighO2_01_FD_184028 | JGI IMG/M metagenome (GOLD analysis project Ga0209542, IMG submission 184028) | Soil microbial communities from Rifle, Colorado - Rifle CSP2_plank highO2_0.1 (SPAdes) (version 2) | ecosystem: Environmental > Terrestrial > Deep subsurface > Rock core/Sediment ...
TTTCATAGAGAGACTTCTTGGTGGCAACGTTCTGCCTCTGTTTGAGAATGACGCAAGTGACAATATCCGAATTGGTGAGGCTTGGTTTCCGACCTTTAGGATGTTCCCGTTCTTTGAATTTCAATGTGCGAAAGAAGTTTGATACAATAGTGTTGAGGTTGTGATAGATTGTGAGTGATGTGTTTAACATACAAGACGGCTCCTTTCGGAGCCGTCTTGTATTGTATCAAAAGCTGTTGTACTGTGCATTACGTTATTCAAACTCGAATACCACTTCAGTGGCGTTACCAGAGAGGTGCGAAGATGGTTGGACGATTGTGCTCTTTTTGTTTTTGGCTATCTTGTGAGAGAATTCTCACAGAAGGTCCTCGAAACAAAAGAACTTGAGGAAGAAATTTGGGTTACCAGTTTCTTTGGTCTCACAGTGAACGTGGTACGGAAATCTGAACAACACACAATAGTATATGATCCCGAAACCAATTGAAAAGTTAGCGAAGAAAATAGGAGGAAGGATGGGAGAAAGAGCGAAAAAAGAGGTTGCGGAAAATCCTGAGCAATGGCTCATGGCGTTGCTTTTGACGATACAATCAAGAATCGAAAATCCAGCTGCAATGCTCGAAACAACTGTAGAATACTCCTTCTTCGAAGATCGGCTAGCACAGGCAAAAAAACTACTTGGCAAACGTCAAACTTAAAAGGAGGGAGACAGGAACAAGCAAAGAAGGGCTCTGGTTCCTACACTATAAGACACACAAACACAAGTTCATTTTCACTTCCTTAAAACAAAAAGTCTTTATGGGAAAAGAAAAAAGGCGAAACACACAACGTGTTTCGCCTTTTATTTATGAATATGTAAGTTCTATCACTAAGTTTAGGCCTAGTCATCCCTGTCCGTAATACTTACACTTGCCTTTACCATACAGTGGAGGTAGGCAACAAAAAAATTTGCGAAAAAACGCCTTTTGTGCTACGATTATGCGGCAATGCTTACAAAAAACAAAAAGCAAAGAATTATCAAAGAAGTGGCTGTCCACGACAAAGACACTGGTTCGCCGGAAGTGCAGATCGGTATTTTGAGCAGACGAATCAACGAACTGACCTCCCATTTAAAAAAACACAAGAAAGACGTGCATTCCAGGCGCGGCCTTCTCCAGATGGTTGCGAATCGACAAACACATTTAAGATATTTGCAGAAAAAAAGTACCAGACGCTACAATTCGATCGTGAAGAAGTTGGAGTTGAAAAAGTAACACGACACCAATCCACGAATTAGGAACGAATAACACGAATGGAAGATGGAACAAAAATTATGTCTTTTTATTCGCGTCATTCGCATGAATTAGTGTATTAGTGTCGCAATTCTATGACTGTCATAAAACACAAAGAACAGCGAGTCGGTATTTTCATCGACACGCAAAATCTCTACCATTGCGCTAAAAATTTGTATCACGCGCGGGCGAATTTCGGCCAAATTACTAAAGACGCGCTTTCAGGCAGAGTGCTTATCCGCGCCATCGCCTACGTCATTACCACGGAATCTGGCGAGGAAAAAGCCTTTTTTGAAGCGCTTGCTAAGGTGGGTATTGAAACCAAAACAAAAGATTTACAAGTGTTTGCCGGTGGAGCGAAAAAGGCGGATTGGGACGTTGGTTTGGCCGTAGATGCCATTAAAATGGCGCCGAAACTCGACACCGTTATTATCGTTTCCGGTGACGGCGACTTCGTGCCGCTTGTGGAATATCTACGAACAAACGAGGGCTGCCAGGTGGAAGTCGTTTCTTTCGGAAAATCAACCTCGGCAAAACTCATCGAATCGGCCGACGATTTTATCGACCTTGATCAGAATCCCCGCAAGTATTTGCTCGGCGGGGGGAGAGGAAGATAATTTGATGATTATTGTTAGAGCCTGCTCACAATCTCGCGGCACCCGAGGCAGAACATTCATATTTTTGAGCGAAAAACAAGTCGGAGTTCAAAGCGTAATTGCGTTACGCTTTGAACGAGACGAAGTTTTGCAGCCAAATATATGAATGTTCTGTCAGGGGGAAGATTGTGAACAGGCTCTTAGGGTGAAAAGTTATCAACAGGGGATTGTGTCAATCTGTTGTATATGTTGATATACTTGTAGTCAAGGAGTGCCTCAAAAATAATTCAAGGTTGCCACAATATTCTCAAATGGCAACTTTTAAATCTTGCTTAAAAGTAAAATAAAAGCAGGGTTTATGTCTTATAAAAAATTATTAGCTTTGGTTTATTAAAATTATGTTCAAAAAATCATTTCTCGCTGGTTTCATAGCGTTCTCTTTTGTTCTCTCTCCGATTTTTGCATCGGCCGACACCGTCTCTGACATTCAAGCGCAAATCAACGCCATTTTGGCGCAGATCAAAGTGCTTCAGGCGCAACTCAACGCGCAGACTGGGGTTTCAAATAGTTCAAATACATCGGCTGTTTCAACCTCTGGCGTGCCGGCCGCGACTTCTGGCGTATTTTGCCATGCTTGGAACAGGAGTTTGAGGATTGGGGATCAAAATGACGATGTTACCAATCTTGTACGTGCTCTTATCAAAGAAAACCTCTTAAGTGCTGATGAGATGTTTCAAGACGGAAGAACCGTGCTCAATTTTGATGAGCGAGTAGCCTCTGCCGTCGTCGCCTTTCAGGAAAAATATGCCGCTGACATTCTCAAACCAAACAACCTTTCCCATGGTACCGGCTTCGTCGGCGTATCTACTCGGGCAAAACTCAACAGGCTATACGGGTGCGGCAGGACAATCCAAATCACCGAACCGACTAAGGAACCCTCCATCACTGTCCTTAGTCCGAATGGTGGAGAAAGTTGGCAAAAAGGAACAACGCAGACGATTAAATGGCAGGATAATAGGCCTGTACCGGTGTGCCAGATAGATTCGACTACCGGAATTGGGACTTGCCCTACACCAAGACTTTACGACATCAAGCTTGCGCCATCATACTATCCGCCCTTCCCGCCTTGTACCGGTCAGATTTGTCCTGCGTATGCGTACCGCGAACCCTACTTTATCGCTAAAGGTGTTAATGACTCTCCATATAATTGGGGTGTTGGTAAGGTTATAAGCACCTATGGGTCTGGCGAGACTGCTCCCGACGGCGCATATACTGTCCAAGTGTGTCAAACGGGTACGAACACCTGCGATTCGAGTGATTCGTATTTCAAAATTGTTTCTCAAGGCACGAACCTACCGCCAGTCGTTGATGGTATTTCTGGCCCCCCGGTCTTGAGGATTGGAGAGAGCGGTACATGGTCGCTCAAAGCGCATGACCCCGAAAACAGCTCGCTTTCTTATGCCGTTGATTGGGGAGATAGAGCTTTTAGCGATGGAGTCGGTAGTTTACCCTCGCCAACGGTTGCGATACAGCAAAACACCTCCTTCATTCACAGTTACGCTGTGGCGGGGACCTATACGGTAAAGTTTACGCTCACTGATAACGCCGGACTCACTACACAGTCAAGTATTTCTGTACAGGTTGGCAATACCACGGAACCCTCCATCACCGTCCTCTCACCGAATGGGGGAGAAAGTTGGCAGACAGGGAATACCTACACGATTTCATATAGGTTGCCTTCTACCGACGATTCAGCTCTTGTGTATCTTAATAACTATCATCCAGTCGGAAGCGCAAAAGCAGGAATGGAAAACAGCTCTTCGCTTATCGCGCAACCGGGAAGAGGCGTAGAGTCTGTCAGCTACACCGTGCCGTCTGGTATGATTTCTTTGCCGGGTTATCAAAACTCATACAAAATCAAAGTGTGTACGGTCTCTGACAACTGCGGGTCAAAAACGGATATCAGTGACTCATACTTCACCATCACCGCGCCGACGAGTTCCAATCAACCCCCCACTATTACACCTGGTAGAATCACAATAAATTCCGGCCAACCGGTTACGTTAAACTTTGCCAATCCGAGCGGAGTGTTGGACACCGCCAAACTCTTTTTGAGTTGTCCGTCCGGCATTACATCTTCGGCTGGGTCAAGCGGTGTTGACCGATGCAACAGTTGGTATACCTTCCCCATGCTTCCAAGTAGTTCAGAATTCACTTTCTTCAACAACACAAACGAGGTTAAAAAAGTGGTGCCGAATTACTACATTTACTATCCGAGCAACCCCTCGTACGCTGTGGGCGGCTCTTCCGAGATAATAGTAAATCCTACAACCGCTTTTAATGCCGACATAAAAGTAAACGGATCAGATAATCCTGTCGCAATTATGTCAGGTACACCTTTCAGCATTTCATGGTCATCTGTTGGAACTGTACGTTGTAATGGTTATGGATACAGCGAGGTCAGATTAGTATCAGATCAAAGAAGGTGGACCGATATGTTCACGCTTCAACCTTCAGGTAGTGATTCTTTCACAAACAAAATAACTCTGCCGGGAAACTCGTTTGTACTTGGCGTTCAGTGTTCGGATTCATTGGGAAAATCAGTAACAGACGAAATTATTGTACCAATTTCAGCTAACACCCAACCCTCCATCACCGTCCTTAGCCCGAATGGGGGGGAGATAATTACGATTGGCCAAAATTACACTGTTCAATGGAATGGCACCTCTCTTTCAAAAGTCCGTGGCGAACTGAGCGTGATAAGTCAGACAACAGGAACATCTTACGCGATTTCAGCTTGCTGTATCTTACTCGAACCCGGATCTTTCAACTGGCCTTCGGTGGGAGCAGGGTCGGGTGAAACACAAGCTATACCAGCGGGTGAATACAAACTCCAGGTCACTCTATATCCAGTTCAAGTAAATTCAGATGGATCAGTGACTTATACCGGTGGAGGTTATACTGGCAACTTAAGCGACTCCCCATTCACCATCACCGCGCCAACGAATACCGTAACCCTTTCTCCTGGCAAAGATTATTTCTTCCGACTTCCCTCAGCCAGTGCGAGCTTGGATAGCTTACGTTTGAGACAAAACAGTGATTTTGTTCAAGGCCCCAACTCTTCGGTTAGCGACAAACTTATATTCTCCAACCCAAATGGTTCAACCGTTACTTACTTCTATAGCAACATTATCGGTAATAACGCGTGGTTTGACACAACATATACACCGATTTTCACGATTCCAAACGAGTTTCTAATTGTGCGGAAAGTAACGAAGGAAATGGTTTGGAGTTTTCCCGCTGGCACTTACTATTACGGTTCCGATGCGGCTGCCAATCAGAAATGGTATGACGACTTCAAGGCAAGATATGCCCAACCCACCATCACCGTCCTTAGTCCGAATGGGGGGGAGAGTTGGCAAATTGGGACAACCCAAGCTGTAAAGTGGAATAGTAATTTAGTTAGTATTCCCGAGAAGCCGATTACTTATGATATTTCGCTAGTTCCATATTGTCCTGCGGGTCAAATATGTGTTGCCCTCGCTCCGTTCGTTATCGCCAAAGGCGTGTACGGTTTAGTCTACGACTGGAAAGTCGGCAGTGCGGTTAGTGGATCGGCGCCAGCGGGAAGTTATACCGTTCAAGTCTGTCAATCAGGAACAACCACCTGCGATGGGAGTGACTCATACTTCAAAATTATCGCGGCTCCAATGACCGATGCGGAGGTTATCAAGAAATTAGAGGAGGCTATCCGTATGTACACCTGTTCTAGTTTTAATTCGGCTGGGTGCAACTCAAACTTTGACCTCAATAGTGATGGGCAGGTAGCGGCCACTGATGAGTTGAAAATGCGTAGCGTTCTTACTCAATCTGATGCCCAGTTTGATGTTATCTACAAAAAGATTGAGGCCGAATTCAGAGCGCATGCTGGCGCGTCAAAAGGGACAAGTCTGTATCTTGAGGCGTTTGACCCTAACAGAAGTGACACAATAAACATCGCGGATTGGAGTCTTATCAGCAAGGCGATGATAGGGACAAGGGTGTATGTGCCAAAACCGGTTTTGACCGACGCGGAGATTATCACGAATCTTGAAAAGGTGGTACGTAATTTTGCCGCAAGTACTCTTAGCTTCAAACCGGAGATCCATGCAAATTTTGACCTTAACGACGATAAGAAAGTTAATGCGACTGATGAAATACTAATACGAAACATCCTGACTCTTTCAGATGGCCAGTTTGATATTGCTTACAAAAAGATTATGGCGGCAGTAGAGGCACGAATGGGGCTAAAAACCGGCGACACGAATTTTCTTTCCGAATTCGACATTAACCAGAGCGGGGTAATTGATTACGATGACAAAGTTCGCATCAGCAAAGCCATGATCGGAACGCGCGTGTATCCTACGGTCAGTGTTTCAACAGCGCTTCAAATCTCCCAGATGGCCAGTGTTTTGCAATCAGCTAAGGAATTACTTGAACAAATTCTCCTAAGCCTCACTCGCTAGTTATACTTTTGAAAATATTTACTCGACGGGGGGGGAAGGGGAAGATAAATAAGAAGCTTCTTAGCTTCACAAGCTTCGTCAGCTTCTGGAGCTTAGAAAAAAAGAATAGGGGGTGGAAAGTGGCGGCCTCCGGCCGCCGCTTTTATCGTTGTTGCATCAAAGATCATCTTAAGATAAACTTTATATATGAAAATATCAGAAAAAATAATTGGGGTAAAAGCCTTGCGAGAAAACTTGGAGAAATACATCTCCGGGGTCGGAAAGGGTAAATCATACTTAGTTATGCGCCGCTCAAAACCGGTTTTTAGAGTTGTGCCGGTAGACGAATGGGGCGATGAGGGGGTCTGGGAAACAGTCGCTGATTTTTCTAAAGATAAAAGGGGGGGGATACCGGCCGATGAATTTCTAGCTGAACTACGCAAAATAAAATAAGATGGATAGCCCCTCAAAATTCATACGATCTCTACCGCAAAAAGACCGCGAGCGAATTCTTGAAATCATCTTCCAACTTCGAAAAGGTAAAACAGACGGCTTGGATTTAAAAAAACTGAAAGGATACGATGCTCTGTTTCGAGTGAGAATTGGAAAATATAGAATAATTTGCGAACAGCAAAAAGAATACGGTTTTATCGTGGTAAAAGTTACACGAAGAGACGATACAACATATAATTTGTGAAAAAAATTACAAGCCAATACTCTTTAATTCTTTGAAAAAATATAAAAAACTGGTAGAGTGTTGGTGTTATTAGTTTTAATCGAGGTCTCTGAATACGTAGATTTGAAGTTACTTCAAGTCTGAAATTTGGAGATCTCCAACAAAGATGCAAAAAAAGGAATACTCCATGCACATTGGGGGCAAGACGCTTAAGGCGATTTTTAGCGATTTGGCAGATCAGGCCAACGGTTCGGTCATGGTGAATTTAGGCAACACCACCATTCTCGCCACCGCGGTTATGAGTAAAAATCCAAAAGACGGAGAATGGTTTCCGCTCACCGTTGATTACGAAGAGCGTTTTTACGCCGCCGGTCAGATTTTGGGCTCGCGTTTCATGCGCCGAGAAGGCAGACCGACGGACGAAGCTATTCTCTCGGGCCGCATAGTAGACCGAACCATCCGACCGCTTTTTAATCAAAAAATTCGCCACGACGTGCAAGTGGTCATCACTGTCCTCTCGCTTGGCGAAGACGATCCCGACACTTTGGCGGTTCTTGGCGCTTCACTAGCACTTTCGACTTCGGACATTCCGTGGAATGGGCCGGTTAGCGCGGTTCGTCTCGGGCATAAAAAAGGCGGCGGCGGTTTTATCGTCAATCCGACCTACAACGAACGGAATGCTGATGATTCCGAGCTCGATTTATTGGTCTGCGGCAAAGAAAACCAAATCAATATGATTGAAGTCGGCGGCAAAGAAGTCGGGGAAAGTGTTGTCGAAGAAGGGTTCGCGCGAGCACTTATCGAAATCAACGAACTTGAAAAGTTCCAGCGAAACATAATCGCGGAAAGAAGCGAGGCAAAACACCCAATTGAAATTCCGGAAATGCCAAAAGAAGTGTCGGAGCTTTTCCTGCGCGAAGTGGGAGAAAAATTACAGACCGCTATTTTCTCCGGTCCCGGCAAGGAAAAAATTGAAATACTCAAAGATGAATGGGTGGAGCGATTCAAAGAAGAGCGTCCGGATGAAAATCCCGTCTTCGCCAAAGACTATTTTGCCGAGCAAGTTGACGCCCTGCTTCACCGTGAGGCCTTAGAAAATAATCGCCGACCAGATGGCAGAAAATTTGATGAAATCAGACCACTCTTCGCACAAGCCGGCGGCGTCTCGCCGTTGCTTCACGGCACCGGCATCTTTTTCCGCGGCGGCACCCACATTCTCTCCGCGCTCACCTTAGGCGGGCCTGGTGATTCCCAAATTCTTGACGGCATGGAAGTGCAGATGAAAAAACGTTTCCTCCATCATTACAATTTTCCGCCATTCTCCGTTGGTGAAACCGGCCGCATTGGCGGACTCAATCGTCGCATGACCGGCCACGGCGCCCTTGCCGAAAAAGCCCTGCTGCCAGTGTTGCCGTCAAAAGAAATTTTTCCCTACACCATCCGCATTGTCTCCGAAGCCTTCGCCTCAAACGGTTCGACATCAATGGGATCGGTCTGCGGTTCGACCTTGGCGCTCATGGATGCCGGCGTCCCTATCACGCGTCCGGTTGCAGGAATTGCCTCGGGACTCATGATGGAATCGTCGAAAAAATACAAAGTGCTGACCGACATCCAAGGGCCGGAAGATGAATATGGAGATATGGACTTTAAGGTTGCCGGCACGTCAGAAGGAATCACGGCGGTGCAAATGGATGTGAAAGTGTTGGGAGTAACGGTAGAAATACTAAGAGATGCGCTTGCGGCGGCAAAAAAAGCCCGCCTTCATATCCTTGGAGTGATGGAAAAAGAAATTGCCGCGCCGCGTGCCGATATTAATCCAAATGCGCCCAAAATTATTGCCATTAAAATTTTACCAACCCAAATCGGCCTTATTATCGGCACCGGCGGCAAAACCATCAATGAAATCATGGAAAAAACAGGCGCAGAAATTGACATTGAAGACGACGGCACGGTTTTTATCACCGGCAAGAATGGCTCGGCCGAGGCGGCAAAGGTAATTATCGAAAGCATGACGAGAGAGTATAAAGCGGGGGAGAGATTCTCTGGCGTTGTCACTCGTCTCATGGAATTCGGCGCGTTTGTCCGAATTGGGCCAAACACCGAAGGGTTAGTGCACGTCTCTGAAATCGCGCCCTTCCGAGTCAACAAAGTAAGCGACGTGCTGAAAGAAGGCGACCAAGTGCCGGTTGTTATTAAAGAAATTGACGAGAAAAAACGCATCAACCTCTCCATCAAAGCCGCCGATCCACATTTCATAAAACCGAAAAAGTAGCAGGCTGGGAAATGGTATAATCAACTGGAATTATGGAGGACGAGCAAAAAGTCGTGCCAGAAGAAAACAAGGGGGCCGCGCCGGTTGCCCCTCTTCGCACATACCAAACGGACATTGAAGATGTTTTGAAGGAAGGTAAAACCTCCTCTGCCACCATTGCGCTCGCCGAACAAAAACGCCGCCTCGGAAAAGGCGCCCTCGACGATGACTCTGCTCAAACCAGCTGGTTCGACAGGCACAAAATCACGTTTATAATTAGCCTTGTTTTCTTTCTTGGCGGCGTAGGTCTCATATCGCTTTTCTTTTTCAAAAAAGCTCCGACCGAAACCGAAATCGTCAGGCCGCCACAAATCATTTCGACGGAAACGCAAAAAGAATTTTCGATTGACAAACTCACCCCGGAAAAAATTCTCGGAGAGCTCCGAAACGCGCGCTTTCAAGAGCCCGTTCCATTAACTTCAATCGAAAGCGTCTATTTTACGAGCGGAACCAGCACGAAAAAAGTTCTCACTACCGAAGAATTTTTCGACTTGCTTTCTCTCACGGCTCCGTCCTCGCTTGCCCGAGCACTTGAGCCAACATTTGTGTTTGGCTTCCACGGCTATGCCGGAGGGAATCAGCCATTCTTTATTTTCAAAACAACATCATACCAAAATGCTTTCGCTGACATGCTTCTGTGGGAAAGAAACCTTCCAAAAGACTTCGGCCGGCTTTTTGACACCTCTGCTTTACCGACCGCGGGGACAAACCTTTCCACAAACACCACGCTTCTGACCCTCCCGCCCGAGCCGCCGGTTTTCAAAGACACCGTACTTCGAAATAAAGACACCCGCGTTCTTCGCGATCAAAATGGCGCAATTACCTTTTTATATTCTTTTCCTGACCAAAACACGCTTATTCTGACGACAAACGAGGGCACATTCAAAGAACTGCTCGAGCGATTGCGCACCGCCGCATTAATCCGATGATTTCCGTTTACATCATTTCTTGCTATTATTAAGAAATGACACTAGACACTAAAAAATTAAAAGCAGCTCTAGAAGAGGAACAAGCGAAACTCGAGAAAGAACTCCAAACCGTTGGCCGGATAAACCCGAGAAATCCGAAGGATTGGGAACCAGTGCAGGGAGAGATAGACGCTCTGCCCTCTGACTCTAACGAAGTGGCAGACACCATTGAAGAATACGAGGAAAATACGGCAATTCTCAAAGAACTTGAAATTCGATTCAACGAAGTAAAAGAGGCACTCAAAAAAATTGAGGTGGGAACCTATGGCACCTGCGAAGTCTGCGGCGCAAAAATCGAAGATGATCGGCTGACTGCCAATCCGGCCGCCAAAACCTGCAAGGTGCATATGAAGTAGGTAAATAGCTTATAGCTGCAAAAGCTTCGTTAGCTTCAGAAGTTTTAGGAAGGGAAAATAAAAAAGTTACAGCTGGAAGAAAACAAACTTTATCAATTTTCTTTAAGCTATTGAAGCTTTGGAAGCTGGTGAAGCTAAAAGCTAGTCCTCATATGTCTTTCGCCAAAGTCTACAGTGCCCAAACATCTCTTCTTAAAGCTCACCCGGTAACGGTGGAAGTTGACCTTTCAAAGGGCCTGCATTCATTTTCAATCGTCGGCTTGCCAGACAAAGCGGTGGAAGAAGCGCGGGATCGCATGAGTGCCGCTATCAAAAATTCCGGATTCGTATCGCCGAAACAAAAAAATCAGAAGGTGGTTGTCTCACTCGCTCCGGCGGATATAAAAAAGGAAGGGCCTTCTTTCGATTTGGCAATGGCGCTTGCGTATCTTCTGGCAGCCGAGGAAATTTGGTTCAGTCCCGAGAAAAAACTGTTTCTCGGTGAATTATCCTTGGACGGCAAGATGCGGAAAATCTCGGGTGTTCTGCCGCTTGTTGATATGGCAAAACAGCGCGGTTTTGAAGAAGTCTATCTTCCGGAGGAAAATGTCAGAGAAGCGGCGCTCATCGCGAATATCTCAATTTTCGGCGTACAAAATCTGCTCGATATTGTCGAACATCTAAATGAGAAAAAATCTGCCAACACAAAGAAAACAAAAAAACTTCTTTTTCCCCAGCCAAAAACTGAAATCGAACATGCAGAAAGGAAATACGCGGTTGATTTCGCTGATATAAAAGGGCAGGAGACAGGGAAGCGAGGACTTGAAATCGCGGCGGCAGGCGCGCACAACATCGCGCTTTTTGGACCGCCGGGCACAGGCAAAACCATGCTAGCACGGGCCTTCGCCGACATCCTGCCACCGCTATCTTTCGAGGAAATCCTGGAAACGACCTCGATTCACTCGGTCGCGGGAATTCTCAAAGATGATTTGGTAACCGAAGCCCCTTTCCGCGGCCCGCATCACACCTCTTCGTATGTATCTCTCGTTGGTGGAGGAAGTTTTCCGAAACCAGGCGAAGTAACCTTAGCCCACAGAGGCGTTCTCTTTCTCGATGAATTTCCTGAATTTGATCGGCGGGTCATTGAGGCGTTGCGCCAGCCGCTTGAAGACAGGGTAGTGTCTATATCACGGTCAAAAGGGACTGCTCTTTTTCCAGCCGACTTTATTTTAATCGCCGCCATGAACCCGTGCCCATGCGGAAACTTCGGCTCGAAAGATAAAGAATGTGTCTGCCCGCCAGCGCATCTGCTCCGCTATCGCCGAAAAATTTCCGGCCCGATTGCGGATCGCATCGATATGTGGATTGAAGTTCCCACTATTTCCGCCTCAAAATTAAGCGACGGCAAAAAGGGAGAGGGAAGCGCGGCAGTCCAACAGAGAATCATCGCCGCAAGGACGCTTCAAAAAAACCGCTTTGAAAAATTTAAACTGCCGTTTAAAACAAATAGCCAAATAAATGCCAAACGAATCGAAGAGCTGATTCCGCTCGATCAAAAAGCCCGCGCGACCTTAAACAGTGCGGCAGACAACATGAAACTATCCGCTCGCGCCTACCACCGCATTATTAAATTAGCCCGCACTATTGCCGATCTTGCCAATTCAGGAGATGTCACTTTCAAACACATTCTCGAAGCCGTTCAATATCGACCGAAGGAGGTGGAATCACGATTCTAAATTTAGGAGTCATGGATAAAAAAGTGAACAGACAAAAAAACAGGTTCATTTGACATATTACCTTACATCGTTAAGATACTTTTAGAACAGAGAAACTGCAAGC
>Ga0209542_10016043_pt1 | contig 12477 bp, 19 predicted proteins | sample RifCSPhighO2_01_FD_184028 | JGI IMG/M metagenome (GOLD analysis project Ga0209542, IMG submission 184028) | Soil microbial communities from Rifle, Colorado - Rifle CSP2_plank highO2_0.1 (SPAdes) (version 2) | ecosystem: Environmental > Terrestrial > Deep subsurface > Rock core/Sediment ...
TCCCACTTCTGTAATTCCAGCCAATTCCAAAACATTTCTAACCGAGCTTCCCGCAACAACTCCCTTTCCTTTTGCTGGTCTGATTACAATATCAGAAGTACAATACTTTGCTCTTGTTTCGTAAGGAATAGACATTTTATCGGTCAACTTTATTCTGATCATTTTCTTTTTAGCGTCTCTCATCGCCTTCTCAATAGCCAAAGCTGTGTCAGTTGCTTTACCCAACCCAACACCAACAGATCCTTTCTTGTTACCAAGAATCATTGCCACGCTAAAACTGAATCTTCTACCTCCTTTAACGACACGGGTAACTCTTCTGATATCAATAATTTTTTGGTCAAATTCAGGCTTTGCTCTTTCAGGTCTTCCTGTTCTTGGCTTTTTTGATCTGATGTTTTTCTTGAATGGAGGTCTTCTTGAAGAAAAGTCACCTTTTGCGCCATTTTCAACAACAGGAGAAGCAGTCACTTCTACAGTGTTTTCTGAAGCCACTTCTTCGGCAACGATATTATTTTTTTCTTCTTGTTTTTCCATTTTTTATTTTTATATATATTTAAATTTTTAAATATTTAAATATTATTTTTTAATTTATTAAAAAATTAAACCTCCCTCTCTTGCTCCTTCTGCCAATGCTTTAATCTTTCCTGTGTAAATATATCCTCCTCTGTCAAAAACAACTTTTTTAATTTTCTTTGTTCCAGCCAATTTTGCAATTTCTACTCCTACTTGTTTTGCTTTATCCAAACCTACTTTTCCTTTTACTTCGTTTGAAGAAAGTGAAACCAAAGTCTTTCCTGCTGTGTCGTCAATAATCTGAGCATAAAGAGCTGTATTTGATTTAAACACATTTAATCTGGGCATTTCATTAGTGCCTTTAACTTTGGCTCTAATTCTGTTATGCCTTCTGGTTCTTTTTTCTTTTTTTATAATTGACTTGTCCATCTTTTTTAAATTTATTATTATAATCCGAATACTACAAATTATATCCTAATTCCCCAAATTACGAATTTATCCGAATATATTCGTATTTGTGACTATTCGTGGCATCTGGATTTTAATTCGGGTCATTCGGATTATCTTAAGCTGTTTTCTTTCCTTGTTTTCTTCTGATTACCTCCTTGTCGTATCTGAATCCTTTACCCTTGTAAGGTTCCGGTTTTTTCTTGGCTCTAATATCTGCTGTAAAGCGTCCAACCAATTCCTTATCAATTCCACTAACGGTAATATTGTTTTTTTCTGCTGTTACTGTCAATCCTGCTGGAATCGGGACTGTAACTTCGTGTGAAAATCCCAGTGCCAAATTCAAACTTCCTCCTTTTACATCTGACTTGAATCCAACTCCTTCAAGAATTAATTTCTTTTCAAAAGGTTTGTTAACTCCGTCAATCATATTTGAAATATGAGAAGATGTTGTTCCCCACAAAGATCTCACAAAAACAGTGTCCCCTACTGGTGTTGTTGTAACAAATCCATTTTCAACATTAACTTTGATTTCAGAGCGAATGACCCTAGACAACTCACCCAAAGGACCCTTAACGGTAACTTTTCCGTCATTTACAATAACCTCGGTTTTTGCTGGTATTTCTATTTGGTTTTTTCCTATTCTACTCATATCTTTGATGATTTATGATTTAAGATTTATGATTTATGATTTAAGAATTTTTAATTCCTAAATCCTTTTCAAAAATTTTATTCTTACCATATTTTAAATAAAGCTTCGCCTCCCACCTTCTCTTTTCTTGCTTGTTTATCTGTCAAAATTCCTTTTGGAGTTGAGATAACCAAAATTCCATAACCTCCTTTAACTGGTCTAATATCGCTCATTCCGAAATACACTCTCTTTGAAGGTTTTGAGACTCTTTTTACATCATTTACTCTAGGAGTTCCGTCTGGATTATAAGCCAATTCCATTTCAATAGAAAACTTTGGTTTCTTTCCTTTCTTTGAAACATCTTTCAAATAGCCTTCTCTTTTCAATACTTCGGCAACTTCCATCTTGAAATTTGAAAAAGGAACAGAAGCATGCTCTTTTCCAGCATTTCCTGCGTTCTTTATATTTATTATTAGATTTGAAATTTTATCCATTTTCGTTTAGCGTCTGGCTTTCGCCACAGCCTAATCGTTTAATTTTTTTAATATATCTATTTTGTTTTAAAAATTTTGGAAATTTTTACCAAGATGATTTGGTAACTCCGGGAAGTTTCCCCTCATTAGCCAATTCTCTGAAACAAATACGGCAAAGACCGAAGTCTCTCATATATCCTCTTTTTCTCCCACATTTAAAACACCTATTCACAGTCCTTGAAGGATATTTTGGTGTTCTATTCGCTCTAGCGATTACTGATTTTTTTGCCATATAATAAAAATTCAAAATTCAAATCTCAAAAGTCAAAAAGACAATCGGAAATCAAAAATTGAGTTAATTAAAAATAAAGCACAAGGCTTTAATTAACTGAACAGTATCTTAGCAAAGAAGTGTTTTAAAGTCAACAAATTTTCTTGGCAAGAAAATAGATTTAAGACCTGCCTGCCGGCAGGCAGGTTTAAGATTTAAGAAATAACCCACGAAGCAGGACTTGACAAATCTTTAACATCTGTTAAATTATTAAGATAAATCAGTTCTTCGCACCAAACCAAAAAACGCAGAGGAGGAAAAGCCGTGAACAAAGGACATCCCGTGAACGACAACACCTTGAACAAACTGGAAAACACGACCCCAGCACCCCCGCGACCCGAACGGATTTCGATCGTCGCCGGCGCCACTACCGAGCCAACCGCCTCATCCTGATCCGTTTCCGGATCGACCGGCTCTAGGTACAGAGCCAGTCGCACGAAAAAATCCCGTTTGTGAGATTCGATCACGCAACGGCGACTCCGAACGGGTTCCGCCACGCCCCACAACAAAGGGCCGGGGCGGATTGCAAAAGTCGGTGACCGGAGGAGTTGTGGTTTGCTAGCAGACCACGATAGATGATTCCGGGGGAAAAATCCGACGATAAAGAAGGTTGCCAACGGCATGTCCCAACGACAGACGCAAGTCAGATTGCTTGCGCCCTGGGTTCAAGGACCGGGTCAAGGACACGCCCCGCATCGGCGACCATCGATCAGGAGAGGTGAAATTCCCCTCCACATGGACAAGCCGGCGCAAAGCCGGTCTCTGGGGTTCTCGGAATGCATCCGAAAACCCAACCACATCACCCAGCGAAGGCCTTCGTTGGGTGATTTTTTATTTTTCAAATATTGATTATTTTTTAACTCTGAGTTACGAAACTCACTATTATTTCATGGATCACTTCGCTTCGCTCGTGAAGACGGACGAAAAAGCTTTGCTTTTTCGTCCGTCGACAACAGCGAAGCTGCCGTCTTCGCAAGCTTTAGCGAAGCGATCCAGGAGTTTCGTAACTCAGGGTCTTTGAGTTAAAAATTAAAAAATCCGTACCTCAATAAAACTCCCGTGCGAACTTTTTATTTTTTGTAATTTTTTGGTTTAATTTTACTTACGACACAAATCTAGCATTTATTTACGATCGTTTTTAAATGCTAGATTTTTTATAAACTTATCAATAAATTTTTTTCATGCTAATCTTAATTCAGATTAGTCTTTTTTTTATTTTAAGGAGGTTGGTTATGGCCAACGAAAGAAGAAAAAAATACAGGGACATAAACCCCGGAGAGGTGTTTCCCCTTTCCGACCAGCACCATTTCACGGTGCAGACAACAAAAAATGGAGGAAAAAGACCGGTAAAAACATCCAGAATTTGTTCCAAACTGTTCGCAAAAACAACAGAGCATATCAGCGACAGTTTTAACTTTTGTCCCGATGGATTCTTTCAAATCATCGGCAGAATTTTATAAAATCTGATCATACAACAATCAGTCAAACAACCTCTCTTAAAACAAAAATCGTTCGCCTTGGGCGAACGATTTTTTTATTTTATTTCTTCTTTCTAACTTTCTTTCCAACTGTGTCATCAGCTTCTTTCTTGAAGGGCCAACCCATATTTGATAACAAAGCAATTGCTTCTTCTTTGCTCTTGGCTGTTGTTACGATTGTAATAGACATACCAAACACATTTTTCAATTCTTCGTCTGATGCTTCTGTAAAAATAGTATGGTCTCTCAAACCTAAAGTGTAATTTCCGATTGAGTCAACGCTCTTTCTTGAAAGTCCTCTGAAGTCCTTTGTACGAGGTAACGCGATATTAACCATTTTATCAAAGAAAGATCCCATTCTCTCGCCTCTCATAGTTACTTGGTAACCGATTTCTGTTCCTTCTCTCAATTTAAAAGCGGCAATTGATTTCTTTGCTTTTCTTGCGGATGGCTTTTGACCGGTAATCTTTGTAATTCTGTCTTCAATAAGAGCAATTTTGTTTTTGTCGTTAACAGAACCTGTACCAACGCTAACAATGATTTTTTCAATCTTTGGCGCCTGCATTACATTCTTGTAACCAAAATCAGCCTTCATTAGGTCAAAAATCTTATTCTTTTTTTCAGCAAACATTTCCATAATATTTTAGTTTTTAGTCGATAGTTTTTAGTTTTTAGAACAAATTTTACTTTGCAAAATTTGTTTTATCACTTATACCTTAATCCTTACGCCTTATTACTTAATTACTGTTTCACTTTTCTTTGCTACCCTAACAAACTTATCTCCGACTTTCTTTTTTCCGATTCTTGTTGGTTTGTTACTTTTTGGGTCTGACAACATAACATTTGAAACATGAATTGGAAAAGTTTTTTCAATCACCTGTCCTTTTTTTCCTCCTCTTGTCGCTTTTTGGTGTTTTTTCTTTATATTTACACCCTCGACAACAACCATGTCCTCAGCAGGAAAAGCCTTCAAAACCTTTCCGGTCTTTCCTTTATCCTTTCCAGCGATTACTATTACTTTGTCTTCTTTTCTAATTTTCATATTTTTTAAAACTTTACTCTTTAAAATTTTCAAAATTGAGTGCAGTTCAGTTTTGTTTTGGGGAGAATGGAGGAAGGCGTATGTTTAATTACGACGACCGACATTCTTACCAAAACAAAACTGAAATGTGCCAATTTTGGAAATTTTAGACTATCTCTGGGGCTAGTGACGCAATCTTTTGATATCCCATATCAGAAATTTCTCTTGGGATTGGACCAAAGATTCTACCAGCCTTTGGTTCTTTCTTCTTTTTATCAATAATCACAACTGCATTTTCATCAAAATAAATATATGAACCATCTTTTCTTCTGAAAGGTTGTTTTTGTCTTACAACGACTGCTGCCAAAACATCCTTTTTCTTTACTTGCTTTCTTGGTTCAGCTGTTTGGACAGACAAAATAACAAGGTCTCCAATACGAGCATATCTTCTCTTGGAACCACCAAGAACTTTGAAAACTCGGCCGATCTTTCCGCCTGAGTTATCTGTTATTTTTACTATTGTCTGTGGTTGAATCATAATATTTGAGTTAAATGTTTATAAAGTTATAAAGTTTTTAAAGTTATCTTGCAACAAATTTTATAAAGCAGAATTCGTTACTTTCAACTTTATGAACTTTATGAACTTTTCACTAACCTGAAGCTCTTGTCTTTTGAAATCGGCCTTGTTTCAATGATTTCTACTTTGTCACCGATTTTTGCCGTATTCCCAGCATCATGTGCCTTCAATTTCTTGTCTACCTTGATATATTTTTCATACTTTGGGTGTTTAACAAATCTCTGAACCTTAACAACGATAGTATCTTTCATTTTGTCAGAAACAACAATACCTGAAAGAACTTTTCCATTCTTTTCTGTCTTTATATTTTTTTCTACTTTTTCTTTGTTCATGTTTGTTTATTAATCAAATTACCAATTCCGGAAATCTTATTTATTATTTTCAGCAATCTCTTTCTTCCTCAATTCTGTTAAAATTCTTGCAATATCTTTTTTTGTATTTGTTCCTACCTTAACATCCTTTGTTTTGCTTCCAGAAGTACCAAATCTAAAACCTCTCAAAGATTCTTTCTTTTCAACAATCATCTTTTGTAATTCTTTTTCTGTTTTTTTATCTAAATCCATAAGTCTGGTTTATATTACTTGTTTTGAAATTTAAGTCAATTATATATTCTCTACATCTTCTCGGCTGACTACTTTTGTCTTTACTGGAAGTTTTGCTCCAGCTTTTCTCAAAGCTTCTCTTGCTGTTTCTTCGCTAACACCGTCTACTTCCAAAATAATGCTTCCTGGCTTTACTTGAACACAGTATCCCTTTGGATCACCTTTTCCCTTACCCATACCTACTTCGGCTGCTTTGGCCGTAAAAGGCCTATCTGGAAAAATTCTAATCCACATTTTTCCCAATTTTCCAATCTTTCTGTTTGCTGCGACTCTGGCTGCTTCTATTTGATTAGATCTAACTCTTGAAGCTGTCAAAGCTTTAAGCCCAAAGGAACCGAAAGAAACTTTCGCTCCGCGACCAGCAACACCCAATCTCTCAGGATTGATTCTGCCAGTTTGCCATTTTCTATGTTTTGCTTTCTTGGGAAATAACATGTTTATTTTAATAATTTCTAAATTTTAATTTCGAATTTCGATCAAATTTCGAAATTCGAAACTCGAAATTCGAAATTATTTTTAATAAATATTATTTATTAAAAATGTCTCCTTTATAAACCCAAACCTTTACTCCGATAACTCCGTAAGGAAGGTTTGCTCTTTTTACTGAATAATCAATATCTGCTCTCAATGTTTGTAGTGGAATTCTTCCTTTTTTGATTTCTTCTTTTCTAGCCATTTCTGCTCCACCCAATCTACCTGAAACACAAATTCTTACTCCTTTTACTTCTCTGTTTGCCATTACCTTTTCGGCTGTCATTTTCAACACTCTTCTGAAAGGCATTCTTTTTTCCAAACCTTCAACTACCATTGATGCTACGATTCCGGCATCCGCTTCTGGATAACGAACCTCTTCAACATCGATGTTAATTTCTTTTGGAACAGAAATCCTATTCTTTCTCATCACCTTTACAACATCGTCTTTGATTTTTTGAATTCCGTCCCCGCTTCTTCCGATAATCATACCTGCTCTTGATGTTTTGATGATGATTTTGAATCTCTTTTCATCTCTCTCCATATCAATAGAGCTAACATACATATCTTTCAATCTTTTTTCCAAATATTCTCTAATGATGACATCGGTCTTCAAATAATCAACATATTTTTGACCAGCACCAAACCAGCGAGACTTCCAGCCTCTTAGAATCTTCAATCTTTGCGCATATGGGTGTGCTATATGTGTCATGTTCCAGTTTTTAGTCGTTAGTTGATAGTTTTTAGTAAATTATTTTTTTGTTGTTTTTGGCTTAACTGCCTTTTTTACGGTCTTTTTTTCTGACTTTGTTTCTTTCTTGACTGTTTTTGCTTTTGTCTCTTTCTTTGCAGTCTCTTTATCCCCTCCTTCCAAAGTAACCACTACGTGTGAATTTCTTCTCTTGAATGGGAATGCTCTGCCCCTTGCTCCAGGCATCCATCTTTTCATAACAATGCCTTCGTCTACTCTCATTTCTTTTACAACAAGAGATTCTTTATCTAAATTAAAATTATGCTTTGCATTAGCAACAGCAGAATCAATAAGCTTTTTCAAAGCTGGTGCCGCCTTTTTATCAAGATAGTTCAATTCCATCAAAGCACGGTCAACTTTCTTACCTTTAATAAGATTCGCTACTAAACGAACCTTTCTTGGTGATTGTCTATAATTTTTTAATTCTGCTTTTACTAACATAAAGTTTTATTTACTTGTAGAGGCTTTAGCGGCCTTTGCTGCTGAGATTTCTGCTTCTTTCTTCTTTTGATCCAATTCCTTCTGCATCTTACCTCCATGTCTGTAGAACTTCTTAGTTGGAGAAAATTCGCCTAATCTGTGACCAACCATATCTTCGGTTACAAAAACATCCAAGTGTTCTTTTCCATTGTGAACACCGAAAGTGAAACCAACCATTTCTGGCGAAATTTGACTGGCTCTCGCCCATGTCTTAATAGCACCATCTGCTGGTTTTCTATTTTGTACTTTCTTCAAAAGTTTTTCGTCCACGTATGGACCTTTCTTTAATGATCTTGTCATGAGATTTAAAACTAAAAAGCCCTCAAATGAGCTCCGTATATACTAACAAAATTTTAAAAATATGCAAGTTTTTATATTACTCTGAATTACGAAACTCATGGACTGCTTCACTTCGTTCGCAGAGACGGACGAAAAAGCTTTGCTTTTTCGTCGTCTTCGCGAGCTTTAGCGAAGCGATCCATTTAATAATTACGAGTTTCGTAATTCAGAGTTTATAAATAAAAAAATCACCGCCAAAGCTTAACCTTGGCGGTGAAATGAGATTGACGACCTAGTGCAAGATTTGAGGACGCTCAGCACCAAGCATCGCGACAAGCGTCGAAATAAATACAAACACCCAAATATATATATAAGAAGAGCCAATAACAAACAGTAAAATCTGTTCTGGGACTTCATACAACAACATCTGAGCTGTCACCAAAGAAAACCATAAAATAAACATGTGGACAATCATCATGCGACCGCCGACTGTCCACACAGTAACAAAAGGATAAATCAACAAAAGACAAACATTTCTAAAAGACATAGCCCTCCCCCTAGCAAAGATTTTCTCAAAAAAAACAAGCCTGATCAAATAATACACAATGGTATATTTTTGTAAACAAAAAAATCTGCCGTACGGCAGATTTTTTTGTTTAATTTAATTTGGTCGTTATTATGCTTCGTCTTCCAATTTTTTCAAAACTCTAGCAGCAGAATCTCTTCCTCCAAGTCCGAATGCAAGACCTGTTGCCAATGCCAAAGCGACGATAACTCCTGTGAACAATGTTTGTACAAAAGCAGCCGCTACTCCCAATTGGTATAAAGCCATAAGAATAGCAAATACCCAGATAGCCCACTTTGTAACTGTACCCAAGAAATTAGCTGATTTTACCTCAGCAGCCTTTGCTGATCCCTTTACTACATTTTCCATAGCATCTGCAATCAAAGCAGCCACCAAAAGAATAAGAACAGCAACGATTACCTGTGGCAAGTAAAGAAGAACTACTTGTTGTAGGAAGTCATTTACTTGGCTTAATCCTAGAACATCGAAAGATGCAACTAGGAAAGCGATGATAACAAACCATTTAACAAGTTCTCCCAAGAACTTACCTGCGTTTAAACGAAAACCTGCTTTATTCAACACAGCTTCTGTTCCTGCGCTTCTAAGAGCGTTGTCTACTTTCAAAGATTTTGTTATCTGAGAAACGACTCTTCCCAACAATGATCCAACGATCCAGCCGGCAACGAAGATTACAATTGCGACTACCAAGTTAGGTACAAAACCAACTACACCCATCCAAAGATCCTGGAATGATTGTGCAAGAACATCGCTCCAATTTTTTAAAATCATAATTTTATTTTTAAACAATAAAAACTAATAAACTAATAAACGACCTAATAAATGTTATTTTTATAACTGTATATATAATACAACAGTTTTTTATTATGTTTACAGGTAATTGTGTGGAAAACTTTCCACCTCAAAAATCAAAAAAACCACAGAGGCTTGGCCTCTGTGGTTTTTTGGTCTAAATTCCCAATCTATTCACTATCTTTTGATGTGGAGCGTCCAAGATATCTCTTATCAATTTGTCATATATATTGAGTCTGTAATTGAAATCATCTGTTCGAAGCACAACATATCGTAATTCCTTACCAATTTCTGATTCCAATACACCGATTGCCCTATCCACCTTGCTTTGTTGAATGTTATCCCCAACAACCAAAATATCAATTCTGCTTTCAGCATCCTGAATAAATATTCCCGAAATCAAAACCAGTTTAAGTTTTCCCGCTCCGGAAAGCTTTTTTAATACGGACGAAGATGTAAACGATGTGACATCAACCAAAAGAGTATGCAAAGGTGATAAATAAGGAAACTTGTCATTAATCACCCAACCGTTTGTTTTCTTTTTTATAATCTTTGTCTCAATTGTTTTCTTTTTTCCTTTTCTAATTTTTTCCTCTATTTCTTTATAGAAAATTCTTTTTTTAACAAAACCAGCCTTTTCCAACAAAACCAATTCCTTCTTTAAAATAGGCAGAGGAACTTTTGTTCGACTAATTATTTCGTCAACATCGAAAGGCCTTTCTTCGTTAGATAAAAATAACTTCATTATTTTGACCCTTGCTGGGCTACCAAATATTTTTCCTAGTGTCTCCATATAGGAAGTATTATAAACAAAAAAAGAATAAAAACAAAATAAGGCCTCGCCTGAAATGGCGAGACCTTATTGAAATCCACGAACGATGAAGAACAACGTCCATATAATTGTGGCTGGAACCAACAACCAAAATGGTATTGTTATAAACATCGATGGATTTTTTCTTCTTTTTATGGCGATTGCCGTAAAGACAATTGTCAAAATGACAAGAACCACTCCTCCGCCTTGAAAATTCATGTATTTCTCCTATGTAATCTTACGCAAAGTGATTGTTTTATCCCGAGTAATTAAAGCACAGAAAAGAAAATTTTAAAACACCCGATCCGTATCGGGTGCTTTCGTGATTTTCATCCACCTCTGTAAACTCTGATGGCAATCCACAGAAGTGTTAGAATAAAAACAATTATTGACAAAATATAAAAGGACCATTTTAAAAAAAAGCCGGATATATATCCGTCGTGCATTGTAAAACTGGGACATTCTAAATACATCAAAATAAAAACGATGCTCAAAATTATAAGGGTTATTCCGATCGGCCAGCCCAAAAAATTGATGGTAAAAGTGTATTCCATAGTGTCCTCCTTAAACAAACCAGATTGAACGGATAAGATGAGCAGTTACCCACACAGGAAAAGCCATATACAGAACAAAAAAGGGCCATCTTTTTGGAAACAATAAGCGTCCACAAAGACACCCGTTCTCTCTTTCCATAAAAATTTGGTATATTTCTCCGCCAAACCCAACCGTAAGAAGACAAAGGGCTGCGAGAATCATTCCTACGCAAGAGCTAAATAATACTTCACTTGTGAAAGAAAGCACCGGTGTAATAAATTGCATAATTCTCCCTCACCTAAAAGGTTTTATTTTGTCAAAATCTGAAATATTTATAGCACTAGACATTTTTAAAGTAAAGTACTCTGAATTATGAAACTCGTTGTTTTGCTCTGGATCGCTTCGCTAAGGCTCGCGAAGACGACAGCTTCGCTGTTGTCGACGGACGAAAAAGCAAAGCTTTTTCGTCCGTCTTCACGAGCGAAGCGAAGTGATCCATAAAATAATAGTGAGTTTCGTAATTCAGAGTAAAGTAAAGAAAATAAAAAGGACAGGAGTCGAGCTCCTGTCCCTTTTATTTTTTAAATAATTTCGTTTACCTCAATTATTTCAATGTTACCTTTCCACCTACAGCTTCGATTTCTGCCTTCAAAGCTTCGGCTTCTTCTTTCTTCATTCCTTCTTTCAACATTGCAGGAGCGCCGTCAACCAATTCTTTTGCTTCCTTCAATCCAAGATTAAGAACATTCTTTACAATCTTGATAACTGCGATCTTTTGATCACCAGCTGATGTAAGCTCTACATTGAATGAACTCTTTTCTTCAACAGCATCGGCAGCTGGGCCTCCAGCAACAGCAACAGCAGCAGCTGAAACACCAAACTTCTTTTCTAGCAATTTAACCAGTTCGTGCAAATCAAGAACTGACATGCTTTCAATTGCGTTTACCAAATCCTTGAATTTAGCAGGAACGACAACTTTTTCATCTTCTTTTGAAGCAGTTTCTACTACTTCTACATTTTTTGTTTCTTCTGACATATTTTTTTACAGCCTATAGCTTATAGCTTATAGCAAAAATTTATATAAAAATCTTCTGCTATTGGCTATTGGCTATCAGCTATTAGCTTTATTTAAATTATTAATTTACGCTTTCTTTTCTGCGATTTTATCCAATGCAATCACCAAACCTTGGATTGGTGAGTTGATAAGATTTACAAATTGACCGTAAAGAACCTGTGTTGAAGGGATAGCGGCGATTTCAGTCATCGCTACTTTATCCATAAATCTTCCCTCAAAAACACCTCCCAAAATAGTCATTGCGTCTTTGTGAGTTTTCTGGAAATCGTAAACTCCTCTTGCCGGTGCGGTTAGATCGGTAGAAAAAGCCAAAGCCAATTCTCCGTCCAAAGAAGGAATCTCACCTTCCGGTTTGATTTCGTCCAAGGCTCTTTTAACAAGAGTCTTCTTTGCAACAACATAGTTTACTCCATCCCCTCTCAACTTTCTTCTCAGTTCTGTTGTCGCGCTCACTCCCAAACCGTGGAAATTGACGAAAACAACTGACGGAGCATCTTTTAGTCTTGTGACTAAATTTTTGTAGATCTCAATCTTTTTTTCTTTTGAGATAGCCATGTTTAGTTTTTAGTTTTAAGTTTTTAGTTTTTAGAAAAAATCTAAAAAATAAAAACCTTTATTAATATAATAA
>Ga0209542_10016044_pt1 | contig 12477 bp, 11 predicted proteins | sample RifCSPhighO2_01_FD_184028 | JGI IMG/M metagenome (GOLD analysis project Ga0209542, IMG submission 184028) | Soil microbial communities from Rifle, Colorado - Rifle CSP2_plank highO2_0.1 (SPAdes) (version 2) | ecosystem: Environmental > Terrestrial > Deep subsurface > Rock core/Sediment ...
AGGCAAGGGTCTCCCGGCCCGGTAAGAAGGCGGAGGTATGGTATATCAGCCGGCAGTGCAGCCAGAAGCTCAAGGAGCAAGAGTACACGGTGGAAATCATCGGAACCGTCCGGGGCAAAGAGATGCTCGGCAAGCGCTGCACCGCCCCCGTGGCGAACAGGGAGATTCCCATCCTGCCCTCTCTCTTCTGCGACCCGGACCGTGGCAGCGGCTTCGTCACCTCGGTGCCCAGCGACTCCCCGGACGACTGGATTGCGCTGCAGGACCTCCAGCGGGATAAGGAGCTCTGCAACCGTCTCGGCATCGACCAGAAGCTCGCCCTGGCTCTTCGGCCGATTCCCATCATCCTCTCCGATGACCTCGGCGACATGCCGGCTCAGAAGATCTGCGAGCAGCTCGGGGTGAAGAGCCAGCAGGAGCGCGAGAAGCTGGAGGAGGCCCGTGCCCTCGTCTACAAGAAAGGATTCTACACTGGCAAGATGACCGACGCCTGCGGTCCGCATGCCGGGAAGCCCGTGCAGCAGGCGAAAGAGCTCATCAAGCAGCAGCTCCTCGCGAAGGGACTGGCCGATGTGATGCACGAGCCCTCGGGAGAGGTGGTGTGCCGCTGCCTCACCCCCGGCATCGTGAAGATAGTGAGCGACCAGTGGTTCCTCGCCTACGGCGACAAGGGGTGGAAGCGCGAGGCGCGGAAGGCTCTCGATTCCCTGACCCTTTACCCCGAGAAGGTGCGGCAGCAGTTCGAGCATGTCCTCGACTGGCTGGACGACTGGGCTTGCACCCGCGAGTACGGCCTCGGCACGCGCCTTCCGTGGGATGAGCGGTGGCTCATCGAGTCCCTGAGCGACAGCACCCTGTACATGGCGTACTACACCATCGCGCACCTCATCCAGAACATCCCTGCGGGCAAGCTCGATGAGTCCTTCTTCGACTACGTGTTCCTCGGCAGGAATGGCCGGCTGCAGGTCGAGTTCCTCTACTACTACCCGGTGGACTTCCGCAACTCCGGCAAGGACCTGGTACAGAACCACCTCGCGTTCTATCTCTTCAACCACGCTGCGGTCTTCGAGGAGCGGCACTGGCCTGCGGGCATCGGGGTGAACGGCTGGATAACGGTCGATGGGCAGAAAATGTCCAAATCCCTCGGCAACATGATACTCCTCCGCGAGATGGCCGAGCGCTTCGGGGTTGATGCCTCGCGGTTCACGGTGCTGTACGGCGGAGAGGGGCTCGATGACGCGAACTGGGACAGCGAGCTCGCGAGGGTCATGGGGCCAAAGCTGCAGGAGCTGTTCTCCTTCTGCGTCGAGCGCCACGGCAAGGGGAGGAAGGAGCGCTCCGTCGCAGATGACTGGATGCTCGGCCAGCTCCAGCTCATCATCCGGGACACCACCAAGGCCATGGAAGAAACCTCGTTCCGGAGCGCGCTCCAGCGTGCGTATTTCGACCTGCAGAACGCCCTGCGGTGGTATCTCCGTAGGACGGAGACTCCCCACAAGGAGACCATCTCCGAAGCAATCGAGGTGCAGCTCCTGCTCCTTTCTCCGTTCACGCCGTTCCTGTGCGAGGAGGCATGGGAGAAGCTGGGCAAGAAGGGCCTCATCTGCCAGGCCTCGTGGCCGAAAACCGGAAAGAAAGGGCTGCGGCCGGAGCTCGACGCCGGCGAGGACCTCGTGCGGCGGACCCTCGCGGACATCAAGACGGTGCTGGAGCTCGCGAAAGTAAATCCAAAAGAGATTCTCCTCTTCACCCCTGCGCCCTGGAAGCAGGCGCTCTACCAGAAGGTCCGGGATGTGAAGAGCCGCAATCCCGGCGAGGTGATGGCAGAAGTGATGAAAGACGCTGCGCTGAAGGTGCACGGCAAGGACATCTCCCGCATGGTTCCTGCGCTGCTCAAGGACCCCTCGCGGCTGCGCTCTCTTCCTGCCGAGGATGAGGCCGCGGTCTTGCGGGACTCCCTCGCCTTCTTCGGGCGTGAGTTCAGTTGCGTCGTGAAGCTGCTTCCCGAGGAGCAGTCCAACGAACAGAAGGCGCGCGCAGCTCTCCCGGGCAAGCCCGCCATCCTGGTCCGATGAAACCCCGCTCAGTCCTCGTGGTGCATTTCCAGGCGGGCAAGGTGCTCGCCCCTCTCCGGGAGCTGCTCAGGAGGCATCGCATTCCCGCGACCTTCCGGCCGCGGGAGCGCCTCACCGCTTCCGACGTCAGAGGAAAGGACCTGGTCATCTCCGTCGGGGGGGACGGGACCTTTCTCGCAGCTGCTCAGCGCGTCGAGGACGCCTGGATGCTGGGAGTCAACGCTGATCCTGCTCGCAAGGAGGGCTTCCTGTGCAGGGTATCGCCCGAGAACCTGGAGGAACGTTTCGCCCGCATCCTGGAAGACCGCTTCGTGGTGAGCTACCTCTCCAGGCTGGAGGCCTCCCTTGATGGCAAGGCGCTTCCTCTTGCGCTCAACGAGGTCTTCGCGGCCAGCAAAGCGCCGCAGCACATGTTCGTCTACCGCCTTTCGGTCCAGGGAAAGAGCGAGGTCCAGAAGAGCAGCGGAGTCATCATCTCCACCGCCACTGGCTCGAACGCCTGGCACAAGTCCGCAGGGGGAAAGGCGCTTCCTCCCCTGTCCCGCGAATTCCAGTACCTCGTCCGCGAGCCATTCTCCGGAAGGCTGATGCATCCCTCGCTCCTCGGAGGACCGCTTGCCCCGGAAGATGTCGTCGAAGTCGAGAGCCTCATGGAAAGAGGCATCGCGGTGGTGGACTCGTCCGAGCGGGCGTTTCCGTTCCGGAAGGGCTCGGTGCTTCGCATCCGCATCTCTCCGCGCAGGCTGAAGTGCATCGAGTTTCCCGGTCCTGAGGAGGAGCGTGCGGCGCAGGAGATTGCCCGCGAACGGAAAGCGATGCCGAACGTCAGGCTCTCATGAGCGCGGGCTTCCAGGCAGCCGGAGTCAGCTGGCACCTTGTGCTGCACTCGCTTCGCTCGGCAGCACGCCGCATTGCGTGAAAAGGTGCGGGCTTCCGGGGATGAGCTCCGGCAGCAGATGCAGGCGAACCCTGACCTGTTCTCGGCTCCGCACCCCTGCCAGCACCACAGCGCGCGATGAATGCTGCTCCGTTCCCGGCCTGACATGTTTTTCGCGCCCTGCAATCCGGCAGGACAGAGCCTCATAGGCGAGGCCAAGACCTGCAGCCGCAACCGCAGCCGCTCCCCGGCGTTCGGTCCCGACGTAAGCCGATTGTCGGCGACAGGAGACGGCTAGCCTCCCGACCTAGCCCGCAGGTGCCAGAAGACATCGCGCTCTTAAAAGCTTATGCGCCGCGCCCGGTATACGCCAGCCTTTCGGCCGGAATGCCGCGCGTCATCCGCGCGGTCTCGCCGCAATCCCGGTGATTCCTGGCAGTGCGGCCGCTCCGTTGCTCTACGTTGGCCCGCCGAACACCCGCAGGTAGTTCGCGAACAGCACGTTCGCGGTCTCCTCTGTTGTCAGCTGCTTCAGGGCGGCAATCTTCTCCACCGCGAGCCTGACGTTCGCGGGCTCATTCCGCCCTTCGCGCTCCGGCCCCAGGTACGGGGCGTCGGTCTCGGTGAGGAGCTGGCTCAGCGGGACGTCCTTCACCAGCTGCTGGAAGCCGGAGTCGCGCAGCACCGAGGGGGGAATAGAGAAGAGGAAGCCGGCATCGCGGATGTCCTTCACGAGGCTGCGTCTTCCCCCAAAGGCATGGAACACCGCGCGGACGCCGGCATCGCGTACCATCTCGAAGCAGCGCTGCTCCGCCTTGCGCGAGTGGATGACCAGCGCCCTTCCTGTCTCTCTGGAGAGAGCGATGAATCTGCCGAAGACGTCCTCCTGGCGCTCCCACTCCTTCTCGTCCGTGGACCACTTGTGGTCGAGGCCAACCTCGCCGAGCGCTGCGCACTTCTGGCGGGAAATCCAGGACAGCTCTGCGGCTGCTTCATCGTCGGTGAGCTTCAGCGCCTCGATGGGATACAGTCCAAGCGCGGGCCTGATGAGGGGATGCAGCTTCGAGAGGGCGAGCACCGCGCGGTTGCTTGCAGGAGAGATGCCGTTGCACACGATGGCCTTCACCCCCGCCAGCTCCGCGCGACGCAGCACCGCATCCAGGTCGGCGGAGAACTGGGTGTCATCGAGATGGCAGTGCACGTCGACAAGGCGCATGAGCCGCGACCGGTCGCCTTGCCTTAAATAGTTTGACACCCCCTCGGAAATCAACCCGGCTAGCATGCCACACGAGTCCCGCGTGGCCTCACCAGGAGCCCTATGCTTCTCCGCGATGCGGCCGCGCCTCCGGCCGACTCCAGAAGGCTTAAATATCAGCGGCCCGACCACCCCTCAAAAAGTTAGGTTAGCCTAACTCAAGGGGTGTGGATAATGACTGGAAAAGCGTGGAGTATCATGCTGATGCTCATGATTATCATGCTTGCGGGATGCTCGTCATCCGGGACAGAGCGCATCAAGCTCGCGTTCAGCGTGAAGGACGACTTCGGGACATTCGTGGAGAAGACCTCTTCGCTGGCGGACTGGATTGAAGCGCGGACAGGCATCCCCACCGAGATTTTTCCTGTCGAGGACGAGAGTGCGGCGCTCGCCGCACTGGCATCAGGAGACGCCACCGCTGGCTTCCTCGACGGCGGCGCGGCATGGATAGGCTGGAAGACCTTCGGCCTCGAGGCAATCGCAGCAGACCATAACAGCGACGGCAGGACCGCCTACACCGCGGTCGCATGGGTGCGCGCGAGCGATATCCGCTCGGTCGAGGATCTGCGTGGCAGGGTGAGCTGCCATACCGGCGAGTTGAAGAGCGCGGGCATGCTCATGCCTATGGGTTACCTCGTGAGGAACGGCTACATCGACGCCTCGGGCGTGCCGGACGATGTGAGCAGCATCAAGCTCCTCCGCGAGGGATTCTTCTCCAATCCTCAGGTCGGAGGGGATTACATCGGGGCGTTCCAGTGCCTCTCCGAAGGCCGGGGGGAGGTCGCTTTCGTGAAGGACAGCACCTTCGATGACTTCTGCTCCGGAGAGCAGAAGAAAGAGTGGTGCCTTCCCAGAGAGCAGTACCGCATCCTTGTTGAGTTCGGGGAGGTGCCCAGTCATCCGGTGATGGTCTCCCCCTCTCTGGATGCAGGGACGCGCGGCAAGCTCCTCGACGCGCTCATCGCGCTCAACGTGGACGAAGAAGGGAGGGCCATCCTCAAGGAGGTGCTCAGGACGCCGGGCATCGCTGTGGTCTCCACAGAGGAGCATCTGGGCAGCTATGGCTCCGTAATCAGCGCATTGCCTGGCATCAGGTCGCATGTCCTGGCAGAGGCGAGGAACTGACGCAGGCCCTTATAAAGGGTAGGCCACCCCCCTCCACCATGATGCGTATCGCCGCCAAGGGACTCTCGGTCGGGCATTCCGCAGAGAAGGTCCTCCTCCGGGACATCAGCTTCGAGCTCAGGAGAGGCGAGAGTCTCGCGTTCGTCGGAGCAAGCGGGTGCGGCAAGACCACCCTCCTGAAGACCCTTGCGGGCATCCTGCCTCTTCTCGATGGAGAGGCCTCGGTGCTGGGAACAGCCCTTCCTTCACGGCCCCCGCGCGGGAAGGTGGGCTACATCCCTCAGAACCTCGGCCTGGTGCAGAACGCAACGGTGCTGGAGAATGTCCTCTATGGCCTTGCGGCGGAACTCACCACCTCGAGGTCCATCAGCGGCGTGTTCCCGGAAGAGCACCTCTCCCGGGCGCGAGCGGCCCTCGCGGAAGTGGGGCTCTCCCACAAAGCAGACAGCTCTCCCCGACAACTCTCCGGAGGAGAAAAGCGCAGGGTGGCGATAGCGCGGGCCATCGTGCAAAGGCCAGAAGTGCTGCTCGCCGACGAGATGTTCTCCGAGCTCGACCCGAAGAGCGCGGAGGAGGTCCTCGCAGCATTGAAACGCATCCAGGATGGGCATGGGACGGCTATCGTGCTCGTGGAGCACAACCTCACGATGGCATGCGGCACTGCGGACACCATCGTCGGTCTTCGGGACGGAGGGATTGTTGCTCGCTGCAGCAGGGGAGAGAAGCCCGAGTGTCTCCTCGAGGTCTTCTATGGCAAGAGCTAAGGTCATCGCAGCGCTCCTTGCTCTCGCGGCGCTAGCCAGCTTCATCGCGCTCGACTTATACCACTCCACCTTCTCTCGCCAAGGGCTGCGGTGGCTGCTGGAGCTCTCCTTTCCTCCGAGCGGCAGCGTGCTGGGCATCGCGCTCCGCGGGCTCTGGGAGACCATGCACATCGCGTACCTTGGCACCCTGCTTGGTCTCGGAATCGCCCTCCCTCTCTCGCTCCTCGCGAGCAGAAACCTCTTTCCGCGGCGCATCGGGATACCTGTGCGGATGCTCCTCTCGGCGCTGAGGGTGCTGCCCGCGCTGCTCTGGGCCATTATCTTCGTGATGCTCTTCGGTCTTGGGCCTCTTGCGGGAGTGCTGGCCATCACCTGCTACACCGCGGGCTATCTTGGGAAACTGTTCTACGAGAGCTTCGAGGCCCTGCCGAAGGATACCCTGGAGGCGCTTGGATCGATGGGCGCATCGCGGCTGCAGCTCCTGCGCTTCGTGGTCATCCCCGAGAGCGCTCACGCACTGCTCGGGCATGCGCTCTTCATGTTTGAGTATAATGTCCGCCATTCGAGCGTCATCGGCATCGTGGGGGCAGGAGGCATCGGATTCTACCTTTCCGCGTACCTGAAGTTCTTCGAGTACGACAAGGTCCTCACCCTGCTTCTGGTCATCTTCGTTGCGGTGGTGGGAATCGACGCGCTGAGTGCAGCTGCGCGGAGAAGGTTCGCATGAACAGGCTCGCCTCGGAGAAGAGTCCCTACCTCCAGCAGCACGCCCACAATCCGGTGGACTGGCATCCCTGGGGGGAGGAGGCCTTCGCGAAAGCGAAGAGGGAGAACAAGCCGGTCTTTCTCTCCATCGGCTACAGCTCCTGCCACTGGTGCCATGTCATGGAGCAGGAGTCCTTCATGGACTCCGATGTCGCGGAGCTGCTCAACGAGGTCTTCGTGTGCGTCAAGGTGGACCGCGAGGAGCGTCCGGACATCGACAGCCTGTACATGGCGGCGTGCCAGATGCTCACCGGCAGCGGCGGATGGCCGCTCACCGTGCTCCTCGCTCCGGACAAGAGACCGTTCTTCGCCGCCACGTACATTCCGAAGATAAGCAGGCACGGCCAGCTGGGGATGTACGACCTCATCCCCATGGTGAAGGAACTGTGGACACTGAAGGGGCAGCATGTCCTGCAGTCCGCCGAGCAGATAACCGCCTCTCTCAAAGAGGCGGCTCGCACCCACGCCGGGACAGCGCCAGGAGAACAGGAGCTTCACCTCTGTTATACCCAGCTTGAAAGAGAGTACGACGACGCGCACGGCGGCTTCGGCTACGCCCCGAAATTCCCCTCGCCGCACCAGCTCCTCTTCCTCCTGAGGTACTGGCGGAGGTTCGGCAAGGAGGGTGCCCTGCGGATGGTGACCGGGACGCTGGATGCCATGGCACGCGGCGGCATCTTCGACCAGCTCGGCTATGGTTTTCACCGTTATTCCACGGATGCTGAATGGAGGCTTCCTCACTTCGAGAAGATGCTCTACGACCAGGCCATGCTCTCCCTGGCATACCTGGAGTGCTATCAGGCCACTGGGGACCAGCGGTACGCGGAGGCCTTCAGGAAGGTGGCCGAGTATGTGCTGCGCGACCTCTCTTCCCCAGAGGGCGTGTTCTACTCTTCGGAGGACGCGGACAGCGAAGGCGAAGAGGGAAAGTTCTACCTCTGGACGGAAAAGGAGCTCGACGCCATTCTTGGTAAGGACGCTGCTCTCGCCAGGAAACTCTTCGGCACCCTCCCTGAAGGCAATGTCGCGGATGAGGCCAGCGGGAAGTCAACAGGGAGCAATGTTCTCATTGGCGCTGAGGATGGAGAGGAAAAGGAGCGTATCCGGCGCGCGTTGCTGCAGGCCCGCAACGCAAGGAAGCGCCCGCTCCGGGACGACAAGGTGCTCACCGACTGGAACGGGCTGATGATTGCCGCTTTCGCGCGCGGTTCCGCAGTGCTCGGAGACCCGTCATACGCGACACATGCCAAGAAGGCGGCCGACTTTCTCCTCCAGAAGATGCACCGCGACGGCAGACTGCTCCACCGCTACAGGGATGAGGCGGGGATTGACGCCTTCGCGGACGACTATGCGTTCCTGGTCTTCGGACTGCTGGAGCTGTACGAGGCGACCTTCGAGGAGGGCTACCTCGAGAAGGCGATGGAGCTGAATCGGGAATTCATCGCGCGGTTCTGGGATGCAGATGGGGGGTTCTTCCTCACCGCTTCCGACGGTGAGCAGCTCCCGGTCCGGCAGAAGGACGCGCATGACGGCGCGATACCGTCAGCGAACAGCATGGCCATGCTCAACCTGCTGCGCCTCTCCCGTATGACGGGCGATGTCGGTCTCGAGGAGAAGGCGGCCGCTCTCTCCCGGGCGTTTCCTGCGCGTCAGCATCCCGCCGCGTATTGCATGCTGCTCTGCGCCGTTGACTTCGCGCTCGGCAGCATGGAGGTGGTCATCTCCGGCGGGCGGGGCGCTCTTCTCGATGCGGTCCGCAGGACGTATGCGCCGTCGAAAGTGCTCATGCTGCGCACCGAACGACTCGTGCGGCTTGTTCCCGCGCTTTCCTCGATGAACGCTGAAGGCACGGCCGCCTTCGTGTGCAGGAATTTTTCCTGCGACGCCCCGGTGAGCGACCCGGAGCTTCTGCGGGAGAAACTCAGAGCGTGATGAGCAGTACGCCAAGAACCATGAGCGCCGCACCAGGAAGCCTGGTGCGCATCCCCTTCTCCCGGAAGATGAGCCATCCCCAGAGCACCGAGAGCAACGCGCTCGTCCGCTTGATGGCGATGAGGTACGCCACCAGGGTCATGCTCAGCGCAATCATGTGATGCAGCACAGTGAGGCCCGCAAACACTCCCACGAGCAGGAGGGAAAGACCCGCACCGCGGGCCTGTGGGAGTCTTCTGATGGCGAAGGGCAGCAGGGTGATGACCATGAAGGCATCCAGGGAGATGGCCCAGAAGATGGGGGAGCTGTTCCGCAGGCCCATCTTGTCGACATTTGAGCTGACACTCCAGATGAGCGCCACCAGGAGCATGAGCCTCGGTCCCCGCTCGCGCAGAAGGGAGCGGAACGGCGCGAGCAATCCGCCGCCTTTCCCGCCGTGCAGGAGATAGGAGCCGAGCACGATGCAGAGCACCCCCAGCAGCCCGGAGGCATCAGGGACCTCGTGCAGCATGAGCGGCGAGGTCACGAGGAGGAACAGCGGGGTGAAGGTCAGCATGGGTGCGGTGACCGAGAGATCCGATGACTTGAGGGCGCGCATGTAGAGCAGGGCCGCGGCGGCGTTCAGGCTGCCACTCACCAGGAGGGCAGGCCAGTACCCGGAACTGATAGAGGGGATGCCGGCGAGCCAAAGCGCAGGAAGCAGGAACAGCAGCGCGATGAGCTTCGAGCTCCAGGCGATGAGATACTCATCCGCCCTGGCAAGCGCGTGCTTCGCGAAGACGTCCTCAAGGGAGCGGAAGAACGCGGTCAGCGCTGCGAAGATGACCCAGATCACGCAGCTCGGCCGGAAGGGCATCTCTTAAAGATTGCGGCGGTGCGTTGAACAGGATAAACCGGACGTGCTGTTGAGGATACCCGGCATTCCTGCGAGGCAACCCGGATATCGCGCGGCAATGCGGCCGACACTTTCCATGAGGCCGGCGGATCACGCCAGCGCCACGCAGAAGTGCGCGCGCTCCGTGTCCGTCCGACTCACCCCGAGGAAGATGAGCTCATAACTGCCAAGGGGGAGGCGGCCGCCGACGTTGAGCACGGCGTCGCTGCCGTCCAGCCAGAGCCGCACCTCGGCCAGGGTCTCCGAGAGCGAGACCATGGACAGCACCCCTATCTCATGATTTTCCTCTCCGAGAGAGACGGTCCCGAGCTCGCCGAGCTGCAGCTCCTTCTCCAGAAGGCAGGCGGCGACGGTCTCGGAGGGGAGGCCGATGACTGCGGCCTGGGGCGCGCCCCTCAGGAAGAACAGCAGCCCTATCGCGACGACGATGCCAAGGGAGAGGGTGAGCGCGAAGAGGACGAGCTTGTGACGTGCGCGCCAGCTCATGGCGTGACGTCCTCCTCCGTGACCTGGTTCGCAATCAGCCTGCGGAATTCGTAGATGTCTTCTCCCTGCTCCACCTTGAGAGGCAGGCCGTAGAAGGTGTCCAGGAAGAGCAAGGTCTGCTTGCCCTCAATATCCGCGGTGAGTCGTATGGTCTGCCTGCCGTCAATCGCCGCAGAGCCGGTCTCCTCCGCATAGGTGACGAGTTTGAGCCACTGGTAGGGGGTGCGGCGGAAATAGGTGTCGTATTGCACCTGAAAGACGCGTTCCGGGTCCGGGCAGCGGTTGAGGCTCTCCTCCCGGCAGTAAGCGACTCCGGTCTGCTCCATGGTGTCCAGGAAAATCGTGTCGTAGTTGGTCCCCGGGGTGACGACGGTCTGGAAGGGAAGCTCTACCTTTATCTTGTCCGCCCGGACGGAAAAGGAAAGCTCCACCGCACGGTCCGGAAGTCCGCGGTAGGTGTACGCATAGCTCGTCACCGTCTTGTCCGCCTTGGCCAGCAGGTCCTTGACACGCTTGGTCATCTCTGCCTGCGGGGCCGGCTCAACGGGGACTTCCTCGGGGACGACTGGCGCGGGCTCCTCGATGGGCTGCGGTTCCGGCTGCGGGACAACCTGCTCCTGCGGCTGTGGAGACGGCGTGCAGGCTGCGAGAAGGATGACGGCGCAGATGAGGATGACCCAGGCTTTCATTCCGACCTCAGGTTGTCCTCCGGCCCGTACGTCATAGAGATGATGGAGGCGATGAACAGCAGACCGAAAAGGAACATCAGGGTGAAGGCCCAGGTGCTTCCCGGGTCGAAGCCGCGCTCCAGCATGGCGGCGCCATCAGGAGCGCTGTTTGCCAGGAGGACTCCTGAGAAGATGAGGCCCATCAGGGCAATGACCATGAACGCTCCGCTGAGCGGGTAAACACGCGCCATCCCGGAACATCCCAGACAGGCTTGCTTTAAATAGTTTATGCCTGGACAGCCGAGTAAAAATGCTCGGGGGTTGGCAGCATTGCTCAGGATATCTGTCATCCCTGCGAGACCGAGTCTCCTACGGCATTGCGGCCGAGGAATCTGGGGTTTCTAGAGAGTCGGCCGCGCTGAGTCTCTCCACCGGATGTCAGGCCGCTCAGGCCTTGTGCTTGTGCGTCTCCAGGCGCTTCTCACGGCGGTTCAGGTGCTTCCGGAAAGAGTTGAGCACCTTCTCTTTGTGGGCGAGGCCGCGCTTCTTCTCCTGCAGGGCCTTCTCCCGCTCGGCGAGTTTGGTAGCCTGGCTGGAGAGTTTTTTGGCGATTTTCTCTGCCATTGCACCCTCTTTCTGGATGAGCTTGCGTGTCTTCTCCATCCCCCGCAGCTCGCGCGTGAGCCGTTCCTCGCGGAGGCTGACGTCATGGCGGAGGTGCTCGGCCTCTGCCTTGAAGGTCTTGTATTTCTCAAGCCGTTGCATGCTTTCGCTCAGCAGCTTGAGCGACTCGTTCACGCGACGCTCCCGCTCTGACAGCTCGGCCTCGTTGAAAGGCCGTGCGTTGAAGAACGGAAGGGGGTTGAGCAGCGCACGGACAGAGACATCCTTGTGGTCCCAGTCCCTGCTCCGGAGAAAGCGGTCGCTGAGAGCCTGTCTCATGCTGATGAGCCCGGCCTCCTCGAGTGTCTTGGACCATTCTTCCACCACGGTGCGGTCGGTCTGCAGATGGTTCGCAGCCGCAGTGAGGGTGATTTCCGCTCTCTCGTTGACCAGGGCAAGGAGCCTGTCCACTCCAGTTACTATCTGTTCGCTCATTGTGCACCTCCTCTTCGGCGGAAAATGGCAACCAGCAGGGCAGCGATGACGACGAGCATCAGTCCGATGAGGGGCATCTCGTCCGCCATCTCGCCCACCAGCCCACGGGATACCGCGCGCCCGGTGATGGGTCCCAGTCCTCCGGTATCTTCGCTCGGTTCGCCGGACTCGGACTCAAGGCCGCTCAACAGGATTTCGGAGCCTCCACCGCATGAGCCGCAGCTTCCGCCACAGTCAGTTCCGGTCTCATCTCCGTTCTGGATGCCATCATCGCACGTAGGCACGTAACTGCAGGGCTCGCTCTCCGCGGGCTCCGCGGGACCGTAGACGATGACCGTCCACAGCTTCGCGCCTATCTGTTCAGTGGATTGGCAGTCATTTGCGTCCTCGCAGACTCTTGTCCTGGTGCCATCGGGTTGGCAGGCGCTCCATTCCCCGCACACCCAGTCCCTCTCACAGGTAAGAGAGGAGCCGTAGCCGGAGGAAGGATTCGCCAAGGGGGTTACACCCTCGCCGTCTCCGGTATCATCGCCCGAG
>Ga0209542_10016047_pt1 | contig 12475 bp, 12 predicted proteins | sample RifCSPhighO2_01_FD_184028 | JGI IMG/M metagenome (GOLD analysis project Ga0209542, IMG submission 184028) | Soil microbial communities from Rifle, Colorado - Rifle CSP2_plank highO2_0.1 (SPAdes) (version 2) | ecosystem: Environmental > Terrestrial > Deep subsurface > Rock core/Sediment ...
AAGAAATCAACATTCCGTGGATTTTATTAAGTCGTGGAATGAAATTCAAAAATTACAAGCATGCGCTTAAACTGGCGAAAAACTCCGGATGCAGTGGCTTTGCAGTAGGCAGAGCCGTTTGGCAAGAATTTTCGGATTTTAATTCATGGGAAGACAAAGTCAAATTTATGAAAACTGTAGCCGTAGACAGAATGAAAGAGCTTTCAGAAATATGGAACTAAGATCACTTTTACATGCTAACATCCAAGGCAAAACCATTTTATACAGATCTCCATATGATATTGATACTGAGTTAATAAATGGAGAATACGTAGTCAAAGATACTTCGCGTATAGAGGTAACAATTCCAACACTAAAATATTTACTCGAGAAAAACTGCAAAATAGTTATATTAACCTGGGCTGGAAGGCCAAGTGGAGTCGATGAAAGCTTGAGTACAAAACCACATGCAAAAGCTCTTTCGGATCTCCTTGGAGTCAAAGTTAGCCACATTAACGACTGTGTTGGCGAAAAAGTTGAAGAATCAATCCGTGCAATGAATCCAAAAGATATCCTAATGCTTGAAAACACACGTTTTTATAAAGAAGATTCTGAAAACTCAATGGAGTTCGCACAAGCACTAACAAACGGTTCGGAAGTTATTGTTTTTGATGCATTTCCACAAGCGCATAGAAATAGCGCATCGGTAACAGGAATTATGGATTTTTTGCCATCCTATGCAGGATTTTACGTTGAAAACGAAGTGAATGGACTTACAAAACTTCTGAATAATGTAATGCATCCGTATACAATAGTCTTTGGTGGAGATAAAATTGCAGAAAAAGTTGATGAAATGGAAAACCTAGATAAGACATCCGATATGATATTAGTTGGTGGAAATGTGAATTCAGCAAGAACACAGCTTTCTGAACTTAAAAGCAAACTAGATTCATCAAAAATAATCGTGCCAGAAAAAGATGATATGGTGGATGGTTTTGATATAAGTAACGAACTCACAGAAAAATATGTTGAAATAATAAGAAAATCTAAGACAGTCTTTTGGGCAGGGCCACTTGGTAAATATGAGGATGAAAAATACTCAAATGGCACAAAAAAGATAGTAGAAGCGGTATGTAAAGTAAAATCCAATGGAGGATTTTCTGTAGTAGCGGGCGGCGACACAGTCGCCGCCCTAAATAAATTCGGCAAAAAAGAAGACGTTTCATATATAAGCCTTGCAGGCGGAGCAACCCTTGAATTTTTAGCCGGGAAAAAACTTCCTGCAATTGAAAAACTATGTACGCATCAATAGACATCGGTGGAACAAAAACCAAAATAGGCATTTCAAAAGATTTACGTCAATTTTATGATATTCAAAAATTCACAACACCAAAGACATTCCAAGAATTAAAATCAAAAGTTGAATCAATACTTAAATCAAAAGAAACTTACGAAGCAATATCAATTGGTGCTGCAGGATTTGTTAATCGAAAAGAAAAAAGAATTTACTATGCACCTCACGCAGTGTTTCTGAATAATAAACTAGCAGAAGAAATTGTTTCAAACATAAAATATAAATCCATTTTTTTAGAAAACGATGCGACTTTGGCTGCCTTGGCAGAAGCAACTCATGGTGAAGGCAAAAATTACTCAAGAGTTGCATATATAACAATAAGCACAGGCGTTGGAGGCTCTATTATCGTAAATAGGAAAATCCCCGACACAATATTCAATTTTGAACCAGGACATCACGTTTTGAATTTCGAAACAAATCAAACATTTGAAAGCTTATGTTCTGGAACTGCATTTAGAAAAAAATATGGCGTCTCACCTGAAGAGCATGATAATGAAGAAATTTGGTCAGAGTTTGGAAAAAACCTTGGATTCGGGCTTCACAATATTATTCTTCTCTGGCGTCCGGATATTATAATCATAGGTGGAAGTTTATCCAAAAAATCCCATTTATTTCTGCAAAAAACAAAAAACACTTTAACTTCTCTTCAACCTTTTAAAAGCTATCCAAATATAGAAATATCTCAACTTGGCGACGAAAACGGCATAATCGGCGGACTTGAACTAATATCCAGTATTAAAGGTGGTTTGAGTGAGTAGATATAATCCTTCTGAAGAAGTCTCAACTGGAGAGTTTAATTCCTTCCTACACGAACAAATCAGGATATTTGCTGACAGCTTTGGGCCAGAAGGCCACATCGTTGAAGATGAGTATAGGGAAATATCGGTATCAAGGCTTGCGTTCGAAAGTGGATTTAAGTTTATAGCAGGTCGTCCTTATAAAGAAGATGAGAGGATCTTTATTTCTTTATGTTCTTCGGAGTCTAACCAAGCTGGCTCCAAAAGGATTGCTACCTGGCCATATCGAGATCAATCAAAAAATAGGCCGATAGATCCCGGAAAGGCCTTTGTCGAGATACAGGCAACGCACGAGATGATAATAGAAGGTAACTCTTAATTAAATAAAGCTTTTCCTGTATCCCAAAAATAAGAATTGTTATTTACATTCTTTTCCCAAAGCCACCATTCGACTCCCCAAAAATATATATCTTTAAAACCAGCTTTTTGTGCGTAATTTATTGTTTCAAGAAAGTCTATTCGAGACATTGTCTTATCTTTTTCAATTTGTGAAAGCTTAGAATTTATAGACGGTCCCCATGGCTCCGATTGAAGCTCGGTAACTATAATATTTTGATATGGAACATTAAATAGATCGGCTTTAATCTTATAACTCCAGTGTGCTAATGGATATTGGAAATATATAAACCTTCCAAAAAATATTTTCCAGAAGTCGTACCAAATTTTTCTGTACATTGAAATACCAAGATAATCCGCCATCTCGTAACTTGGGAACCAAAAACCACCTTCTCCGCTATCTTGAATTAATATTGGCCTTGCATCTAGGCTTCGAACAATTTCTACTTCGTCTTGTATAACCCGTGATTCAGATTTTTCACATTCACCAAATGGGAAAAACGGCTCATTTTCAACTTGCCAAATCTTAATAGAGTTGTATGATTTTAGCTCTTGAATTGATTTTTTTATAAATTCATAAAGCTCTATTTCTTTTAACTTCTTGTCAGCAGATTCTCTCCACCATAAAGGCTCGTGACATTCTGGGTATCTTGGAGCTTTTCTTCCTGTTGCCAAAATAACATTTAAATTCTTTTTTTCAGCTTCATCAAGTTGCCATTTGATATTACTAAAATCAAATTCATCATTTACTTTTTCTACGTCATTCCAATACACAACAAGCCTAATGTTTTTAACATTTAAACCATCAAGTATTTCGATATAAGAAGTTTTCCAATCCAAGCCAAGATCTGTCGCGTATTTATCACTAAAGTTAACACCGTAGTTTATATTCGCTTGAATTTTCGGTCTGATTATAAAAAACAAAATGATAGGAAAAATCGCAAAAACAAATATAAATAAGAAAAAAAGTCTAGCAATCCGATTAAAAAATAGCCTTCTAAACAAAAAGACTGTTACGGATATATCTTTTTTGAGATCTTTTTTGAGCATTAAGCTTATTCTACTACAGTTTTAATTCGCCAGTTTTACAAATTTCTGAATAATATTTAAAGGATGGTCGCTTAGTTCTCTCTAAAGTTTTTCGATCAACCCTTATCAAACCAAAACACGGCCAAAAGCCATGGTGCCATTCATAATTGTCTAGTAGTGACCAATGGAAATATCCTTTTAGGTTTACACCTTTTTGAATTGCTTCAGAACATGACTTAAGCATCTCGCGAATAAAATATTCCCTTTTTTCATCTTTATCATCAGCCAAGCCATTTTCTGTTATGTATATTTCAACGTTATATTTTTTAAGCGATAAAAGAATATTAAAAAGCCCTTTCGGATAAATCCACCAACCCAAGTCATTTACTACATCATCTGGGTTTTTTGTACGGAGATTTTCGATGCGATTAGTAAAGTAATAATTTAAACCGATTAAATCAAACTTATTTTTGATCATCAAAAAGAAAAAGTCGCTACCTATAAAATGTAAAATCTTTGCAATTAACTTATCTAATGGGTTTTTTGATGACATTGAAGCCTCATACCAAACGATGTTTTTGACGATTCCTATTTTAGGGGCTACCCCTTCTTTATAAGGGCTACCCTTAATTGCATCATACGCTTTGTTATTTGCCCTAGCCAAGTTGATTTGAGCCCATAATGATAAAACAGTGCTCATCTTATTCGGTGGCCAAATTCCATGAAAGTAAGACATATAAACGTAAACTTGCGGCTCGTTTATTGTCAAAAAAACATCAATTAAGTCGTGAAATTCTTCTGCACATTTTTTTGCATATTTTGCAAAATAACTTGGCGAATTTATATTTGTCCACCCACCTATTTTCGAAAACCATATTGGATTTGTAAAGTGATGAAGAGTAACAAATGTTTTCAAACCACGAGCCCTTGCTGCCTTTAAAACCTTCTTATAATGTTCAATCTCATTTTCGTCAAATTTCCCATGTTCAGGTTCGATTCTTGCCCACTCAATAGAAATCCTAACTGCATTATTATTTAAATCAACACATAAATCAAAATCTTCTTCATACCGATTATAAGAATCACAAGCTATACCAGATGGTTCCAAAGGAAATTCTCTTTCAGAAACTGTGCCCGAATCCGGCGAAAAATATTTTTTTGAATTCTCCCATTCCCACCAATCAGAATTTATATTATTGCCTTCGGTTTGATGTGCCGAAGTTGAAGTTCCCCATATAAAATCTTTTGGGAAAAAATAAGGTTTCATGTAATAAAAAAATTATACATCATTGTAAATATCACTATGTTCAAAAAGCCGATACTATATAATTATGCCAATGTTGGAAAATATTGACCAAGAATCTAACCCCCTATTACTAGATGAAGCCGATAAAGACACTACCTGGACCGAAGTAATTAAACTAGTGAAATTCACCCAAACCTATTCTTTAGGTAGAAAATCTCCCTTTACTCCTGAAGAAATGGTGGGTTTATATTCAGATAGTGTTAATGGAAATTTCACCCCAAGTGGCCTGGCACATAAGTACACAGTACCAGTTCACGTTATCCCTTATGCACTTAAAGCCGTAAGTTGGGCCAGTTCAGCAATTACGTCTAATGGTCAAGCCGACATGTCATTAACAGAAAAGCGCATATGGGATATATATTTAGCTTTGAGTACCTTGCCAGAATCCGTCAGTGAACACATCAGAAAAAGAACAGAGACAGGAAGATTATTAACAAAGAATAATGGTGTAGTGATACTTTTAAGATATTTATCGACAGGAAATCCGATAGAAGAATACACCGAAGTCGGTGATATTAAAAACCAGGGAAGATGGTGGATCCACCCAGTTAGGACATCAATATTATCCGCCTGTTTAGGTGAAAAACCTGTAGGTCACAACCCATATTCATTAATTCGGATACACTTGTTAAACAATTACCTCAAGAATCACACAAACATATATAACAGGTCATTTAGTAAAAAAGCCCACGATACGATTTACGATATCCTAAATTATAGTCATCAAGAACATGGAGAAATTGCCCACAAGCTCTCATATGTAAGAAGGTTTTTTGAATTTTGTGCTGTTATAGATTTTTATACAAAAAGTGGACCTTCCCTTGATATAGAATCTTTAAAATTATACTTTCCCGAGATTAATATTGATAGTAGAGAACCACTTTCGATGGACTTAACGGAATACTATAGAACATGGCTCGAATCAGGAGAAATACCAAATGGACTTCGGATTGTTATTGAGATATCCATGCTTGGCAAAATGGATGCCGTTGTCGAATTGATCACATCTCACATTCCCTATGCAAAATCCTACGTATTATCGACACTTATGTATGGTCTATATTTTTTTGAAAACCTACTGAACACATGTACTGATAATTCATTAAGCTACAAAAATCTAGACAGAAATCCAAGGCAAGAAGTTCGAGCTATTTTTGATCAACTATTTAAAGAAAGGGCGAATCCTTCCTAACCCTTTAAATTAATATGACAAACTCTGTTCCATGCCTACTCCCTGTTTTGCTTTCTACATTAATTTTTCCATTAAAATCTTGTTCGATTATAGATTTGCAAATAGAAAGGCCTAACCCTCGACTGTGGGAAGTTTTGTCCTTTGTAGAAAATCCATCACAAAATATTTTCTTCAAATTATTCTTCCCAATACCAAGGCCGTTGTCTCTTATTTTAATTACAATACAATCGCCTCTTGGATTTGCTGAAATCACTTCGACTTGAATATCAATAACTGTAGCCGTTGCCTCAACAGAATTAATTAAAAGATTATCAATTACTCTTTTAAACTTAAACCTATTACCATATAACGAATCGCTATGACTAGAAAATTTTATTTCGCAAGAAACTGTACAAACTTTTTTTACTGATTTAATCGAATCAGAAATAATTTCTCGAATATTGAATTTTTCGCGGGATTCGCTATTGCCACAACAAGTTAAGCCCTTAATATACTTTAAAGATTCATGTATGTCATGAATGTACTCTTTAAGTGAACCTTTTCGCAAAGACTTACGATCATTAACAATTTCTAATACTTCTTCACAGGAAATAAGCGCCGAGGTTAAAGGACTTTTAATATCATGTAATAATTCATCAAATTTTTTTGATGATCTTGGCATAAATTTTTTCTAAATCATGGGCTTTTGAATCCCAGCTGTAATATTTTTCAATTATCTTACGGGCTCCTTCATATTCATCAGGATTTTTTGAAACCCTCAAAATCAAATCAGCCAAAGTTTTTGGGTCGATTTTGTCCAGAAAATACATATTCGGAACATCCTTATCCATACTAAAACCACTAGCAATGGCTTTGCAGCCTGTACTTAAAGCTTCTATAACGACTTTTGGCAAACCTTCATAACTCGAAGGTAGCAAAAACAAATCAATTGCGCGATATGCTTTATCAACAGAAAAATAAGAAACAGGTCCTAGATATTTAACACGAGACGCAAGCTTTTTTTGATCTATTATTTTTTGAACTTCAGACTCAAATCCTGAATCCCATTTTCCCCATAAAACAAGCTTATATTTTTCTGGCAAAAAAGTTAAGGATTCGACAATAACGTCAATATTCTTTCTTTTACTAAGTCTTCCGATATTTCCAAGAACAGTTGAGCCTTTCTCAAATCCGATTTCGAAAACCTCACCACCTTTTCTTGAAAATCTTTTTGTATCAACTCCGCTTTCAAGCAAATGGATTTTAGATTTATCGATTCCGTATAGTTTGTTCAACTCACCAATATTTTCTATTCCAACTGTAACAATTTCTTTGCAAACACTTCCCGTCAAATAATCGGAAAATGCGTGAATAGGATATTCAAAATATTTAGTCCAAAAATCAATAGGTTTTCCTTGTTCGAGTATCTTTTGTTCTCTACCTTTTGCTGTAATGTGAATGTGACCCAAAACAGGCGTTTTGTCTATAAATGCAAAGATATACTTATAAAGTAAAAGCCAAACTCCAAGATGTCCTTGATTATGAATTAAATCAATCTTCTTTGAAACTTTTAGGTAGAAATAATATGGAAGCACAAAAATTGACGTAGATAAAAATGGCCCTAGTTTATTTATTGCTCGAGGAAGATTAAAGACTTCTATTTTTCCATCTTCAAGAGTGTAATGAAATTTACCAGCTTTTATATTTTTCCCATTTAAATTTCCACAAAGTACAAATATTTTATGGCCCAATTTTGCTTGAGATAGCGACAGTTCGTAAGGTGCGGGAGCTAAACCTTCAGTTATTACATTCTCATCTGGCCAATCGTAGACAATGCGAAGTATGTTCATAGGGGTAGCCCTTCTTTTATAGGGGCTACCCTTATTTGGAATGCCCCACCAACTAAACTTACAATTAACCTTACTACATGCATCATCAATGAAACTGTAATTGAAACATCAGGAGTTACTCCTACTCCACTAAATAAAAATGCATATACAGTTTCTTGAGTTCCAAATCCATTAAATGACGGAATTAAGAGCGAAAGCGATGCAATTGGCATGTATGCAAAAACACTCCACAAAGGAAGATTAATTCCAATTCCCATAAATAAAACGTATGTTGTACCAAAAGAAATAAGCTGAACCAAAACCGAGTACAATAAAACTTTTGCTCCGCCTTTTTTGTCTTTTACAAACATTTCACTTGCGGTTTTAAATTTCTCTAAAAACTTAAATTTCTTAGCAAAGAAATTTAAGAATGGGAAATATAGCGCTAATCCAACAACCAAAAATCCAAAAGCAAGTGCAACGCCTTTTACTCCATAAAACGATGAAATTCCCAAAAACCCAATTATTAAAAGAACAACAAGTCCACTAAAACGATCCATAAAAACGCTAAATAGCGAAACAGCTTGGTCTTTTATGATTTTTCCTAAACTTACAGATTTATAAACGTCTCCACCCATTTGTGTAGGTAAAAAATTGTTATAAAAATAACCTTTTATATATAACTTAAACAATTCAACAACTTTAACTTGCACTTTGGAAGTAGATAAAATTGCTTGCCATCTTAAACTTGAAACAAAAGTTCCAGATAAAAGCAAAATCAAAGCGAAAATAATAAATAGCGGATTGTATGATAAAACTCCGGTCTTAATTTTCTCGAAATCTTGAGTATAAAGTAGATACGAAATTAAGATAATACTTATGCCTATGCGAATAAGAGTTTTAAAAACTTTTCCCATATTAGGATTTATTTTTTCTTGAAATCTGTCTAACCATGTAAGGTTTTCTTCCAGATGATTCAAAATAAATTCTCATTAAAAGTTCGCCAAGCATTCCAAACATAACCATTATTAGTCCAAGCATTATCATTAATATCCCTGTTGTGAAAAGTGGCCTATCAGAAAGAGTTGAACCAAAAACCAATTTTCCTAAAATTAAAATAAACGAAATTAATCCACCTAAAACAGCCATTACGGCACCTGTAAAACCAAAAAGCCTGCCTGGCATCATGGTATGTGGCTTTTTTGCAAAATACAGCATAAACATTAAAGTAGTTAAATCAAGAAGAACTTTAACAGTTCTTTTGTGGCCTTTGTATGCAGAAACTCCAAATTCTCTATCTTGAAATTTTGTACTGAATTCAACAATTCTTGCACCGTAAACACTAACATAATCAGGAATAAATCGGTGCATATCACCATAAAATTTTAGATTTTGAGCTAAGGGAGCAATCATGCCTTTCATTCCGCTTCCCCTATCTTGAATATCCATGCCTGAAATTTTCTTTATAATTCTATTTGCATAACCGCTTTTAACGGCGCGATCTCCGCCCCATCTACCAACACGATTTGTATTAACAAAATCATAACCAGAATCTAAATAATCAATAATCTTATTTATGTTTTCAAGTGGAGTTTCAAGATCGGCCGAACAAATCAAAACATAAGCTCCAGTTGCTATATCAAAACCGGCTTGATACGCTTGGGACTGGCCGAAGTTTCCTAACTGTTGAATACCAATAACTTGTGGGTATTTTTTTGAATACTCTTCAATAATTTTCCACGTATCATCTTTGCTTCCATCATCAACAGGAATAATCTCAAATTTGTACTCAGACTTTTTTTCTTCATCAAGCAAAGCCTCAATAGTCTTTGAAATATTTCCTGACTCGTTATAACATGGAATAACAATAGAAACCTTTCCATTTTCGGACTTCCTTTTAATTAAGCGTGACAAATCTTTTACGTTGGAGGTGACTATTTCTACAGGAATTTCGTTTTCTTGTTTGTTTTTTGTGTCCATTTTTTTCTAAATAAATTACGCAATCAGTTTTGCCCTTGTAGTATAGGTCAATTTGTTCTGGCCTTCAAAGTATGTTCTTATTATTATTTCACCTAATATTCCAAATACCAAAAACATTGCACCCAAAATTAAAAGTAAAATTGAAAGCATTAAAAGTGGCCTTGTACCTATATCTTGTCCAAAGGCGATTTTTTGATATGTAAGAAATGCACCACCGACTAAACCAAGAAAGGCAGCGATACTTCCGATTCCCCCGAATAATCTAATTGGAGCCAAATTAAACGGCGGCGTTGTTGCAGAAACAAAAAATTTCAAAAAGATAATATCAAAAATAAATTTAAAAAAGCTTGCCCTTGGGGCAACATATGATGAATCTTTTGGTTTTGTATGTTTTATTTTGATCTCTTCAAATTTAGCCCCATACAAAGTTGCTAAAACTGGAAGATACATATAGCCATCTCCAAAAAGTTTTATATTATCAATAACTTCTCTTTCAAACGCACGAACTGGAGAAGTTACATCTGCAAAACTATTTTTCGAAACAAACTTTAGTACAGAATGGGCTAAAGACGATCTAATTCTCGAAAAAAGCCTTCCATCATATCTTTTTGACCTTACGCCAATTACCATATCATTATCTTTTTTTGTTAAGGTTTCATACATTTCTACAAGGTCAGAAGGATCGTTTTCCAACGAAGCCCCAATTGTAAGAACTACTAAACCTTTTGAAATATCAAAACCTGCTTGAAGTGAGGCTGACATACCATAATTTCTTCTAAAATCGATTGCCTTAATATGTGGATCTTTCTTTTGCAACCCAGCAATTATTTTCCAAGATGAATCTGTTGACCCATCATTAATAAAAATTAATTCATACGATTTACCTAGTTTTTCAAACGTTTCAGTTAATTCCGAGTACAATTCCTCTATTGTTAATTCGTTATTATAAATTGGAATAATTGTTGAAATGTCCATAAAACTCCCAGTTAAATAATACTACACATCTGGCATTGTTTGATACCACTCGGGCATTAATTTAAAAACTTCGACTTGACGCTTTACAGCTTCGCTTAATGTCATTTTGGGCTTATACCCAAGCTTTCTCTTCGCTTTTGAAATATCTGCACTAGAAACAACATCCGCAACATCTTTATCAACGATTTCAATTGAAACCTCTTTTCCATAACTTTCTTTAACAGCATCAAGCCATTGCTGTATTGATTGAGGGTCGGAAGTTCCAATATTATAAACCTCAAAATTAAAGTCGGAATCGAGTGCCAAAATAATTCCACTAACCTCATCATCTATATAAGTACTATCTTTTGCAGTAACTAAACCCGATTTTCCCCAAATACTAACGGTTTTATTATTATGAACATAATTTAATGCCCTTTGCATAAACATCCCTTTTGGCCTTTGAAGTGGACCATAGATTGGCCCAAATATTCTAATAACAACACAATTTAAACCAAAAATTGCATTTGTTGAATGGCATAAAACTTCACCAGCAACCTTTGTTGCACCATAGATTGAAACGGCTTTTGTAACATCGTCCGTTTCTTCAACTTTTTTATCATTTCTATCGCCATATACAGATGAAGAAGATCCAAATAGAAATTTTTGAATACCGTTATCTTTAGATAAATTCAAAAGATTTACTGTTCCATCAACATTTACGCTTGTATATAATCTTGGATTTTTAGTTGAAACAGGAACACCTGCCCAAGCAGCAAGATGAACAACTGCATCAAACTTTTCTTTTGCAAACAAATCCTGCAATGCATCAAAATTAGTAATATCAATCTCGTAGAAGGCGAAATGGCCGGCTGCGTCGGCCATTTCGCAATCAAAATAACTTTCTATTTTTTTATATACAGGAGAAACCGTTTTAAATGGGAAAAATTGAGTCTTTCGACCAGAAGCTAAATTAACAAGATCAACATTAAATTCTTTGCAGTTACGAGGATAATAAGAACTAAAATTATCAATGCCGCAAACATCATCACCGCGCCACAATAGCGCACGTGAAACATAACTTCCTATAAAACCTGCGGCACCTGTTACTAGGACCTTCATATGCAAAGAGTTTAACACAGCAGTTTAATATCGGACATTAAGTTTTATTGCATCAATAGTCCGATTAAGACCATCAACAAAATCTACAACTGGATTATAGTTTAATAAGCTCTTCGCTTTTGAGATATCGGCAAGAGAATGATTAACATCACCTTTTCTAGACTCTTTGTAAATTGGCTTGATGTTAGAACCTAAGATCTTATTTATTTTTGCAACCAATTCATTAAGCGAAATCGACTCACCACAGGCAATATTAATTACCTCTCCAGCACATTCGCTTGAAGCCTCACAGGCCAATAAATTTGCGTTTACATTATTATCAACAAATGTAAAATCTCTTGAGGTATTTCCATCACCATAGATAATTGGTGAATCTCCTTTTAACATAGTATTTATGAACACGGGTATAACAGCAGAATAAGCAGAATCAAAGCTTTGTCGTGGGCCAAAAACATTAAAATATCGTAAACACACCGTTTCTAATCCATATATCGAATAGAAATTTTGACAATATAGTTCACTTGCTAGTTTTTGAATTGCATAGGGTGATTTCGGATTAGTAGGCATAGATTCGACCTTAGGAGTGACAGGTGAATCACAATAGACAAAGCTTTGATT
>Ga0209542_10016048_pt1 | contig 12475 bp, 11 predicted proteins | sample RifCSPhighO2_01_FD_184028 | JGI IMG/M metagenome (GOLD analysis project Ga0209542, IMG submission 184028) | Soil microbial communities from Rifle, Colorado - Rifle CSP2_plank highO2_0.1 (SPAdes) (version 2) | ecosystem: Environmental > Terrestrial > Deep subsurface > Rock core/Sediment ...
TAAGGGTTTGAAACGCGAAAATAATCATCAAAAAGCTGATTTGTTCAATTTTTCCATCTGTTGTTAAAAATTTTCCCACAACGGACGGATTTAAAATAATGCCGGAGATTGCCAGCGCGAGGCCCAAAAGTTTAAAAAATAAATTTTTTCTTGGTTCCATAAAATAATTAAAATTGGAAATAAATAAATTCTCCGCCTCCGAATCTGCCAAAAATTAGTAAAGATAAAATTCCTAAAGCAAATATAAACGCGCCCCAAAAAGCCGGCTTGCGTGCGATAAAAGATTTTAATCCGATTGTTTGCTGAAATAGTTCAAACGCGGTAAGAACCAAAATTAGGAATAAAGACAAATAAAATTCTCCTTTGGAAAAACCCATGAAAATATATTGGTTTAGAAATTGCGGATTTAAAAAATTTGAAACAAGTGTTGACCACCCGCTAAATAAATTTTTTAGAATATAGATTGCGTCAGTGAGCGTGTTGGCTCTAAAAAATATTAAACTCAAAGAAAATAATCCAAATACTGTGATTGATTGCAGAACATGGTGGATTTTTGTCCATTTTGTAATACCAATTCGTTCCATGATTCGCGCGCGGAATTTTTTTGTTGTCTGCCCAACAATCAAATATACTCCGTGGATTGCTCCAAAGATTACAAAAGTCCAATTGGCTCCGTGCCAAAGACCAATTAGAGTAAAAGTGATTAACGATGCCAGATATAATTTTGCGGTTGTTTTTTCTTTAAACGAAAAAACAAGAGGGTAATAAAGATAATCCCGTAGCCATGTAGACAAAGATATATGCCATCGGTTCCAAAATTTGGCTATGGATTTCGCAAAAAATGGTCGTTCAAAATTTTGCATTATATTAAAACCCATCACCCGCGCGGATCCCACCGCGATATTTGAATACCCCGAAAAGTCGCAGTAAATTTGAATGGTAAAAAATACGCCGGCAATCACAAATGAAATTCCAGAATATTCGGATACATTGCTAAATACCGGATTTACAAACAGCGCGAGGCGGTCCGCGATGACAATTTTTTTTAAAAATCCACCCAACATCAAAGCAAGTCCACTACCAACTCTTTTGATGTCAAATTCGTGTCGTTCGTAGAATTGATGAAGAAGATTTTGCGGACGTTCAATGGGTCCCGCGACCAGTTGGGGATAAAAAAGAACGTAAAGCGCTAATATGCCAAAATTTCGTTCCGCCTTTTGATTGTTGCGATAAACTTCAATTGTATAACTCATGCTTTGAAATACATGGAATGAAAGCCCAATCGGAAGAATTATGTTTAGTAACAGTGGCTCATACCCGACATTTAAAAAATTGGCGGCTACTGAAAGATTTTCGTTAAAAAAATTAAAATACTTAAAAAAGAAAAGTATACCGCCGTTGGCTAAAATACTAATGAGTAAATATAATTTCCTTTTTTTGTTTTTGGCGTTTTCAATTAAAATACCGGAAAAGAAATCAATAGTAATTGTTGTCAGTAGTATCAAAATATAAACAGGCACAAAACTTATGTAAAAATAAACACTGATGGCAAGAAGCCACACCCACCTTAAGCGGTGGGGTATCAAAAAATAGACCAGTGTCGCGACTGGAAAAAAAATAAGAAATGCCAACGAGTTAAATATCATACCAAAATAGTATCATTTTTCCTGTTTTTGCCAATGTAAATAGATAATGTGCTGGACTAGACAATGGACTTGACAAATCAACCCCAACAATGCTATTTTCTATTTTAGAAAAAGCTGTTCCTAATTTCAAAAACAGGAGGTAAGAATGAAAGAAGAAAAAGTTCCGATTCAAAATTCAGGATTTTATTGGCACTGCCACCATGAAGAATTATTGGAATGGTGCTACTCATATGAAGAGAGGGAGAAATATATCCGTACCCAGAAACCAGTAAAAGAAATAGAGCTTCGTCTTCATCTTTTTAAATCGGTTCAAGGAAATTTACCAAAAGAAGTTATTGAAGCCTGGCGAGCTTGCGATGAAGCCCTGCGAGCTTACGATGAAGCCAGGCGAGCTTACAATGAAGCCAGGCGAGCTTACGATGAAGCCAGGCGAGCTTACGATGAAGCAATTTTAAAAAATGAAACTGAAATTGAAGAATTGCACAAAAAAGAATGTCCCAACTGTCCATGGGACGGAGAAACAATTTTTCCTGAGCAAAAATAATTTAAATTGAGCCGCGCTATGCGCGGCTTTTTAATATGTTATCTCCCTGTTCTGCTGACCATGATGGATGCTGTTTTAAGCGCTACAGCAGAGTTCTTGATTATATACCCTTTTTAAGATATTTCTATTGATTTTTAACGTGAAATTCTCACTTCGATATATCGAAGTGAGAATTTGAATGCCTAGAGCACTATTAATCATAAAAATATTATTTAGTTGTTCACACCACCATAATTGACTTACTTTTCTACTTCGATATATCGTAGTAGGAATATGTCGCATGTTTCGAAAAGAAAATTGAATAAAAAAGTTTATCAGAAAATTGGAGACGAATTTATTCAATTTGTTTTAGAGCTTAAATCTTCAGCGGAGGCGAAAAGTTTTCTTACAAATTTACTAACCAAAACAGAAAGAATAATGTTGGCAAAGAGATTGGCGGTAATTGGTATGCTGATTAAGGGCTATTCATTTGAAGCAATACAAAAAACACTTCAGATAAGTCCATCAACAATTGATAGATTTTGGAAAATTTTACAGCAATATCCAAATTCCTTTTCGATTATTCGTTCAAAAGTTGAAATAAAATCAAAATCCCAGTCCGGTTTTTGGAAAATTCTAGGAAATTTTCTGGAGAGTTTGTCTATGGTGGAAAAAGGCAAAAGACGGAGAATAAATATCATGCGAAAAACCCGCGTTAAAATATCGTATTTAGGCACCAGTAAAAAAGTAATTCACTACAATACATTGTAATTTTTCCCCTTTTTGCCAAGCTAATATGTTTTACATTTTTTGCTATACTGTCTTGTATGGAAGAAAAAACAATGAAATCCGAAATTAAAAAACCGTTGAGAATTGTGGCTATTGGAGACAGTATTACAGCTGGTTTTCATGCTGGTTCCAACATTAGTATGCTTTGGCAAATGTGGTTTGGAAAGAAAAAAAGCTGGTTTTCCGAAGTTGTTAAACGGATAGGTAAAGAAATGCCAGTTTATGCGTTTAATTTTAGTACAGCAAGTTCGGAGTTGGTGGACCACGCCTTTTCAGGTTTTTGGGAAAAATTATTTAACGTAAAAACTATGGCAGATCAAGTGGATGAACTTTTGAGTTTGCCAAAACTTCCGGACTTGGTTTTAATTTGGATAGGCCACAACGACCTCGATTGGGTAAGAAAAAATGAAAAAAATTTTGACTCCGCAACTGCGCGGTTCAAAGAAAATTTTCAAAACCAGCTTGAGCGTCTTTGTGGGCAAATAAGTCAAAAGGACCACAGGGCTGTGGTGGTTGTTTTTGGTTTTATTAATATTCGTATATTTTTTGATCTTCGGGAAAAAGCTGGAATAGCAAAGCAAAATAATCCAAAACTATTTCCTTATTTTGAAAAAGGTTATCAAATATTCAAATCCATACAACCAGAATACGGGGAGCAGACAATTCAACTTTCGGATCTAACGAATCAGGCGATAGTGGATGCCACAACATTTTTGCAAAATAAATTTCAAAGCAACAAATTTAAAATTATTTATTCAACAGATTTGTCCAACGTCACAACTGATTCTATCCAAAGTTTACATGCTGTTGACGGCTGGCATCCTTCTTTGTACGGACAAAAGCAATTGGCGGAAGCTTGTTGGCCAATAATCTGGGATTGTCTTAGTTTTTTCAAAATTGACTGACAATGGATAATCTGTTATGAATGGCACTGGAGGTGTAAGCCATGATCACAAACATAGATAAGGCGATTCGCGTGATGTTTGGGATTTATTTTCAAAGAAGTTTTGATCCTGACCTTCACGAAAATTGTCCGGGTTGCAAAAGAGAACTTTCTACAGAAGAGATGGAAAAAGACTTAAAATACCAGGAAAAACTTGCTGAATTATTTTCTTCAAAAATTAAAGAAAGTTTTTTTGAAGAAGAAATTTTGCATATAGCAAACAAGCTTTCCGATCCTTCTATTTTGCGATTTATGGAAACAGCTTTTGTTTTTTGCGGAAAAGACGCTCAAGAGTTGCGCGATTCCGTGTTTGGCAATGATGAGCCGGACGACGGACATGATGAAAGAAGAATAGTTTAAATTTATCTCCCGCTACGGCTGGCCATTGTTGAGGTGGTTTTGAGCATTATACCCAGGTCCATTACGATGGACCTGTTTTTTATATAGTAAAGATCGTATTGCAATTTTTCCGGCGCGTCTTCCACGGACGCGTCATTTTTCATACTTATCTGCGCCCAGCCGGTAATACCGGGGCGGGTCAAAAGCCGAACTTCGTAAAATGGAATTTTTTTCTTAAGTTCTTCAACGTAGTGCGGGCGTTCCGGCCGAGGCCCCACAAACGACATTTCTCCACGCAAAACGTTTATAATTTGCGGGAGTTCGTCTATGTATGTTTTTCGCAAAAATCTTCCGACTTTCGTGTGCCTTTGGTCGTCGCCGTTTCCTTTTAGCCCATCAATTTTATCGGCGCCTTTTACCATTGAACGGAATTTTATAAATTCAAAAATTTTGCCGTTTTTCCCAACCCTTTTTTGTTTATAAAACACGGGCCCGCTGGACTCGATTTTTATGGCGAGGGCCACAAATGGAGACAAAATCAAAAAAGGAACGCTTAAAATTATAGCCGTTGCCGTGTCGATTATTCTTTTGGAAATCTCAAAAGGGCGCTTGTTTATTTCCGCGAGGTTTTCCAAAAACCACGATTTGTTGATTAGCGATGTCGGGACTTTTCCCATGACTGATTCATAAAGTTCTGAAAATTTTTCTATACTAACTCCATAGGGGAGCGCTTCGTAAAAAATTCTGACCAGCTCTTCATTTTGCAAAATATCCGGTTCCACCACTATGAGGTTTATTTTGTTTTTCACAATGAAATCTTTGGCGCTTTGGTGGTCTAAGCGCGAGCTTTCCCAAATTCCAGCCACTTTGTATCCAAGCGTATTATTTTTTTGCAGCATTTGGGCGAATTTGTTTGTTTCGTTGTTGGAGCCGAAAAACAAGACATTTATTCCATTCCCTTTTGAAGCTATTTTGACAAACCATATTCTCCAAATAACCAGAAGGATAGAAACTATCAAAATATCCAAAAATAAGTTTGTTTTTGGAGTAATCCTGAAAATCGGAATCAAATAAAAAAGAAAAACCGCTGTAATGCCGGATGCCACCATTGAGCTTGCCGCGAGCTGGGCCACATAATACCTTCTTGTGGGCGGAAATTTTTCCCAATCATACATTCCGGCGCTGTAGAATATCAAAAGCCACAAAATATGCGCCCATAAAAACGGGTAAAAGTGCAAATCCCACCGTTCGGCAAATCCATATTTTATAAATAGGGTAATTTCGAGTCCTAGGTAGAATATGGCTATATCGCCCAAAGCCAGCATTATTTTTTTGTATTTTGAGCCTAACACGTTGTTAATATAACGCTTTTAAGATACTATTAGTAGCATTATGCGAAGTGATTATATAAATATACTTGCAAAGATTGTAAGGATTGGACTTTTTTTGATTCCCCCTGTTGCACTTATTATTGGAGGCAATATTTTCGGAAAAATTCTTTTGCCTGGTGTGGGAGATCTGTTTTTTCCTTTTATTACAGGTAAGGGGTTTTATTTTAGAATTGTTATTGAAATTATCTTTGCTCTCTGGGTTATCATTGCGCTTTTTGACCACAGATTCCGTCCGCGCTTGACTCCAGTAATGTGGGCTTATGGTGCTACGATTGCGGTTCTCGCGCTTTCTACTTTTTTTGGGGAAAACCCATATCGTAGTTTTTGGTCAAATTATGAACGTATGGAAGGGTTTGTATCGCATCTGCATCTTTTTGCCTTTTTTCTAATTATAACAAGCATGTTTAAAAGCGTTACGGATTGGAAAAAGTTTTTCTTTGTATCTTTTGGCATAAGCTTGTTTACATCTTTTTACGCCTATTTACAGGCTCTAGGTCTTTTAAGAGTTTATCAGTCAAGCGAGCGTGTGGACGCGACATTTGGAAATTCGGCTTATTTGGCAATCTACATTATTTTTCATCTTTTTCTGGCTCTTTACTTTTTCTTGAAAGAAGAAAACAGGGCGATTCGTTATGTATTGGGAGCTTTGATTTTGTTTGAATTTCCGGTTGTTTTTCTTACCGCAACACGAGGGGCAATTTTGGGTTTAATTGGCGGTATTGTTTTACTTTCGCTTTTGTACTTATTTTTAAGTTCCAATCGGACATATCGGAAATTAGCCTTTGGTGCTATTGGACTTGTGTTGGTTTTTATTGGAACTTTTTGGTTATTCCGCGATTCATCATTTGTAAGACATAACTATATTCTTCAACGTTTTTCCAGCCTTTCTTTTTCTGAACAAACCACTAAATCCCGCTTTACGATTTGGGAAATGTCGTTCAGAGGGTTCAAGGAGCACCCAATTCTTGGATGGGGATTGGAGAATTATAGTATAGTATTTAATAAATATTATGAACCTGAATTATGGCCCCAAGAGCCATGGTTTGATCGCGCGCATAATGTTTTTTTTGATTGGCTTATTGCCGGAGGAGTGTTGGGACTTATGGCATATTTGAGTATTTTTGTGACCGCTTTATACATGTTGTGGAAAACAAAAGATCGTGTTTTGGGGATAGTATTTTTATCGCTTTTTGTTGTATATTTTTTCCACAATATATTTGTGTTTGATAATCTGATCTCTTATCTTATGTTTTTTTCAGTTCTCGGGTTTATTCATTTTAGATATATAGATATATCTAAATCTCAAAATATTGATACCCCAGTTGTTTTATCAAAAAATATTTCTTACACATTTTCCGCTTTGGCAGTTATAATGTTGCCAGTATTTTTGTATTTTGTTGGCGTAAAACCAATTCAAGGTTCAAGCGCTTTAATCACCACTTTAAAACACATTTCAGAAAATGGTGGACAAACAGATCTTATTCTATCGGACTTTGATAAAGCAATTTCTTATCGGACATTGGGAATAACAGAGACCAGAGAACAGCTTTTTGCTTACGCAAATAATGTTTTTAATTCCACATTGTCTACAGTGGAAAAAGAAAAGGTTTTTTTGAAAACCGCCAGTGAAATGCAAAAACAAATTAAGGAACAACCGAAAGAAGCCCGTGGGTATACGTTTCTTGCCAGTTTGTATTCTAGCGCTGGGCGTTTTGAAGAAGCTCTTGAAATTGCGAATAAGGCGCATGAACTTTCACCTAAAAAACAACAAATGTTTTTTCTTAAAGCCGATATTTACATAAAAAAAGGAGATGTTAAAACTGGTCTTGGTTTATTGGAAGAGGCTTATAATTTAGATCCTAATTTTGGAGACGCGGCGCGAAATTACGCAATGGCGCTTATTTTGGATGGCAGAAATGAGCGTGCGGAAGAAGTGATTGAACGCATGTTTGGCAAGGGTAATCCTCCGGTTGAAAAACAAATTTGGAGCGCCTACGCGCAGGTTGGCAATTTTGCGAAGGCGCGCGATATTCTTATTGTTGCTGTAAAAAGAGATCCGGAAAATGCGAACCTTCGGCTTACTTTGGCGTCAATGTATTTAAATTTGGGTAATCGTGCCAAAGCGGTAAGTGAAATTCAAAAAATAATTGAGTTTCAATCTTCGTTTAAAGAACAAGGAGATTATCTCATAAAAGAAATAAGGGCTGGTCGAAATCCATAAATAAGCCCCGTCATTCGACTGTGCATTGCTTTGCATAGAGTTATCCACAATAGAATTTGCATACCTCATAACCCTTCATTCATACTAGAAGCAAGGGTCGTTTTTTTATTGATTACTAATTTTTATTATTAACAAATTAAATTAACTAATTTCATGTTTATACGAAAATATATTTCTGTAGTTTTTTCTGTCGTTGCCGCTGTGATGGCAGTTGCGTTGGTCGGATACGCAGCTACAACCATTAGTACTAGTATAACCACAGGTGGAGCTCTTACGGTTTCTGGAGCTTCTACACTTACTGGGCTTGGTACGTTTACGGGCGGTTTTGTTTCTCAAGCATCTTCAAGTGTGGGAACAACATTACGTGTGGGAAGTACATTTAGGGCTGACGGTCTTTCTACTTTTGATTCCGGTTTTATATCATCAGCGTCTTCAACCGCTGGAGCAGCGTTTAACGTAACCGGTCTTTCAAGCTTTGGCGAGTCGGCGCTTAACGGCGTAGGTACTGGAGGATTTATTTCCAAAGCGTCTTCTACGGTGATAGGAACGTTTAATACAACAAATTCAGTAGGAATTGCTACAAGCTCTCCTACGGGTCTTGCTACTTCTTTGGCTGTCGGAGGAGATCTTAGTATTTCTGCGTCAACTACATTAACCATAAAGAATATTGCAACCACAACGTTGTCTATAAATAGCCCAGTAGGAGGATCTTGTATTCAATTTAACAACGTTGCAGCGAGTACAACGTATAGGATGTATATTAATTCTGGTGCTACTTCTACTACTACCGCTCAAGATCTAAATGCTCCGCTTGTTGTTGAACGAGGCGCTTGCAAAAATTAATCCATAGTCATAACTTTTGACAACTTACATGAAAATTTATTTAACAATTATTTTGTCGTATGTTCTTTCTTTGGCGCCGATTTCCGCGCTTCCAGCTCTTGCCGCGTATAATGACGTTGAATTGACGACTAGCGCTGAAATTTCAATTTCAAGTGTTACTCTCACTGTATCCGGAAGCAGTGCCTTTGGAGAACAGCTTGATGTTGATTCCGAATCTTTTACCTTAATAATGCCCGCAAATTCATACGTAAAAGTGGCTTCTACTGATAAAAGAACAATTGCGGCAACAGAACTCGGTTCTATAACAAGAAAGTTTACTTGCGGGTCTAGTGAAAGCACACTAGAAGTTAGCAACCCTGCTACCGGAGTATCAGTGACCCCAACCTTTACTGTTTCCTCTAGCGCTTGCACTGGTGGCAGTGGTGGTACTTCATCCAGTGGTGGTACTTCATCCAGTGGTGGTACTTCATCCGGTGGTGGTAGTAGTGCTCCAACGGTTCCTGCAGTTACAACGCCAGCTCCTGCGGTTGCAAAACCATCTCCAATAGCGCTTGCTGTGTCTCCCGTGTTTAACTCAAATCTTGCTCTTGGAGCTCGCAATGATGATGTAAAAAGGGTTCAACAGCTTCTTAACTCAGATCCTGATACTAAAATTGCTGAATCAGGAGCAGGATCTCCGGGAAATGAAACGAATTATTTTGGACCAGCCACAAGAAACGCGATTGGAAAGTTTCAAATTAAATATGGTTTAGTAAAAAATTCTTCTGAAGCGGGTTATGGAAACTTGGGACCAAAGACACGAGGAAAGTTGAATGAAGTGTTTGGCAAAGGAGTTCCCGCAACTACTCCTGTGGCTCCAACAGTTGCGCAACCATCTTCAGTTGCTGTGTCGGTTTCTCCAGTATTTAATTCAGATTTAAACAAGGGAATGAGAAACAACGATGTCAGCAGACTACAAGAATTACTTGCCACAGATAGTTCAATATATCCTGACGGTACTGTAAGCGGTTTATTTGGTCCTCTTACTGAACAAGCAGTCAAAAAATTCCAAGCAAAATACAGTTTGCCTCAAGTGGGACGAGTTGGTCCTGCCACACGCGCAAAGCTTGAAGAAGTATTTGGCAAAAAGTCAGTAACCCCAGCACCTGTTGTTGCGCCAGCTCCCGTTGTTCCGCCAACACCTGTTTATATAGGTCCCGCCCCAGCGGTTCCAGTAAATCCAAATATCCCATATTGGTTGCAATTGACGCCAGCTACTCCGGGAGGAGCGAGTATTGTTGATCCAAAAATCGATCCTACTTCTCCAGAAAGCAATTTAACTGTGGAAGAAAAATTAAAACGCGCCCAACAATTGCCGGATTGGATGCGATTGACGCCATCTAATTAAATTTCCGAAAGCAAAACAAAACCCCGCGGAGCGGGGTTTTGTTTATATGACAAAATCAAAAATTGGTATTGTGGGTCTTGGTATGGTTGGTGGAAATACAATGCGGTATTTTTCGGAAGCTGGTTGGAATAGAGGGAAAGATTTGTTTTGTTTTGATGCTGACCCCAAAAAAGGATTTTCTGACGATGTTTCTCGCGCTGACCTTATTTTTGTTTGTGTTCCAACTCCTCGCGCTAAAGACGGTTCTTGCGATACCAGTATTGTAGAGAGTGTTGTCGCGAAATATCAGTCGTTCAAAAAAGTTTTGATAATTAAATCCACAATTGAACCGGGAACTGCCGCGCGTTTGCAAAAAAAATACAAATCTCCAATTTTATTTAATCCGGAATTTTTGACCGAATCCCGTGCTTGGGAGGACTTTTTACGTCCCGATAGGCAAGTAGTAGGGCATACCGAAAAAAGTCTTCCACACGCTGGAGCAGTGCTCAAACTTTTGCCAAAAGCGTTTTTTTCTTCGCCCGGTGTTTTAGGAACTTATGATTTTGTCCGCGTAAGCACTTCGGAGGCGGAGATGGGTAAATATGGTGGCAATGTTTTTGGGGCAATGAAAGTAACTTATGCCAATATTTTGGCTGATTTTTCGGAAGCTCTGGAGCTGACACATAAAAAAGACGGGATTAATACGCCGGTAAATTATGAAAATGTGCGTAAAATGGTTTCTCACGACGCGCGAATCGGAGATTCGTGGATGGATGTAAAGTATGGAAAATACCGAGGTTTTGGCGGTTACTGTTTTCCTAAAGATGTGGACGCGTTTATAAATTTTGGAGACAAGCTCGCAAAAAAATTGAACGGAAAAAACGAACAAACAAATAAAAAACTTGTTGTATCTGGTTTAAAATTTTTAAAAGCCATTAAAAACTACAACGAAGAGCTTCTTAAATCGCAAGGTTTAAATTCAAAAATGGTAAGTTCACATGACAGCGAGCTGAAACGTTTGCTGGAAAAAAGGGTTAAAAAGATATGAGTAAAATAATTGTAACAGGAGGAGCGGGTTTTATAGGTTCGCATATTACAGACCGCCTTATAAAGGATGGTCATAATGTTATTGTTTTGGATAATTTATCCACAGGCTTTAAAGAACAGGTAAATAAAAAAGCTAAATTTGTAAAAGCGGATATAAAAAATCTAGAAGAAATTACCCCTCATTTTAAAGGTGTTGATTATGTTTTTCACCTTGCTGCGCGTGCCAGAATTCAGCCTTCTATAGTTGATCCTGCGCCAACATTTCACGACAATGTAATCGGTACGTTAAATGTTTTATTGGCGGCGAGAGACGCAAAAGTAAAAAGGGTAGTATATTCGGCTTCCTCGTCATCTTACGGTGATCAAAAAACTTTGCCTCTTCACGAAGAAATGACCCCGAGTTTTAAAAGCCCGTATTCATTGTCTAAATATGTTGGAGAAGCGATGTGCAAGCTTTTTTCAGATCTATACAACATCGAAACCGTATCTTTGCGATATTTTAATGTTTATGGTCCGCGCCAACTTGTAGACGGAGCTTACGCGACTGTTGTCGGAATTTTTCTAGAGCAGTTGAAGCAAAATAAGCCGTTAACAATAGTAAGCCCAGGCACAATACGGAGAGATTTTACGCATGTGTCCGATGTTGTGGAAGCGAATATTTTAGCAATGAAGTCAAAAAAAGTAGGCAAGGGAGAGTTGTTCAATATCGGCAGAGGAGAAAATTATTCCATCAACGAAGTGGCGTCTTTGATTTTGAGCAAAGCAAAACCGGAAGTTCGGCTCGCGGGAGCAAGTTTTCTTGAAAAGCCCCACGCGACTTACATTCCTAAGCGCCCCGGAGAAACTCTTGTTACTTTAGCTGACAGTAAAAAAGCCCAGCAAGTTTTGGGCTGGAAACCTAAAGTATCGTTTGGAGAGGGGATCTCAATGCTTACAAAATAAAAAATAAATATTGACTTTTTTTAACAAATAAGCTACGGTATTATTACCCTTGAAACTGAAAGGGTGAGTTTTTTGAAAACCGAAAACAATCCATAATGCTTTGAGGCGCCACAAATGCGTTTCAGGGTATACCCAATGGAGGCAACAATGAATAGAAAGTCTTTTTTGGAACAGAAGCGAATTGGGGTCCTCATGCGTGTGTTCGCGCAAAAAGAGGATGATATTCCAAATAGAATTGAGTTGGTTCGCAACCTTTTGTCTCGGTTGGATATCGCCGGAGTTATAGACGGAAAAATGCGAATTGATTCAGTTGATGTTTTGGTGTGGGCAGATCAGAGATTCTTAAACTCAAAAACAAAACCCGATTGCGGGAAAACTGCTCAAGCGCTCCGTGAAGCTTTTCCAAGTCAAATTAAGGTTCGTGA
>Ga0209542_10016052_pt1 | contig 12472 bp, 20 predicted proteins | sample RifCSPhighO2_01_FD_184028 | JGI IMG/M metagenome (GOLD analysis project Ga0209542, IMG submission 184028) | Soil microbial communities from Rifle, Colorado - Rifle CSP2_plank highO2_0.1 (SPAdes) (version 2) | ecosystem: Environmental > Terrestrial > Deep subsurface > Rock core/Sediment ...
AAATCTTCATAATTATTAAAAAATTGCATTTTATTTAAATATTTCTATGGAAAGGTTTAATAAGAAGTTAGATTTTTAGTTTGATATGGGTTTTTTTGATATATTTAAAAGAGAGGATGAAAAAGTTGACCTTAATAAAATAAATTCTAAGTTAAATATGTCTTTCTCGAATATAAAAAAAGATGTTAAATCCATGAATGAATGGATAAATCATCTTGAAGGTCATAGAAGAAAACATAAAGTACGGTTAAATAAACATAAAGATAAGATAGTGGATGTTGAATCTAGGTTAGTTGCTATTGAAAATGCTATAAAAGAACTTGAAGATAAGCAAGTTTTTGTAAATAATCAATTATTCAAACAGCTGTCCAAACAGCCTCAAACAGCTGTGCGTTTAAAACAAACAGCTGTTGGTGTTCAAACAGCTGTCCAAACACGTGTCCAAACAGCTAAAGATGATATTATTGATTATAGTAGTGAAGAACTAGGTTTTATTTTAAAAAGATTAACAGTTATGGAGAGAGCAGTTATATGGATTTTGTTAAATACTGATTTAAAATTAAGTTATGAAGATCTAGCTGCAACTTTAGGAAAAGATAAGAGTACAATTAGGGGGCAATTGAATAATATAAAAAGAAAAAGTGATGATTTGGTGAGTGAGATTGTAGAGAAAAATGGTAATAAAAGATATTATATTGAGGATGAAATAAAGAGTAAAATTATGAGTGAGATTCGATCTGATTCTATAGAAAAGAAGAATAAAAAGAAGAAATAGTGAGAGATTTTATTGAGTTATACGTATTAAATATTGATGGTTTTTAACGAAGTGAGTGATGATATTGGAATGATAAATATAAATAAGAGAGAATAAATAGATTTATACGTATTTAATTAATGAAATTTATATATTATACGTATGTTAAAAATAAAAGTGAGGATTAGATGAGACGAGATTGTCCAGAGTCCAATCTGTAAAAGAGATTTAAGAGTTTTGGGTAAAGTTCTAGATCTTTGAAATTTTGAGGTATAGTGAGGATTGTTACTCGATTATTTACCTTTTTCTTGATTAAAGGCACTTTTTTTTGAATAAGTGAGACTACGTAAGCTCTGGTGCATGATTCAGATAGATTGAGTTTTTCGGCAACAGATCGATATGTAACTGTTTGTTTTTCTTCTTCAAGCTGATATATTGTCAAAAAGGTAAGAAATTGCTTTTTTGGAATACTTTTAAACAGAGTTTCTATCTCTTTTGGGTCGGTTAGAGTGCTTGCTTGCTTAGTGATTGCTTGTGTGCTTGCTTGCTTAGTTGCTTGCTCGCTTGCTTGCTTGCTTGCTTGGACCCCTTCATTTCCAATGGAATTATCTGAAAATTCGTTTATTTCTTCCCTTTTTTCTTCTTTTAAGGTTAATTTGATGTCCACATTAGTTTTTAAAATAGTAAACATCTCCAAAATTTCTATCATCTTTCCTTCTAAATCCTTCATTCTTAATTCCAAGCTATTTGCATGCTCTTTCATCTTAATAAAGGATAATTTAACGTTTTCTTCAAAATTAGGATCATTTACTGCCATTATACATTCCCCTATATATTAAAGCATTTTATATATTTAAAGTTTTATGTGCTTAATTGCTTAGTATGTGCTTACTGAGTGCTTAGCGAGTGCTTAGGATGTGTTTAGACTTGTGTTTAGCCAATGCCTCAATTCTATCGTATAAGCCATTTATAGACGTTTTGAGTGCTTGCTCGCTTGCTTAGTGTTTGTTTATTTGTTTGTTTAAGTGTTTGTTTGTTTAGGAATGTGTTTAGACTTCAAACTTATAGACTTTTTTAAACAAAGAAATAAATGTATCGTCGGTTAATTTAAATCCAGAAGAGATTAAAATTGTAGCTAATGCTTTTGCACATTCTTTATCTGTTGCATTCGGTAAATTAAAATTTAAAGCTTGTTTAAGAGAATAATTTGAGATAAATCCGTCATTTAATTTTATAACTGCATTTTTATTCTTAGAATTTTTTACTTTAAAATCAATTAGATTTACTGAAAGATCTTCATTTTGAATTAAATCTTCATTTAACTTGAAATTGATTTCTAGTAAATGGGATAATAAGATTTGTTTTATGCTGTCTTGATAAGAAAGATTTGAGATGTCAATTGAACTTGATTGAGTATTTGGATATTCATACACCTTTCCCAGGTACTTTTTTACTTTTTGTTTTGGTTTTTTCCAACGTCTTTTGTTTTCTACTAAGTACGCATATTTAGTTATTTTTTCTTTATTGTTTTTCTTTGTTTTTATGCGTATATACATTTTTGTAGGCACTACTTGATGTAGATGTTAAATTAATTTATTTATGACTTCTAGGGTCTATATGTTGTATTTATATGTTTTGATTTTATAGATAGATTTAGGATATTTTTAGTGAGATATATTAATTATTTTCTAACTTTTTGTTAAACATTAAGTATTAACTTTAAAGGGATGTCTCAATAGAAAATATAGATAATAAAAACTATAATTTAGATTGATAGTGTTTATAAACTAGTTAATATTTTAATAATAAAAATGGAAAAAAAAGAGTTGCAAATTCTAAACATTATGAAAGAAATGAAGTGTAGTTGGGAAGAAGCTGTTGAAAGAAGTAAAGAAAGAAGAAATTTAAATGAATTTTTTTAGTTTTTATCTTTAATTGGTTTAAAATGTGTTAAAAAGTCTAGAAAGCTTATCTTGATAAAAATTTGATGGAACTAAATCTTTTTTATTGAGTGTAAGGTATAGTATAGATTTTTCTCTTAAAAAATCTGGATCGTCTCCCATCCTATCTTTATTTTCAGTAAATAAATCTTCTGAAGTTATATCTTCAATTAGTACCCTATTTAAATCTCTTGCTATCTTGCTATATGAATACCCTCTTGGTACCGTTATACGTATATAACCCCTTATATTTCCTACTAATAACTTATGGGTTTCATTATCAAATGCATCTGTGATAAGTAACTCAGCATATGGAATTGTTGGAATTGCTAATCTTTTTTGTTTTTCGTAACTATCTGTTTTTGGTGGAAAAGAATCTGTTGGAATCGCCATCATAGGAGATGTTGATAATAGAGAAACTAAACTTGTTATAGCAACTATTGTTCTTAATTTTTTCATTTTATTATGTAAGTTAAGAAAAATATTTAAATCTATCTTTTTAGTTTTTATCTTTAATAATATGCATATGTGGATAGGCTATTCTAACGTTTTTAGCTTTTGATATTAATTCAAGAGCTTCTTTTGTTATTTCTGTTTTTGTTAATCCTCGTTTTCTTGAATCTGTTAGATAAACTGCACTTACTTGGATAAATGAATCTTTAAGATTAAGACGCATTATTGGCTTTTCAACTACATCTTTACCTAGAATTTGAAACTTGTTCTTATTTGAAACCCAGCGTTCATAGTTATGTTTCATTACACTCCCAACTATCTTTGCTGTAGCTTGTTCTAATAAGTCTGTAGCTTCTTTCCAGTCTGATTCATAGGTAATTGATAGATTAATTGTATCCCAGATGTAGACAGAGCCTTTAGTGTAGTTATAGACTGCTTGAGAGAAGACATATTCATTTGGAATGGTAATTGAACGACCGGAACTCTCATCTCCTATATCTGTACCGAATTCGGATAAGGAAGTGTACATTATGTTAAGATCAAAAACATCTCCTTTTACTTCTCCTATCTTTATTCTATCTCCAATCCAATAAGGACGTTTTGCTATGATTGTTAACCAACCTACAAAGTTTAAAATTGGCTTTTGTAAGGCAAATGTTATACCAAAACCAACTAAACCTAGAGATAATATTAAAGATGTGAAGTTTTTGTAAATAATTGATACTGAGATTAAGATAGCTGTAAACCATACTATAATTTTATATGGGTATTGGAAAAGTAAGATGTCTTGAGGTCTTCCTTTCTTTTCTAAACCCTTTTTTATTGTTTTTAATGTTAATTCTATGAATATTTTTGTTATAAAGAATAAGATTATAACGAATAATATCTTTGGAAGGTAAAGGAAGAAACTTTCTTTTAATGGTTGAGCTATTTCATTTAATGTTATGGCTTGATCTATTATTTGATGTTTAAAATATAAAACTAGTAAAATTATGAAAATTGTTATTAAAGTTGGAAGTATCCATTGGAAGCGTTTTTTCATGGCGGGATTGATTTCTATATGTTAATTATAAAGATATTGTTGTTTAATTGTAATGGTGATGGTGTGTTGTGTTGTGATTAGAATTGCTTCTTAAAAGTGATTACTAATCAAAATGTTTAAATACTGTTTATTTTTTCTAAAAATATGAAAATAGCATATGATCTAGATGGGACATTATATGATTCTTTAGCACATGTGTTCGGAGTAGATACTAGAATAAGGGAAAGATTAGGATATCCAATAATTTCTTTAGATGATTATAGAAGAAATTTTCAATCACACGATTGGAAAAAATTTTATAGAGATTTAGGAATAAGAGAAGAAGATATTGATATGGTAGTTTCATTATTTATTAAAGAAAATAGAATTGGTGAACCTCCAACATTAATACCTGGAGCAAGAGAAGCTCTTTGTGTAACTGAGGAAGCTATTGGAAGAGAGAATATCTATATAATCACAAATGAACCTTTTGAAGGAGTAAAAATTAGATTTGAAAGAGATGGTTTAACACATTTTTTACAAAACGTTGATAATCCTTTTGCTGGGAAGGTTAACGAAATATTTAGATTAGCACAAAGTGATTTAAAATCACCTTTCATATATATTGGGGATATAATTTCTGATGGAGAATCATGTTTAGAAGCAAGAAAAATGGGAGCAAATAATGTAAGATTCTATGGGATTACACATCCTTATGCTATAACTCCTAGAGATCTTATGGAAAGATTTGTTGCTCAAAATAGTGATTTTGCACAGGTATTAGAAAATTTAGCAAGTGTGAATAAAATGTGGAGTCAAAGTCTATGATTTTACATGAATTTCTTTATAATAAGTTTTAAATATCATTAATTTACTTTATTATAGAAAAAGATGGTGTATGATTGCATTATAATAGGAGCTGGACCTGCTGGAATGGCAGCTAGTGTATATTTAGCAAGACAGAAACTTAATTTTATAATTTTAAGCAAAGATGTTGGTGGACAAACCTTACTAAGTGCAGATGTTGAAAATTATTTAGGATTTCATTTAATAGATGGAGTTCATTTAGTTGAGAAGTTTAAAGAGCATTTGAATGATTACAAGATAGAATTAAGGCAAGGTATAAGTGTAAATGATGTTGTTAAGGAAAATAATTTTATAGTAAAAACAGATGATGGAGATTTTGAAGGAAAAACAGTGTTAATTGCGACAGGAGAGAAACATAGAGAGTTAAATGTTCCAGGAGAAAAAGAATATTATGGAAAGGGATTAAGTTATTGTGCAACTTGTGATGTTCCTTTATTTGCAGATAAGATAATAGCGGTAGTTGGAGGTGGAAATAGTGCTTTGGATGCTGCTTTGTTTGCATTAAAATATTGTCCTAAGGTTTATATTGTAAATTTAAATGATAAATTAACAGGAGATAAGGGAATGTTGGATAATATATTGAATAATAGTAAAGTAGAAGTTGTTTATAATGCTAAGACTAAGGAAATATTAGGAGATAAATTTGTTAATGGTTTGAAATTAGATATTAATGGACAGGAAAGAGTTTTAGATGTTAATGGGGTGTTTGTTGAGATTGGATTGATGCCAGCTAGCTCTTTTATTAATATTGTAGAAAAGGATAAATGGGGAGAGATCATTGTTGATAAGAGGAATCAAACTAATGTGCCTGGAATATTTGCTGCTGGTGATGTTACTGATATAACTGAGAAACAGATAATAGTTGCTGCTGGTGAAGGTGGAAAGGCTTCTTTAGAGATAATTAAGTATTTGCAGAGCAAGAATTAATTTTCTATAATCATTTCTTTTTTTGCTTTAGTCATTGCTTCGTTTATTAATGTTTTTTCAAGTTCTATTATTCTTTGAGTAACTGGATTATTTGTATTTATGGTATATAATTTTGTTTTTCCAAAGCTTCTTGTAACTTTTACTATACCCTGTTTTTCTATTTCGCCCCAGTAATTAAATAATGAAGCTCTTGAAATACCGGCTTGTTTTGATATATCTGATTTACTAAAATCCATTCCTTTATTTTCTAATAGAAAGTCTATTATTTTGAACAATGGTAGTTCTCCTGTTAGTTTTAGTAATAATGATTTATCTTCCATTTTGAACATAAAATACCAAAAGTATATAAATTTTATGTTCAAAGTCTATTTTGGTGGACTTTACTTGTGGACTGATGATCAGATTAAAGGAAAAATTCTGCATAAACTTAGCCGTAAGGGTAAGTTTGAATATAGTCATACTGCTTTAGACAATTTACAAAAAGGATTTCCTCCAGAGATAAGAGGAAGAATTAAAGATGTTTCGAAAGAATTAATTAAAGAATGAATTCTTTATTTAAAGAAAACTAATTATGGCGAACAAGTTTCTATTAATACAGATAAAAGAGAAAGAATAATGGAATATATTGATGAATTTTTGAAAATGGAATGAATAAGTATTTGCAGAGTAAGTGATTAGATAGCTTTTTTAAAAACCGAAAAATATATATAAATAATTATCTTAAAAATATTATGACTGATGAATCAATAATAAAGGCTTTTGAATCAGTAGGCATACCTAAGATGCAAACTACTATTTATTTGGATTTACTTAAAAATAAAGAATCTACTGCAACAGAAATATCAAAAAGAACCAAGATGCATAGAGCTAATGTATATGATACTTTAACAAAGCTTAAGGAAAGAAATCTTGTCTATTTATCTAATAAAGATGGAAAGCAAGTATTTGCTGCTTTATCAACAGATTTGATTGTTAATGAAGAGAAAGATAAATTAGAAAATCTAAAATTAGCAATGAATTATATAAAAACAACTTACGTATCTGGCCAGACTCCAAAGGTTTATACTCTTGAAGGATTAAATGCTGTAAAAAGTATTTTATTTAGCCTATTAGAGAAAAAATCTGATGTTTGGATTTATGGTTTAGCAGAAAATGAAAATATAATTAATGTTCTTAATGATAGATTAATGCATTCTTTTCATCTTGAAAGAATAAAGAAGAAGATTGAACTTAAATTGCTTTTTTATAAATTTCCTCATGAAGAAATTAAAACATTAAGTAATCTAAAATTTACAGAAGCTAGACTTTTGCCCAAAACTCGGCAGTCAAAAACTTCTCAGATAACTCAGATAGTTTGTAACGACTCTGTTTATATTACTCTTTGGATCCATCCAGTTTACACAATTGTGATAGAAAACGAGGTTATTGCAAAAGAATATCTCGATCTTTATAATATCCTTTGGGATTATTCTAAGAAAGTTGTTTAATTTTCACAAAATAAAGTCTCTTCCCATACAACATTTATGCTGGACTACTACGTTTGTATATATACTCTATTGATTTTAATAGATTACAAAGGAGTTGATAAAATGACAGATGAAATGACAAATGAACAAAGATTGAAGAATGATATAGCAACAACAGATAGAAGAGAAATGACAGATAAAGTTGTAAATGATAACAGAATGAAAAATGATGAAGAAACCGCTGAGAGAAGAACAAAAGTAGATAATAATTTGAATGAAAGCAGAATGAAAAATGATAAAATAACTGCTGACAGAAGAGAAGCAAAAGACGTGGAGGGAATTAATCCTCTCGTTGTTGTTTTACTCACAATAACTTTGGCTTTGAGCGCTTATTTTGTCTTTTTTAGTTAAATAATATTAATAAAATGATGAAATTAAAAAATAATGTTGGAAAATTGAACATCTTAATCAAAAAAGGTAAGATTATGGAGGCCTTTGAAAGATACTATGGAGAAGAAGTAATTATACAAGTTAATGGAAATTCTCCGATAACTGGAAAAGATCAAAACAGAAAAAGAGAGATGATATTTCTTCAAGAAATTGAAAAATTGAACAGTGCTGAAATAAAATCAGTTACTTTTGGTGGTGTAGATGATAATGTTTCTGTTACAGAATGGGCTATAAATATTAAAAATAAAGACGGAAGACGGAAAATAATTTATCGTGTAAATGTTCAACACTGGAAAGATGATAAAATAATAAATGAAAAATTATATTTTTGTGGTGATCAAAAATTTTAACTAAGGAAGTATATGATCATACAGCGTAGATATATATACAATAACACTTTAACACAATTGAGGTAAAAAATGAACAAAAAAGGATTATCGGGTTGGTTGTTTTGGGCAGTAGTATTTTTAATAGTCGCTGTAGTTGCTGGGATATTTGGTTTTGGATTTATTTCAGGAACATCATTCACAATAGCAAAATGGTTAGCAATAATATTTGTGGTATTATTTATAATTTCATTAATAGCTCATACAATAAAAAGAGCTTAAATTTTTTTTATAATCTTAAATATAATAGGAATGGGGGAGATTAAGATGGCATGGAGTTTAGATAAGGAAGGATACCTCTATGAAGATGAGGATTCAGATTAAATTTAAATGGAAATAAGGAAGGGAAAACAAAAATGAAAGCAAGTTTGATTACATTTGGTATGATTTTTCTTGTTATTGGACTACTGTTATATTTTGTGCCAGTACAAGAAATTAAAGCAGATACAACTACTGTCGGAAATGGGGAGGTAGATGCACGTACATCCTCTGCTAAAATAACTGTTCCAATGGAATGGGCGTTTGCATCGGGAATACTTGGATTTATTCTGTTAATATTTGGATTGGTTATTCCTAATTCATCTATACGAAGTGATTCAAAAAAAGATTCATATGATAAGGTAGTTGAGTCAAAAGAGAATATTGAAATTGGTGATGGAAACAACCGTAAGATTGTCAGAGAACGAACTGAGAAGCATAAAACAATATTATAATTAAATTAAACAGGAGGAAAGAATAATGGCAAAAATAAGTAGAGGCGGCAGAATGACTGCAGCAAAAGTAAGAGCAGCAAAAAGTAAGGGTGGAATAGGCCATGTAAAAAATAGAGTTGCTGGAAAGAATATAATGAGAACTTAAAATGGTTTTTGGCACAATACTAGGTGTTATAGCACTCATAGCTGCAATATGGGTTATTTATGATGTGCTTGTGAATAACAAAAAACTATCTGATGGTATGAAAATACTTTGGGTAGTTTGTGCAATCTTTTTTAGCATAATCACTGCAGTAATTTATTATTTAGTTGGTAGAAATCAAAAGAATGATTTATTTAAGAAAAAATAAAAGATGAAATAATTAGCGAGAAGTTTTAACATCAAAATTATTAAAAATTGAACAGTTAAACACTTACAGATCTTGTTCTTTTAACTCTTCTTTGTAAGTTCCAATAATTGTAAGTATGTAAAGATCTTGTTGCAACTAATGTCCCCCAATAAGAAAGGAGATTTGCACTATCTGCTTCAAACCCGGCTTTCATTAAACCATATTGTAATGGTGTAGCCAGGATATAGAATAAAGCGATAGAAGGAATTTGTGTTAAGTATACCTTACCAATATCCTTCCAAAATTCCTTTTTATTTAATTTTCCAGTTTCATCTTTAAATTTATGTCTTTTTGAAAGATAATGTAAGGTCATATGCACTGGAATGTAAGCTGCCCAATCAACTAAAGCAGCTCCGGTAGCAATTGCACCGTCACAATATCCCCTAGAAGACATTACAGATGATGCACATACAGCAGCCTGTATACTGGGGTATGCAGCAGTAAGAATATTTGCATTAAGATTTACATATTTATTATCTCTATACAATCTATATGGTTTCTTTACTAGACTTACAAGAGTTTCCAATCCTTTTTCAGCATCTAGTTTAGTTTCATTCCAATCTTGTTTCCATACATTCCTATTAATATAATTTTTAAGATTTTGCATTTTGTTTAACTTCTTGTTTTTATTTATTCTATATTTATTATAATTATCATATCATTATAAAATTAACTACTTATATTTTGTACAATCTATCAAAAAGCTTAAATATTATGATAATTTAGTAAAAATATGAACCTAGACTTAATAGACCGAAAGCTCTTATACTTTTTAGATATAAATGCTCGACAGAACATTGCAACCTTAGCAAAGAAATTGCATATAGGAAGAAATGTAGCATTGTATCGCATTAATCGATTGAAGGAAGAAGGAATTATTTTAGGTTCTTTTGTAGAAATTAATAATCCTTTGTTAGGTTACTTTAGTTTTCGCATTTTTCTCAAATTAAGTAATTATACCCTTGAACAAGAGAAAGCATTATTTGATTTTCTAAAGAAACAGAATAATATATTATGGCTTAGTCGGGTTCTTGGAAAATGGGATTTAAACCCTGTGTTTATGACCAAAAATATTAAAGAGTTTGAAATCTTTAGAAAAGAACTATTTTTAAAATTTAATTCAATTATAGAAGATAGTAAAATTGCTTTACTTACCAATATTTATTATTATCCCAAGTCTTATCTATTGGGCAATATGCGAAAAGATCATTTTACCACTATTCTTTCAATTGAAAGTGAATCTGATTATAAAGCAGATGATAATGATGAAAAGTTATTAGCTTTACTTTCGCAGGATGCAACTATCTCTATTCTTGATCTTTCAAGAAAACTAAGATTAAGTATTAATACTATTAAAAAAAGGATTAATAATTTAGAAAAACATAAAATAATTTTAGGATATAGACTTTTTATTGATCCTAGTAAGCTAGGTTATGAATATTATAAGTTACATGTCACTCTAAGATATTATAATAAAATAGATCTAAATTCTTTAAGAGCTTGGCTTGGAATCCAAAGTTCTGTTATTTATACTGACCATTATATGGACAGTCAAGCTTTTGAAGTTGAATTGCATGTTAAAAATGAACAAGAATATATACAATTTTTAAAAAATTTAAAAAAAGAATTTAGCCATATAATAAAAGATAGTTTTTATATTAAACTATATGAATCTCAAATATATAAATATCTGCCAACTTAATTTCTGTAGGGATCATGCTGGATTTATCATTAATAAGGTTTAAAATAATTATCTAGAAGTTTTAACATCAACTTTTTTACAATATTTGTTTATCGGACATTTTGAACAATAAGGAGAGACTGGAACGCATATATTTTGTCCGAATTTAACAAATAGGTCATTAAATTTATTCCAGTATTGCTTTGGAAGTATTTTTCTTAAAACTTGTTCTGTTTCATTTGCATTTTTAGTTTTTATCCAACCTAAACGATTTGGAATTCTACTACAATGAACATCGATCGGAAGACCTTCTTTATTATGACCATAAACTAAGACAATATTTGCTGTTTTCCTTCCAACACCTTTTAATTTTAATAACTCGTCCATTTCTAGTGGAACTTTTCCTTTATATTTTTTAATTAAAACTTTGGAAATTTCTCTTATTCTTTTAGCTTTTGTTAGGTAATAGTTTGCTGGATGAATTAAAGAAGCTATTTCAGATTCTTTTAATTTTATCATTTTATTTGGAGTAGGAGCTTTTGATAATAAACGTTTAGAAGCTTGAAGAGTAACTGCATCTTTTGTTCTTAAGGAGATTAAGCAAGATATTAAAGTTTTATAAGGAGATTTATTAACATTTGATATTTCTGTAACTGATGGGGTGATGAATTTTTTTGATTCTTTTTCTAAGATTGAGAATATTTCTTTGAAGTTGTAGTTCATTTTTCATTCAAAAACTCCTTGTTTGCTTCTGATTTTATTTTCTTACTAAAATTATTTATATCTTTTTTTGTTAGTTTACTTTTTTTTGCTAAAGTTTTGGCAAGTTTAAATTTTTCTGATCTTTCTTTCATTTTAATATTTCTCCATTTTTTCTAGACCATAATAATAAATCAAGTTCATTTTCATTAATATTTAATTGTTGAGCAAATTCTTTATATTTTTGTTCTATTTCTAGATAATGTTTATAGTTTTTTGGTTTTGTAGGTTGATTTAATATTTGATATTCATATAATGTATTGATAATATGTTTGTCTAAAATTGAATAACCTTTAAATCCAATGTTTCTTAGAAAATGACTGGATTCTTTTGGTCCAAGGCCTTTAATGTTGTTAATTATATATAATCTTAAGGATTCTTTGTCTTTAAATGAGAGAATTTTTTCTTTTATTTTGAAATTTAATTCTTTTTGTAAAAAATTTCTTGCTGTTATAATATATTCTGCTCTTTTGTTCGGAAAACGGTAACCAGATGAAATTAGAGCATTTGCTAATTGTTGGGTATTTCCTGTAAGTAAAATTGGTTTAAGATATTCTATTGATTTAATTCCTGCTTTAGCTGATGTGTTTGCTGTAAGAATACAGAAGCAAAGCTCTTCAAATATTTTTTCATCTCCTTGAGAGATAATTTGTTCAAATTCTTTTA
>Ga0209542_10016053_pt1 | contig 12472 bp, 10 predicted proteins | sample RifCSPhighO2_01_FD_184028 | JGI IMG/M metagenome (GOLD analysis project Ga0209542, IMG submission 184028) | Soil microbial communities from Rifle, Colorado - Rifle CSP2_plank highO2_0.1 (SPAdes) (version 2) | ecosystem: Environmental > Terrestrial > Deep subsurface > Rock core/Sediment ...
GGCGGGCGTGGCAGGCAAAATTTTCTCCAATCGGCTTGAGAAATATTTTTTAAAATTCAGAAGCATCATGCGGACAGCGTTCCCTTTGTTTTGTTCCAGTAAAGCAATTTTCGGAAAAGAGCAAGTAGAATAAATGCCATAGCGCGATAAATATTTATCATATTCAAAACCTTCAAACGGCTCCGGTTTTTTTAATTTGCATTCAATTTCCAATAAATCGCCATAATGGTATTCCGGATAAAATCGCGCAGTAATGAGTATTCGTCCGCGCAAACCGCTATCACCCATTTTAATTTTTCCTAAAACATACCGCGTGCTCGCCTCTTTCATTTCCGGTTCCTCAACTATAATCCCCTGCAATGAAATTTTTTGTCCATTATAAAAACCGATATGCGATTGATCTATAATCGGATCGCTCATTCTCGCCCAAACCGCGCCTAAACAAAAAACGAGCATTAATATGCCCGCCAAATAAATAATCTTACTTCGCGCGACAGCCGATAGGACTAATGCAAACGCTCCGAATCCGCCGATCAGCCAATACGCGAAATCACTTTCCCAAACCGCGCCTATGCCGATTCCTAAAACAAGCGCCGTCAAAATCAAACGGATGATCAGCGATCGCTTGATTGGCATAAATTACAAATCATTACCGGAATATGACAGATTAAAACTTTTATTTATCAGAGGAAAATCAGGCACTATGTTGCCCGGACCGGCGTGGCCGGCCGCCGTCCAATTTAAAAATGACGGATCCCGCACATCCACGCGGCTGATATTTCCTCGCGCGTCAGTCATTATGAAATATACAATGTCTCCGCGCCAACCCTCAACAATGCTCAAAGCCTGCGCGCTCGGCTTCAGATTGACGGCTGAAACAGGCGCATTAATCGCTCCTTCCGGCAAATTTTCCAAAGCTTGTTTTATTATTTCAAAAGACGAATAAACTTCTTTTACGCGAATGTGAAATCGCGCGTAAACATCACTTGTTTCTTCAACCGCGATCTGGAAATCCAATTTATCGTAAACCGCGTAAGGATAATCCTTTCTCGCGTCATTTTCTGCTCCGCCCGCCCGCCCGGCCACCCCGGTCACTCCGTGATCTTTGGCAATTTGGCCAGAGACAATTCCCGTTCCTTTCAGCCGATTCAAAAGCGAATCGCTGTTTTCCGCCACTTCTATGACTTGCGAAAAATCATTTATTATATTTTCCAAATCCTCCATTAATTTATCCGCCGCTTGCTTGTCTATGTCTTTCGCGACTCCTCCGAAAATATTTACTCCGCGCAAAAACCGGCTACCGATCAATCGCTCATTTATTTGCATTACCATCTCTCTTAAACGGCTGCCATTTGCTCCGCCGAAATTAAATCCGGTATCCAGCATTATGAAGCCGATGTCACCCAAATGATTGACTAGCCTTTCAAGTTCCGCGTATACCACTCTCAAATATTTGGCCCGTTCCGGAACATTGATTCCGCCCAAAGATTCCACGGCTTGGCAAAAAGCGAGAGAATGGGAAAACGCGCTGTCTCCGGAAATTTTCTCGGACAAAACCAATTTCTTTTCCATCGGCAATACTTCAAACAATTTCTCGCTTCCTTTATGCACAAATCCAAGCCGCGGCTCGAGATTGATTATTTCCTCGCCGGCCACATTGAATCGGAAATGCCCGGGTTCAATAATACCGGCATGGATAGGCCCTACCGGAATTTCATAAATCCCCTCTCCTTCTATTTTATAAAACTCAAAAGGAGTATTCGCTTCCTTAGGCCGCGTCTGCCAATTAAAATCTTTTCTCAAAGGAAATGCACCTTCCGGCCAATTCTCGTGGAGAATCAACGATCTTGGATTCGGATGGCCCTTCGGATTCAAACCGAAAAAAGTTTTTATTTTTCTTTCATAAGTGGAAGCCTCGTGAATATCCAAAGTCAAAGAAGGAAATTCCCCGAAGCTTTCAATCCTGATAAAGGGCGCCAAGAAAACATTTTCTTTCGGCACTCCGAATACATAGAATATTTTAAAACAGCCGTTTTCTTCCCTTTCATCTGCCGCGGTTATCATTTTAAGCGGCAAATTGTGCTTGCGGTAAAGATCGCAGACAATCTCTTTTAGCGAAGAGTGCGGAATCTCAAACGCGATAAAATTATTATGGATTTTTATATCCGCGTTTGCGGAAATATACTTAGCGATTATTTCACTGTGGTTCATATTATTGGTATTTTGTTAATGCGGAGTCAATTAAGGCTTTAAAAGACGGCGGCAAATATACGCTCAAAATCACCAGGGCGGTTATTAAAATAATCAAAGGGATAATGGCCCACTTATTTTCTTTTTCTTTTGAAATTTCTTCCGGGGCGTTTCCAAAAAGCAAAGCTGCAGCATGAGTCAAGAACCCTATAAAAATAATGGCAAATGCAATTAACGCGACAATCGATTGAATTGGGTGAGTTTTTAAGCCGGTTGACAAAATGTAAAATTTTGTCATAAAGATTCCAAACGGCGGCACTCCGATTATTGTCAAAAATCCTATTACGAAAACAAGGCTCGTAGCCGGAATTGCGGACAGCATTCCTTTCACTTTGGCGATTTTTGTGGAACTGTACCGCAAAAATATGTTGCCGGACGAAAAGAAAAGAAGCGATTTGGCCAGCGCGTGATAAATTATATGAAGGATGGCCGCGAACGCTCCGATTCCGCCTAAGCCGAATCCTAAGGCCGCGATTCCCATATTTTCAATACTGGAATAAGCCAGCAGCCGTTTGTAGTTTTTTTGCACCAATATTATGAAGCTCGCCAGAACAATTGAGATTAGTCCGAACCAAATCAATAAGTTATCGGTAAACTGTCCGCCAATCGCGGCATCGGCCACGACTTTAAAGCGTAAAATGGCGAGCATTGCGACATTAAGCAACAGCCCGGACAAAAGTCCGCTGACGGGCGCCGGCGCTTTGCTGTGAGCGTCAGGCAGCCAGGTGTGCATTGGCGCCAAACCGGTCTTTGTTCCGTAGCCGACCAATATGAATATAAAAGCGATTTTAGCAATCATCGGGTCAAGATTTTTGGCGCTGTCCATCAAATAATCCCAGCTGAATACGCTCCCTTCTCCGTGCGTCAAGGCCGTGTAAAAAAGCAAAGTGCCGAAAAATCCCAAGAGCAATCCGATTGAATTGATGATCAAATATTTCCACGCCGCTTCCATCGCGGAAGGTTTATTATAAAAGCTGATTAAAAACGCCGTGGAAAGAGTGGTGGCTTCAATCGCGATCCACATTATGATAGGATTGGAAGTGGAAGCGGCTAAAAACATTGCCGCTATGAATAAATTAAAAAGAATAAAATACAGTCTGGTTTTTTCAAAATCAATAATCCCCTTGGCCGTTTCTTTTTTGAGATAACTTACAGAATACAGCGCGGCCGCGAAACCGATAAAAGCGATTAGGGTGATAATAATCGCTCCCAGCGCGTCAATTGAAAAATAATCATTAGGAGAATATACGCCTTCGGAAGAAACTTTGAGCGCGGCGGAAATAGCCGCAGCCAAAGAAATTGCTCCGGCGATTATTGTGGCTATCTCGCACGCTTTTCGTTTGCTTGAAAAAAAGCTGACGATTGAAGCGGCTATCGGCGGACATATAATTAGAAGTAATCCCATATTTTTATTCTTTTAAATGCTTCATGGCGGTCACATCAAGAGATCCGAATTGCTTGTAAATCATTGAAATAAAAACTGTTGCGATGATCACCCATACCAAAAGATCAAACATAATGCCGATCTGAAGCGCCGGCGATTGTTCCAATCCGGAAAACAAAGCAAAAGCGACGATCCCGTTCTCCAGTGACAAAATCCCGATAATTTGCGATATCGCGCCTTTGCGGTTAATTATCAAGAAAAAGGAAACCAAAACAACGGCGATAGCCAAAGATAATATTTTTCGGCTGGGCGGTTCAACCGACGCGATGTGAGATAAAATTTGGGAATTTGTCAAAGCGGTGAGAATGGCGATAGCAATTAATGTAAGCGGCGTATTCAAATAAGTACTGGCGGAAAATTTCAATTGATGCCTTTTTACCAGCCTTAAAAAAAATAAAGGAGCGACAACGGCTTTTACCGCCAAAGTCAAAACAGCCATGAGCATAATGACCGGAGAGAAATTTTCAATCAAAGGATGAAAAAGCAGTACTGCGATTGCCAAAGATTGGATAAAATACAATGAAACGGCGGTGGAATTTCTTTTCGTAATATGGAGCAGGACGGCTGATAAGAATATCGCCGCGATCATTAATGATTGTAAGGATGAATAATCCGTCATAATTTTAAATCGTCAAACCGATGGCGATTATGCTTAAAATAAAAGAAAAAAGCAGCAAATCCGGAAGCCGGAAAAGACGAAGCTTGGCAATACTGGACTCAATAATGGCGATGACAACACAGAAAACCAAGACTTTCAAAAGATAAAATAAAATAGCGGCAGCTATTGCGATAAAGCCCATGGAGTGGGCAATGCCCATCGGGAAAAATAGACTTGATCCGAGCGTTATGAAAATCAGCAGCTTATTGGCCGATGCCCACTCAATCAGGGCAAGCCGCTTTCCGGAATATTCAATTATCATGGCCTCATGAATCATCGTAAGCTCAAGGTGCGTGGACGGATTGTCAAAAGGAAAACGGGCCGTCTCCGCCAATAGAACGATAAAGAATCCCAAAAATGCCAGAACAACCGGCAAAAGAGATGCGAGCGATAAAGAATCAATAGTGCCGGAAATTGAAAAAAGATTAGTCGTTCCGCTCACGAAAGAAAGGACGAGCAATGAAAATAAGAGTCCGCCTTCGGCGAGTGATGACACAGTCATTTCGCGGCTGGCGCCGAATCCGCCAAAAGCTCCCCCAACATCCAATCCGGCCAAAGCTAAGAAAAAAGTGCCGATCGCCAGAATATAAATAACGACTAAAATATCGCCGGTAAAATTATTTGACAAGAATGAAGCGAAAATTGGAATACTGGCTGAAACCGCCAAAGTCGCGCCAAAAATCGCAAAAGGCGCGAAACGGAATATCCACGACGCATCGCGGCTAATCACTTCGTCTTTATGGAAAAACTTCCACAGATCATTGTACGGCTGAAAAATGCTCGCCCCTTGCCTGTTCTGAAAACGCGCTTTTATTTTCCTGATAACGCCAACGCACAGGGGCGATAAAGCCGGTAAAATCAAAATTTGAATTATCCAGATTATTATTTCAGCCATATTATTAAACCGCGAAAAACAGTAACAATATCAAAGCCATGAAAATGTATAAAACATAGGCATTAACATTGCCGCTTTGAATTTTTTTGACCCGTTCGGAAATTTTTAAAACAAAATTATGAATGGGTTTGTAAAAATATTTTTTGTAAACATCGCTGATTTCAAAAACCATAGTTCTTGATTTGGGGAAATACCGCATATTGGCGTCGCGATATTCAATCCCCGCCTGTTTGCTTGGCTTTAATATTCCTTTGAAAATCATAATCAGCGTCCGGGAAAATCCGGTGGAAGTTATTTCCATTCTGGGTTCAAGATTTGTCCCGCAATCCCAAGTGGCGCCGATCTTTACTTTTTGTTCTTTTGAAACAAAACGGATTATCGCGAATATTGCTATGCCGGCCAAAATCAATACGGCAAAAACCGCCGGAGCGGAAATTGAGGAAAATCCGCCATTGACGCTGATGAGATGATTTTGCGAAACAACCAGCGCCGGATCATAATCGCCGAAAGATTTTATGCCCCGTACGATATTATTAAAAATCCCGGACAAAAATCCTGATGACAAGCCAAAAAGCAAACACAGCGCCGCCAAAGCCGCCATTCCGAGCCTCAAAGATAATGAGGATTCTTTGGCGTGCAATGCGCCTTCGCTTCGCGGCCTGGCCAAAAATGTTATGCCAAAAGCTTTGACAAAAGTCGCCAAAGCGAGGCCGCTGGTCAAAACCAACGATCCGGCCGAAAAGACAAATATCCATTGGTAAGCTGAGTCCATTGATTTCATTCCTTCAAAAAGCGCTTGAAATGTCATCCACTCGCTGAAAAATCCGTTGAAAGGCGGAAGAGCGGAAATAGCCATTGATCCGGCCAGAAAAAACAGCGCGGTCTGCGGCATATGTTTGATGAGTCCGCCGTATTCTTCAATATTTCTCGTATGGGTTTTTGAGATCACGGACCCGGCGCCCAAAAACAAGAGCGACTTGAAAACCGAATGATTCAAAATATGAAAAAGCGAGGCGATGAGAGCCAGCGCCGCGAATGATTTCATTTCCAGAGCGGCAAAAGAAAGAGCGGATCCGAGCCCCAAAAGAATAATGCCGATATTTTCAATACTGGAATACGCAAGCAGTTTTTTTAAATCATTTTCCGCCATTGCGTACAAAACGCCGAGCAAGGCGGATGCCGATCCGACTATTAAAACCACCGCTCCCCACCATAAAGGAGCATCCGTGAAAATATCAAAAAATATCCTAATCATCATATAAATTCCGGTCTTTATCATTACTCCGGACATCAGAGCCGAAACATGGGACGGCGCGGCCGGATGAGCGGCGGGCAGCCAAATATGCATTGGGATAATTCCCGCTTTTGTACCGAAACCGATAAAAGCGAGAATGAAAATAATGTCTTTTACCAGCGGCGGGATACTCCCAACGCTTTCTTTTATGGTAAAAAAATCAAAAGATCCGGTGAATTTATGCATCAATAAAAGAGCGAGAATTATAAAAGCGGTTCCAATATGAGTCATTATAAAATAAAGCAATCCGGCCTTTATGTTGTCCTGATTATTCCGTTCGTAAATAACTAAAAAATAAGAAGCTAAAGACATTATTTCCCAAACCATGAGAAAAAATAAAATATTTGATGCAGTGACGACGCAAAGCATTCCTAAAATAAAAAAGTTGTAAAAAAATCCAAGCGTGCCTAGGTTATATTTTCCGTAGTAATGCTTTATGTATCCGATGCCGTATATTGAACAAAAAAGCGAAATCAAAGAAATGATAAAAATGAAAAACGCGGACAAATGATCAATATTAAAATTAAAGGACAATAAAGGAAAAGATGATTTTATTTCATAAAAAATCGCCGCATCGGAATTTATTGCCGCGATTGAATAAGCAATGCCTAAAAGCGATCCTAAAATCGCAAAAAAACTGCTTGCCAAATTAGCCAACTTGTCGTCTTTTCTAAAAAACAATGCGGTGATCGCTCCCAAACCAAAAAGCACCATTATGGCGAAAAAGGTTGATTGGGACAGCATTGCTTCAAACATATTCAGATAATTTATCCTTTTGTTTGTTTGGCGTCAATAGCGCCAAGAATTTTTAAAAGATGGCAAAGGATTATTTTGGGACTGGGCGGATCGCCGGGAATTTCATAATCAACCGGTATTACATTGTTTACTCCGTCATAAACCGCGTAAGATCCTTTGAAAATTCCGCCGTCTATGGCATCGTCTCCCAGAGCCACGACGATTTTTGGATCAGGCGTTGCCTCGTAGGCCTTAATCAAGGCGTTTTTCATATTTCTCGTTACCGGCCCGGTGACAAGCAACATATCGGCATGCCTCGGAGAAGCGACAAAATGAATACCGAATCTTTCCGCATCGTAAAAAGCGTTAGACAAAGCCGTCAATTCATGCTCGGCCGCGTTGGTTGATCCGGCGTCCACCTGTCTTATGGCCAAAGATCCCCGAAAAAGTTTTTTCACTTTTTCCCGAATTTGCTCGCCAACCGCAGTTACTTCCTTTTGAGCGCAATCCAAACGATCAATGCTTAAAACATTGTTCGGCGTAGAGAATATTTTATAAAAAAGTCTGAACATATTTAATGCCTCTTGCTTCGCCGCCGCGCCACTTTTAATCGTATTAATGATTTTTCCAAGGCTGCCGCGGCCGTGGCCATTTCGGCTTTGTCCAATCTTTTTTCTTTTATGATATCTTCCGCCCGCTTCCTCGCTTCTTCCGCCCGTTCTTCGGAAATTTCTTCGGCCCGTTCGGCCGTATCCGCCAATACCACCACTTTATTTTTCGGCTGAACTTGAAGAAATCCTCCGGAAACGGCAATACTGAATTCTTCTCCGCCTTTTCTGATAATCGCTTCGCCGGACTTTAGGGATGAAATCAAAGGGGCATGATGGGGCAAAACGGTAATTTCTCCAATTTGCGTGGGTAAAGTAATAGAATCAACATCATCATGGTAGGTTATTTTTTCCGGTGTGACAATTTGAAAATTGATCTTTTTCATAAATCTTTCTCATTCATTCTTTACGGAGGGTTTGCCGCAAACGAAAAGCGTTGCGTAAGCTCCGAGCGTCAGCCGCATTTGCGGCTGACGCGTCTTTTCGTGCGGCAGACCCGAAAGTATTTTTATTTTACTTCGTCAATACTACCCTTCATATAAAAGGCTTGTTCATTTTTATCATCGTGCAAACCCGCAATAATTTCTTTAAACCCGCGCAGAGTTTCTGAAAGCGGCACATATTTGCCGGATGCTCCAGTAAAGGCTTCCGCCACGAAAAAAGGTTGAGATAAAAACTTTTGAATTTTTCTCGCGCGGCTCACTGTTAATTTGTCTTGATCGGACAATTCTTCCATTCCAAGAATCGCGATAATGTCCTGCAAGTCTTTATATCTTTGCAAAACTTTTTGCACGCCGCGAGCGACCTCATAATGCTCTTTTCCTATGACATCGGGCGTAAGAGCGGTAGAAGTTGAATCAAGCGGATCCACGGCCGGATAAATTCCCAGCTCGGCCAAAGACCTCGCCAGCACCACGGTAGAATCAAGATGCGCGAAAGTGGTGGCCGGAGCCGGATCGGTCAGATCGTCCGCCGGCACATACACGGCCTGCACCGAAGTGATTGACCCGGATTTCGTGGAAGTGATACGCTCCTGCAATTCTCCCATTTCCGTGGCCAATGTCGGCTGATAGCCTACGGCGGACGGAATGCGGCCAAGGAGCGCTGATACTTCGGATCCGGCTTGGGTAAATCGGAAAATATTGTCAATAAACAAAAGCACATCCTTTTTTTCTTCATCGCGAAAATACTCGGCAATGGAGAGCGCTGTCAAAGCAACGCGAAGCCGCGCGCCCGGCGGTTCGTTCATTTGGCCGAATACGAGCGCGGTCTTATCCAAAACTCCGGACTCAATCATTTCGTGGTACAAATCATTGCCTTCGCGCGTCCTTTCCCCCACTCCGGCAAAAGCGGAAACGCCGCCGTGCTCTTGCGCGATATTTCTAATTAATTCCTGAATAATAACTGTTTTTCCGACACCCGCGCCGCCAAACAGACCGACCTTGCCGCCTTTTACAAACGGACAGATAAGGTCAATGACTTTAATTCCGGTTTCAAAAACCTCCGCCTTGGTTGACTGTTCGCTGAATTTTGGAGCCGGACGATGAATCGGATACCTTTTAACTTCCGGACCGAGCGGCTCTTTGCCGTCAATCGTATTGCCGGTAACACTAATCAGCCGGCCCAAGACTTTCTCTCCTACCGGGACGCTTATGGGCGATCCGGTATTGATTGCTTCCGCTCCCCTTTTTAATCCGTCGGTTGAATCAAGAGCGACTGTCCGGACCGTATTGGCGCCAATGTGCTGCTCCACTTCCAAAACAAGCGGCTCTGAATTTTTTGCGTCCGGCCTCGGCACATGCAAAGCCGTATAAATTTCCGGCAAAGAATCAGTAAAACGAACATCCACCACCGGTCCGATAATTTGAGTGATAATTCCTTTATTCGTCATAAATTTTAACTCGTTAACGCGTTAACCCGTTAATAAATTAATAATGTCAATTTTCAAGCGCCAATCGCCCCGAGGTGATTTCCGAAACCTCTTGGGTAATCGCGGCTTGGCGGGTGCGATTGTAAAAAAGCGTCAAATCATCAACCAAATCCTTGGCGCTGTCGGTCGCGTTTTTCATCGCCACCATTCGGGCGGCGTGTTCCGCGGCATTGGCTTCCAAAAGCGATTGAAAAACCTGCGTTTCCAAAAGCCGGACAAGCGCTTGGCCGAGTATCTGCTTTTTAGTCGGCTCAAAAATGTAAGAAATGCGGCGCTTTTTCCCGGCTTCTTTTTCAGCCGCTTCTTCGGCAAATTCATACGCCAAGGGCAAAAGCTGCAAAGCGATCGGCTTTTGATTGACGATTGAAACCGATTCGGGAAAAATCATAACCACGCGATCCAATTTATTTTTAGAAAATTCTTCAATCGCCAAATTCGCCAATGGAATTGCCGGCAAACTATTCAAGGCAATATCCGGCTTGGGAAAATCAGCCAAAATATTTTTTCCGAGCCTGGCCAGACTGTCGCGAATCTTTTTACCCATTGTAATGTAAGTAATTTCAGCGCTGGGAAAATTTGTTAAAATATTTTTTTCATAATCAAACACGGTTTTCAAAATATTGCCATTCAAGCTTCCGCATAATCCGCGATTAGACGACATTACGATAATGCCGATTTTCTTTATCGGCCGTTCGATGAAAAAAGGGTGCTCGCTTGTTTCAATCCCCAAAGTAAGTTTTTCCAGAATTTCTTTGGCCGCAGCCGAATAAGCGCGCGAGGCGAGAGCCTGCGCTTGAGTTTTTTGCAGTTTCACGGCTGAAATCATTTCCATCGCACGCGTAATTTTCGCCGTATTTTTGATGGATTTGATTTGCCTTCTGATCTGTCTGGTATTACTGGCCATAAACTTTCTTAAAATCCTCAATCGCCTTTTTTAATTCTTTTTCAATTTCCGGCGTAAGCTCCTTTTGTTCTCCCAATTTTTTCATCAAGCCTCCGAAGCTCGCTTCAAGATAAGAGTGAAATTGATTTTCAAAATCTTTTATCTTTTCTACCGAACAATCGTCAAGATAGCTATTTATAGCCGCGTAAATTATCGCTACCTGATGCTCCATTGACATCGGACTGAATTGGTCTTGCTTCAATACTTCCACCAATCTTTTCCCCCGTTCAATTTGTTTCTTAGTCGTTTCGTCAAGATCGGACGCAAATTGCGCGAACGCCGCCAATTCCCGATATTGCGCCAATTCCAAACGAATCTTGCCAGCCACTTTTTTCATTGCCTTGGTCTGGGCCGCCGATCCCACGCGGGAAACGGAAAGTCCCACATTGACGGCCGGCCGCACTCCTTGATAAAACAAATCGCCCTCAAGATATATTTGGCCGTCCGTTATGGAAATAACATTGGTCGGAATATAAGCCGACACATCTCCGGCTTGCGTTTCAATAATCGGGAGCGCTGTAATACTTCCTCCGCCAAGTTCTTTGGACAATTTGCAAGACCGCTCCAATAACCTGGAATGCAGGTAAAAAACATCGCCCGGATAAGCTTCCCGTCCCGGAGGCCGGCGAAGAATTAGGGAAACTTGCCGATAAGCTACCGCGTGTTTGGATAAATCATCATATACGATTAAAACATCTTTTCCCTGATCCATAAAATACTCTCCGATGGCGCTCCCGGAATACGGCGCGAGAAAAGAAAGCGGAGCAGGATCAGACGCGCCCGCTACCACCACAATCGTGTAATTCATGGCCCCGGCCTCTTCCAGTCTGGCCGCAATTCTCGCTATTTTTGATTCTTTTTGCCCGATCGCCACATAAATGCAAATTGTGTCTTGGCCTTTTTGATTGATGATCGTATCAATGGCGATTTGGGATTTTCCGGTCTGCCGATCGCCGATGATCAATTCTCTTTGCCCGCGGCCGATCGGAATCATCGTATCAACAGCCTTGATGCCGGTCTGGAGCGGGCTTTTCACGGATTCGCGCTCAATCACCCCGGGCGCTTTTTTCTCAACCGGATAATATTTTGACGATTCTATCTGTCCCCGGCCGTCCACCGGATTGCATAAAGGATCAACTACTCGCGAAAGCAATTTGTCGCCGACCGGAATGGATAAAATCCGGCCGGTTGACTTGACCGTATCGCCTTCTTTTATTTTTGCGTAATCTCCGAGAATCATGGCGCCGACCGAATCTTCTTCCAGATTTAAAACCATTCCATTTATGACTTCATTGTCTTTGGTGATAAATTCAAGCATTTCGCTGGCCGCCGCCATAGAGAGCCCGTCAATTCTTGCGACGCCATCAGCCACTTCCAAAACTCTCCCAACGCGCTCTATTTCCGTTTTCGGAGCGAAGGCGATTATTTTTTCTTGTAAATACCGGATAATCCGTTCGTCATTGGGCATATTTAAGTGAGTATTTTTTTAAGATCAGTAATTTTTTTCTTCACGCTTGCGTCTATCAAAATATCTTTAACGCGCAATTTAAATCCGGCTAAAAGATCTTTATCGTCTCTGGCGGTAATTTTAAATTTTTCAATGCCGGGAATTTTTATCTGTTTGGCCAGCTCCGAGATTTTTAACTTATTTTCCGAAACAGCCACGGATAAATCGGCGGCAATGCCTTCATTTTTTTCTAACGCTATGCGTTCGT
>Ga0209542_10016054_pt1 | contig 12472 bp, 17 predicted proteins | sample RifCSPhighO2_01_FD_184028 | JGI IMG/M metagenome (GOLD analysis project Ga0209542, IMG submission 184028) | Soil microbial communities from Rifle, Colorado - Rifle CSP2_plank highO2_0.1 (SPAdes) (version 2) | ecosystem: Environmental > Terrestrial > Deep subsurface > Rock core/Sediment ...
ATATTGTAAATGCAGCTGCGAGAATCATTTTAGGAAATCATGTGAATCAAGCTGGTGCTAAAAAAACAATCGAAAAGGCACATATTGATTTAACTCATTATCAAAATTTAACTGAGGAAGAATTAAAAAAAATAGAATATGAAGCGAATAAAATTATAAAAAATTCTGTTAAAATAAATAAGAGTTTTATGCCTAGAGATATGGCTGAAAAGAAATATGGATTTACAATTTATCAAGGGGGAGTTCCAATAGGACAGGAATTGAGAATTGTCGATATAACTGGAATAGATGTTGAATGTTGTGGCGGAACTCATTTAGATAATACTAAAGAAGCTGGAAAAATTAAAATTTTAAAATCTAGTAAGATATCAGATAGCATTATAAGATTAGAATTTGTAGCTGGAAAGAAAGCTTTGGAAGAAGAAAACAAAGAAGAATCAATTTTAAATGAATTAAGTAAAGTTTTAGATTGCAATAAAAAACAAATTCCTGGCAGATTACATGAATTATTTAATTTATGGAAAGATATTGTTAAGAAAGGAAAAGCCTCTAAATTTGAATTAAAATCTAAAGAAGAATTTAATGGAGATATAATTGCTAAATCTGTTGAAATTTTGAAAACTCAGTCAGAACATTTAGTTAATACTGCTAATAGGTTTATTAAAGAAATAAAAGAAAAGAAATAAAAGAAAATTTACTGTTGAGGTATATATTTGAACTCTGCTTTTGTTTCTACTTCAGCTTTAGCTTTGAAGGCACCTAAGTCGAATTCTACACTCTCAACTACATTTCCTAAATGATCTCCATAGACAATTGTTATTTTGCTTTTTCCATCTAAGCTTGTGCATTCATCTACTCTATTTTTAACTTCTGCACCGCTAGATAATTGTCTTGCTGGATATGAAGTTTTACATGTTTCTAAATTATAGCCTACATTTGAAGGTAAAGTCTTACCATCCATGTCATATTTACAATCTGCACTGAATCTTGGTTTTTGAACTGCAGTTCCTGAACTACAAGCTACTAAACCTAATGCAACTATACCTGCTAGACCATCGTAAAATTTGTTTATTATTTGTTTTGTCATTTTGTCATCACTCCTGAATAATGTCAGTGGATATAATTTATGTTTAAATACTTTTTGGTTTAAAAAGTAAATAAAGAATCATAGAAATACTTATAAATTTTTATCTAATTTTTCCTGAGTACAATGACAAATCAACAACAACCAATATACATTCTTGCTGAAGGAAGCCAAAGATCTAGTGGAAGAGACGCTCAAAAGAATAATATTATGGCAGCTAAATTAGTTGCAGAAACAGTAAGGACTACTTTAGGTCCTAAAGGCATGGATAAGATGCTTGTTGATTCTTTAGGGGATATTGTTGTTACAAATGACGGTGTTACAATTCTACAAGAAATGCAGATAGAACATCCAGCAGCTAAAATGGTTGTTGAAGTTGCTAAAACTCAGGAAAGTGAAGTTGGAGATGGAACTACAACTGCAGTAATTTTAGCTGGTGAATTATTGAAAAAAGCTGAACAGTTGTTGGAAAAAGAAATACATCCTACTGTTATTACAAAAGGCTATAGATTAGCAGCTGAAAAAGCACAGGAAGTTTTAAAGAGAATTGCTGAAAATTTAAGTTTAGAAAATGAAGATACTTTGAAAGCTTTAGCAATGACAGCAATGACTGGAAAAGGTGCTGAAGTTGCAAAAGATAATTTGAGTGACTTAATTGTAAAAGCTGTAAAACAAGTAATTGAAGAAAATGAAAAAGAAATTGTTGTTGATGCTGAAAATATTAAGTTAGAGAAAAAAGTTGGAGCTGGTATCGAGGATTCCGAATTAATTATGGGTTTGGTTTTAGATAAAGAGAAAGTTCATACTGGAATGCCTTCAAAAATTAAAGATGCAAAAATACTTTTATTGGATATTGCTCTAGAAGTTAAAAATACTGAAATAGATGCAAAAATACAAATAACAGATCCTGCACAATTACAATCTTTCTTAGATATGGAACATAGAATGTTAAAAGATATGGCTGAAAAAATAATAAAATCTGGCGCTAATGTTGTTTTATGTCAGAAAGGAATTGATGATTTAGCACAGCACTTTTTAGCTAAATCTGGAATTTATGCTGCAAGAAGAGTAAAGAAGTCCGACATGGAAAAATTGGAGAGAGCAACTGGCGGAAGAATTGTCAGTGACTTATCTGATTTAAATTCGAATGATTTAGGATTTGCTGGATTGGTTGAAGAAAGAAAATTCGGTGATGATGAAATGACTTATATTACTGAATGCAAAAAGGCTAAGGCAGTTACATTATTAATTAGAGGTGGAACACAGCATGTTATTGATGAAGTAGAAAGAGCAATTAAAGATGCAATTGGTGATATAATTGCTGCTTTGAAAAATAGAAAAGTTGTTGCTGGTGCTGGTGCTACTGAAGTTGAAGTTGCTAAAGAATTAAGAAAATTTTCAAATAGTTTATCTGGAAGAGAACAATTAGCTGTGCAAGCATTTGCTGAAGCTTTGGAAGTTATACCTGTAACTTTAGCTGAGAATGCAGGATTAGATCCTATTGATAGTTTAACTGAACTAAAAGCTGCACATGAAAAAGGAATGAAATGGGCGGGCTTAAATGTATTTACTGGCGAGATTGTCGATGCATGGAAAATGGGGGTAATTGAACCTTTGAAAATTAAAACTCAAGCTATAAAATCTGCTTCTGAAGTTGCAGAATTAATATTAAGAATTGATGATGTTTTAGCTTCTGGAAGAAGTTCTGGTCCTCAAATGCCACCTGGCGGAATGGGTGGACATGGAATGGAGATGTGATGACTCATCCTGAAGTTTTTTTAGATTGTGAAGGAAATAATATTATAATTGAGGGTAATGAAATAATTTATTTATCTCCTTCCGGATTAAACGCTTTTAATTTTTCTTGTAAATTTTTAGAGATTTCTAAAGTTTATGGTGCCTTTGATTTTGGTGCTTCAAAAAGCACAAACACTATTGAGGGCCCTTATGTTCAAGCTCTAGTTTATAATTTACAAAAAATAAATCGTTTGGATTATAATGAAATTATATTTAATGGTGTAATGGATCTTCCTAAGATAACTTTTATTGAATATACTAGAAATTTAGGAGAAATTTCAATATTATTTGATAATGCAGATTTAGTCAGACGCATTAAAAAATTAACTGAAATATTTGAAGCATCTATTGAATTCAAAACCTATCCAAATAATGAAGTTGGTTTTCAAGTGAATTTTCCTGATGGTCTTATGAATACTGATCAAATTGTAAAACATTCATCTGATCTAATTTGGAATCTTGAAAGAGAAGTTAAAAATTATTTTAAATAAAATGGGAATAATTAATCTATACTCAAAGACAAATCCTCAAATTTTATAAAAATGGAATTAAATTTTACTGAAGGAAATGGTGAAATAATTTTATCTGATCTAACTGATGAACAAAGTATTATAAATGATCCTGCACAAATACGAGCTTTTTATGCAAGTTTAGATTTTTTATCTTTGGCTTCTGACCTTTCGAAAGATAGAAGAGGAATAGAATTAACATTGCCTTCTTATGGTAAACCTAATTCATTTGATGGAAATCCCAATTCCTTTGGTCTTATTAATTTATTTTCCCCTGAGATAAATGGTCCATTAAATCTTTATTATTTTAGATCTATTGAAGGTAATTTAATTACATTATTGAAACCAGATCCGCACTTTCCTTTAAGAATTAATAATTTTGGTAAAAAATATGGTACTACTATAAAATTGGATATGCAGTCTTCTATGGTTTATATTTCATTTGATGTTGAATCACCTGAAGGATCTTTAAGATTTTATAAAAATTTAATTATAAATTTGGAAAAACAAATTGAAAAATATATTGAAATAAGAAAGAACAAACATTACAATTTTTTTAATATTGGTCCTTTTTCTGTATCTTGGACTAAATAACCTAATGATTTTATTTTATCTCTTAAAACATCTGATTCTTTGAAATTTTTATTTTTTCTTACTTCTTCTCTTTTATTTACTAATTCTAAAATTTCTTTTGGTATTTTTTCTTTTTCTAATTCTATAAATCCTAAAACTGAATTTAATTCTTTCATGAATTCTAAAATAGTTTTAATGTTTGAATTTGATAATTTTTCTTCTGAAATTAATTTATTTATTTCTCTTGTAAATTCGAATAATGAAGCTATTGCCTGTGCAGTTTCAAAGTCATTATCTATTGATTTTTCAAATTCTTTTCTTGTTTTTGTTATTAATTGTTCTAGTTTTTTGTAATCTTTTGATTTTGAATTGTAATTATTTAATTTTAAAATAAATTCATTTAATTTTTCTACTGAATTTTTTGCCTGTTCTAGGGCTTCTTCTGAAAAATCTAATGGCTTTCTATAATGTGAAGAAATAAATAAAAATCTTATTGTATTTTTATTATAAATTTTTAATACATCTCTAACTGTTTTAAAATTTCCCAACGATTTTGACATTTTTTCTTTATTTATTTTTAAGAATCCAGTATGTATCCAGTATTTTACAAATGGTTCTTTTCCGGATATTGCTTCCATTTGAGCTATTTCAGCTTCATGATGAGGTGTAATTAAATCTAAGCCTCCCCCATGTAAGTCGTACTGTTCACCTAATTCTTTTTCAGTAATTGCCGTGTCTTCAATATGCCAACCCGGCCTGAATTTAACTTTTTTATCCTTAACCTCTATTACATCTTCCCAATATGGTTCTCCCGGCTTTGAAAATTTTAATAAGCAAAAATCAATTTTATTTTTCTTTTCTTTGTTTTCATCTATTCTTGAAACTGAATCATTTTCTTCTAAATTTGTTCTTTTTGCTAATTTTCCATAATCTTTAAACTTAGAAGTATCAAAGTAATATCCATCTGAAATTTTATAGGCGTAGCCTTTTTCTATTAATCTTTTTACTTGTGAAACTATTTCCTTTATGTAATCTGTTGCTCTTGCATATTTATCTACTGAATCTATACCTAATGAATTCATATCTTCTATATATAATTTTTCAAACTTTCTAGAAAGCTCTTTCCAATCTATTTTTTCTTCATTTGCTTTTTTTATTATTTTGTCATCTATGTCTGTAATATTCTGTAAATAAAATACATTAAATTTTTTATATCTTAAATATTTTATAATAAAATCAAATTGAATGTATGTTTTTGCGTGTCCTAAATGTGCATAATCGTAAACTGTCGGGCCACATACAAATGCCTTTACTTTTTCATTCGGTTTAAATGTTTCTGATTTTCTTGATAAAGTGTTATAAATTTTAAGCATAAATATTTAGTATTCGGGCTATTTTTATATCTTACTAATCTTTGGAATTTCTTATTCAAATAATTAGGTTTATATATTCACTTTCCAATTAAATAATATGAATATTAGGGTGGCAAATTCAAAAGATATACTTGGAATTTATGAGTGTTTTTTAGATATGGCTGAAACAGAAGATAAATCATCCAAAAAAATTGCTAGTTTTCTAATGGAAGTTCGAAAACGCAGAAAAGATTTTGAAACTAGCGCCAAGAAAGAATTACTTCGGGAAATTAGAGAAAAAAATTCTATATATCTTATTGCTGAACAGAATGAAGAAATAGCAGGATATATCTATGGCAGTATTAAAAATACAAAAAGTCCGTTCTTTAAATTACCAAAAATAGGATATTTTAATGCACTTGTTGTTAGAAAAAAGTTTAGAGGACTTGGAATTGCTAAAATGTTACATCAGGAATTAGAAAAATGGTTAAGAAAAAATGGATGTAAATATATTTATTTAGAAGTTTTTTCAGAAAATTCTGCTTCGGAATTATATTTTAAGTGGGGCTATAAAAATGTAAATTATATTATGGCTAAAAAACTTAGTTAGATATTTAAATAGTTTTAAGTATTTTATTGTAACTTTATTCTTATGGATGATTCGGAAATATTAACAGGTAGGGTTGTTGCTATTGAGAAACCTGAATTTAAAGATACAGTATTATTGTCAATAATTGATGATTTTCAAGATAACGAAATGCACAATGTAGACTTTCCATTTGTTGGAACCAATCTTAATTTGATTCCTTTACAATTAGCTTTACTTTATAATAGGGTAAGTTATTTTCGACTAATTTCAGACACGCCTTTTAATTATAAAAAATATGAATTAGAACTCCTAGATGGTCCATTGAAAGGTCAAGTTTATACTGAATATGTATATTTAAGTAACAAATAAATATCCTTTTATATTTTATTCTAATTTTATTCTTATGAAATTCCCAAAATTAAAAGGAAGAGCAGTATTAAGTCCAATGGCTGGAATTACAGATGTAGCTTTTAGAACTTTGTGTAAAAGATATGGTGCTGCTTTAACATATACTGAATTTCTAAGCAGTGCAGCTTTAGTTAGAGGAAATAATAAAACTTTTGAAATGTTAAAAACTGATCCTATTGAAGATCCTGTTGCGGTACAATTATTTGGAAATAATGCTGAAGAAGTTATAAAAGCAGCTAAAATAGTTGAAAATAATTTTGATATTATAGATATAAACTGCGGATGTCCAGTTTGGAAAGTTATTAGGACTGGAGCTGGAAGTGAATTATTAAAAGATAAATTTAAATTAGAATCTTTTGTTAGAAAATTAGTTAGTTCTGTTAATATTCCAGTCACAATAAAAATAAGAATAGGGATAAATGAAAATAGTATTAATGCTTTAGAAATTGCTAAAATGGCTGAGAATGCTGGGGCTGCTGCTATAGCAATTCATGGCAGAACTCAGGAACAAGGATATTCTGGAATTGCTAATTGGGAAATAATAAAAGAAGTAAAAGAAAATATTAGTATTCCTGTAATTGGCAATGGGGATGTTTTTACACCTGAAAAATTCAAAGAAAATTTGGAATTCAGCAAAGTTGATGCAATAATGGTTGCTAGAGGAGCTATTGGTAATCCTTATATTTTTAAACAAATAAATGATTTTTTAGATAAAAATAGTTATGATACTAAAAATAAATTTGATTTGTTTTTTGAATATTTAGAAATTGCTGAAAATTATAATCTTGATTTTGGATTAATAAAAAACCATGCAATATTATTTACTAAAGGTATTGAAGGCGGTTCTAAACTTAGATTGAGTTTGTCTAATTGTAATCATATTAATGAATTAAAAAAATTAATGGAGCTTCAAGTTCTTAAACAGTAATAATTATTTTTTAAAATATTTATGAAGTTATAATTTATTATTTACAATTTTCATTAATTTTTCTAAAAATTTTTTTATTCCTTTCTAAATAACTTACTTGAATCTGAAATCCCTTATAAAAATAGTTAAACTTTTATATTCAATACTAATACTAATATTATGTTTCCAGGAATGAATCCAAAACAAGTAGAACAAGCAATGAAAAAGCTTGGAATTAAACAGCAGAATATTGAGGCTTATGAAGTTATAATTAAGACTAAAGATAAAAATTTAATAATAAAAGATCCTCAAGTTGTAAAAATGAATATGATGGGGCAGGATAGTTTACAAATTACTGGAGAAATAGTAGAAGAAAATAATATTTCTGAAGATGATGTAAATACAGTTGCTGAACAGGCTAATGTAAGTAAAGAACAGGCTAGAGAAGCTTTAGAAAAGAATCACGGAGATTTGGCAGCAGCTATTTTGGAATTACAAAAGTAAATGGAGAAAGTTCAAAGGCTATTTCAGGAAGCTAAGAACTACCTTAGCACTGCAGACCATTTAACATATGTAACTTATAATCTTTTAAAAGACCAAAAGTTGGTTTTACCAATACTTCAGAACTTATATAATGCCTGTTTGAATGTAATTGCCGCTTTAATCTATTATGAAAAAATTTATAAGAAAGTTAATCCTTTTCCATTAGATGCTGACTCTAGAATTAAGCTATTTGAAACAGAACTTGCAAAAAAATATAAACTAGATAATCAAAATATAAAGGTGATAAAAGAATTGAGAACGATCATTAATGACCATATGAAAAGCTCGCTTGAATTTGCTAGAGGAGATAAATTGGTTATTTGCAATGAAGATTATAGTAAATTAGACATAATAGATTCTTCAAAACTAAAATACTATATATTAAATACAAAAAAATTATTGGGAGATGTAGAAAGATGTTTGAACAAGATGTAGAAACTGCAGAAGAAGAATTAAAGAGAGCAGATCATTTAATTTATGTATCTTTAAAATATACTAGGACCTGCGATGTAATGAAAAATGCAATTAAAAGATTAATTGCTGCATTTGAATTAAGTATGGAAAGATATTTGGAATTTATGAGGAAAAATAAGAGTATAAATGAAGTTCCAAATTCTGTAAAAGAAAAATCATTACTTGTTAAAAAATTACTTGGAAATTCAATTAGAAAATATATGACTTTGTATAATTTACTTAAAAGAATAGATAAGGCAGATTATATTGCAACTGAAGAATTCAGGAAGAATGTTACTTTGACTACAAAAGAAGCAAATCCTGTAAATGTTAAAGTTGAAAACTTATGTGAATACTTGGATATTACTAAAGACTTTGTTAGTTTTATGACTAAAAAATCTGAGTAATTTTGAAAGTTAGCTTTATAAATTTTTTTAGTATGGTTTTTTTATGTCTGGCGGTGTTGATATATTAATAATAGGAATTGCTGATGAAAATTTAGATTACATAGCATCAGATAAAGAATTAGGAGATTTATTTGGTGATTATAATGAAGATAAAGCCAGTATAGATAAATATGTTACAGATTTTCATGCTTTAGCTGATGATCCAACTATTCAGAATCCAAGAATATTCTATCTTGTTGGTGAGCATTTTTTAGGATCTCAAGATGGGGCTGGTTTAGGTTATGTTATACATGATGGTAATCTTAATTCTCCACCTAAAAAATTGGATGATAGGATATTTAGAAGAATTGATGAGCTTAAACAGAAATTTATTAATGAAATTGAAGCAAAAGGCTTTAGACTAGAACATAATAAAGTCGGTGTTTATGCTTTGAATGTTCATGATACTTAATTAAATACAGAGAATTTAAATTTCTTTTTCTAATTCCATTTTTATGAAAAGATTAGAAATATTGTTGTTTAGTTTAATTATTGGTTGCGGTACTATTGAAAAAGAGGTAAAATTAGAATCTAAGCCAGAAGTTAAAGAATGTAAAGTTTTGGAAGATTATATTAGAACATTTGGATGTGTCGGTTATGCTGAAAGAACTTTAGTTGATCCTGTGGAGGGTTTTAAAGATACTGCTTTAAGAGCTTTAAAAAATTATACTGAGAAATGTTTGAAAAAATCTTTAGAGGAAATAGATACTAGTAGAATTGAATATATGTATAATGGTGAATATTCAATAGCTTTTGATAGAAGTAATACTTATCGTGTAGAAATAAAAAAAGAAGGTAAAGTTAGTTTGCCTCCAAATTTGCACAATTAGTAAAGTTTATTAAGCATTTATTTTTGAAAAAGATTATGTCTAAGACGAGATTCATAGGTTGTCTAGCTGCTAAGGGTGGCGTAGGCAAAACAACAAGTTCTATAAATTTATCAGCTGCTTTAGGCGTATTTGGAAAAAGTGTTATAATTGTTGATGGAAATCTAACAACACCAAATGTTGGAATTTATTTAGGGGTGCCAATTGCACCAATAACCTTGCATGACGTTTTAAGAGGTAAAAATGAAATTGAAGAAGCAGTTTATACTCATAGAGACGGAGTTAAAATTGTTCCTGCAAGTATAGCATTGAAAGATGTAAAGAAATTAGATATTTCAAGATTAAAATCTTCTGTTTCTGAGTTATATGGAGAAAGCGATTTTATTATTTTGGATGGAGCTGCTGGTTTAGGAAAAGAATCAATAGCAGCAATAAAGGCAATTGATGAAGTGATTATTATTACAAATCCTGAAATGCCTGCTGTAACTGATGCTTTGAAAACTATTAAAATTGCTAAGGAATTAAAGAAAAAAGTTCTTGGAGTAGTTGTAACTAAAACAAATGTTAAAAATGCAGATATGTCTATTAAGGATATTGAACATATTTTAGAAACGCCTGTTATTGGAATAATTCCAGAAGACAGAGCAATTAAATTTTCACAAGTTAGGAAAGAAACAGTAATTCATGCTTATCCAAAAAGTGCTGCTGCAATTCAGTATAAAAAATTAGCTGCGGATTTAGTTGGCGAAGAATATAATGAAGGAATTGAATTACAAAATTCTGGATTTATTTATGGTGTTTTAAAATATTTAGGATTTAAAGATTAAATTTAAATATTTATTTCTTAATTTTATAAAGGCAAGAATTGTTCATAACTGTGTTAACTGGGGGCGAAGCTCGAGCTAGAGTGCAACGTTTCGAAAGGATGGCGAGCGTTGCTTTAAAAACATTCTTCTATCTAATAGTGAAAATGTCCTTAAGCTTTTTTGGAACACCTTGCAATATCAATAAAGCTAGTGGAGCAGTCCAATTTGCAGTACGCTCTACAAAATCCCAAATTGGATCACCGGCGATTGGGCGTGCCAAGGCTGTTGCGAACGCCCACAATGTTGCATAGATAAGCACGAGTCTGATTGGCCAGATAAGTGATAATATGGCTATAACTATGTCCACTGTTCCGATTATAGGCAACATTGTAGTGGCTGCGGTTTCAGAAAAGCCAAATGCTGTTATCATCGATATCCATGATTGTTTTATTCCGAGTGCAAAAATGCCATGTCCTAAAAAAGAACCGAACACACCGATACGTAGAATCCACTCTACTTTTTTTTGCTGTTGATTCATATTATTTAATTTTAGTGATTGTGTTTTATATAGTTTACTAGATTGGTGATCCTAAAACAATTTCACTTAATCGTTGTTATGTGCTTCAAGAAAAAATTCAGGAGCGATGCCGTAGGTACAAGTATGGCACATTTACTTTAGTTTCATTAGAACTTCTTTAATAGTTTTTTCAATGGGTTTTTTTGTTTTAATAACTATTGCATCTTTAGGAATGTATGAATCTATATCGTTCTTAACTTCTTGAACATCTTTGCTTTTTGTATCTCTTAATTCTACATCCCTTTTTTTCATTTCTTCAAAATCTAATTCAAATTGGAAGATTATCGATTTAAAATTATTTTCAGAAACAAATGTATTATATTTGTCTAAAATTTCTTTATATCTGAATTGCCCTTCAATAAATATTAAATCATAATTATCCAATTCAAGTAATTTTATAACTACTATTTTAATTAATTCGACTGAATTTTGATGGGCAATTAAATCTTTAGCTTTATACTTAAATTGCATTTGTTTTCTAAAATCATCTTCACAAATATATGCACAATTTATATTATCTACTTTTAGAATTTTAAGAATTTGTTTAGTTATTGTTGTCTTTCCAACTGCAGGTGCACCTCTTATAAAGACAATTTTGACCATACATAAACCAAAAATTCTAGAAGTTAAATAGTTTCCTAAAATAAAAGTTTAGTTGTATCATAATCTGTGGGGAGTTCCTTAAGGTTAAGTGTGGGAAATTTGGAAATTATGTGTCTACAGGGTAATTGAGTAGACACCTCTTACCTAAATATAACTATAATCTACGATAAGTCCTTATGATTAAAATTATCTTAACATTTTTTTCATAGGTTTCCAATAATATTCTTTCCAGCCTTGATTTATTTTACTATGAAATTTAATTGGAACTTTTAATTGAGTAAATTCTAATTTTGTCCCGTCTTTATATTTTTTTAAAATAAATTTTACAGTTGAGAAATGTTCTTCAGGCCAATCATCGCCACACCAAGATTGAATAATTTTTTTATTTTTCTCTAATTCTAAATTCTCTCCCATTATCCAGCCGTTAAATGCTGAAAATTTTCCGCCAACTTTATTGCTAATCCTGGCTTTTGCTCCAGTAATCTTACTATGTTTTTTAGAATCCATTAAAGATTCATATATTTCTTGAGGAGAAGCTTTGAAATAAACGGTTTGTTTGATAGTTTTAGTTTTCATTATAATTTTAATACTTTTATTTTTAAATACCTATCTATATAGAAAATTTTAATTAGCAAATATTTAAATATATTTCAATTTTTATTTTTTTAACCCCCCGTAGCTTAACGGTGGAGCATCTGGCTGTAGATTAGTCACTGTTTGATCTTATGCATTAAAGCTGGAAATGAAAAACAGATAGCGGATCCCGGAAGGTTGCTGGTTCGAATCTGGCCGGGGGGATTTATTTATATTTTGAAAAACAATAAATTTTATATACGACGGCAAAACGGAACATTTATAAACCACTGCTAACTGCAAAATTAACTATGACGATCTTTTCTATTAGCAGTGATATTTATCATAAAAAATCAATGCTGTAGAAGGATCTATGCCCTGATAGTGTAGTGGTCCAGCACATGGCCCTGTCGATTTATTCGATA
>Ga0209542_10016056_pt1 | contig 12471 bp, 10 predicted proteins | sample RifCSPhighO2_01_FD_184028 | JGI IMG/M metagenome (GOLD analysis project Ga0209542, IMG submission 184028) | Soil microbial communities from Rifle, Colorado - Rifle CSP2_plank highO2_0.1 (SPAdes) (version 2) | ecosystem: Environmental > Terrestrial > Deep subsurface > Rock core/Sediment ...
CGCCAATCACAATAACCAGCGCTATATGCGCTATAAAGTCCAGCTTTGCTCAAATAGCGACTGCTCTACGGCTGGCTCAATAAGCCCGCGAGTTGACGATATTGTGGTAAATTGGAGCCCTTAAAATGAAAAACAAAGCAATTCAAACAGGACTTACGCGTTTGTGCCAAGTTCGAGGCGCAACCGAGCATTTAGCCGAAGCCGTAGCAAGCCTACGGCGAGGCCAAAGCGCAGGTTTCAACGAAGAAATTGGCCAAAAGCCGGCTTGGCATCGGGCTTTGCCCGGGCCAAAGCCAGCGGCGCGTAAGTCCTGCGGCTTTTCACTTTTAGAATTGCTGATTTACATTGCCATCTCGACTTTGATAGTGACAGCAGTTTTAGCAACTTTTTTTTCTATCAACCGCGGCCGCGGACAAATTGAAGCGCGTAATGAAGTTACCTCCAATTTACGTTTTGCCATTGAAAAAATCAGCCAAGACCTAAAGGCCGCCTCCGCCGTCGGCACGCCGGCCGCGGCCGGCAATTCTACGAGCTCGCTTTCCATGACCGTGGACGGCACGGCCGTGAATTACTGCGTCGCCTCAAATGTCTTGCGCCGCCAAACCGGCGGGGCCTGCGACGGCTCATCACCGGCCATCAGCTCTGGCGAAGTTATTGCTGAAAACATCAACTTCAGCCGGATCGAGAATACAAATGCCGTGCTTTCGCAAACAGTGATTAATATCGAAATTTCTTTGACCATGCATTTCAACTCCAGCAATCCTGACTGGCAATATACCGGTTCTAAGAAAACAACCATATCACTACGATAATATGATCAAGAAACCAACAGCTATTGAACTTTCGTGTTTGAGCCCAATTCGAGGCACAGTCGAGTATTTTTCCGCTGGCGTAGTATACCGACATCAAGGAAAAAACGGAGACTGTAACAAAGAAGTGGGCCAAAAGTCACTTGGGCGGGCCGGGCTTTGCCTGGCAGACAAAGTGACGACACGAAAGTACCAAAAGGGATTTGCAAGCCTGCCGACGGTGCTTACTTTAATGATACTCATAGTCGCAACAAGTGTAGGCATTACTGCCATCAGCCTTAATGAAACTTTTGTTTCGGCCGGGCAGAATCAATCAGCCCAGGCTTATCTTAATGCCGAAGCCGGCGCGCGTGACGCGCTTCTGCGCATCGCCCGCAACAAAGGCTATAACTGTCCGACCACCGACTGCTATGCCATTGAATTTACCGCTGACGGTTGCGACAGCAATGAAAGCTGTGCAAGAATTCAGGTCTCAACCGGGGCCGGCACTAGCGGCGACCCAAAAATAATCACCTCCACCGGCCGGGTAAAAAATAAAATCAGAAAAATCAGCGTCGAGGTAGTTTACGACGCTTCGCAAAACGGACAAATCGCCAGCACTGCCTGGAGCGAATTAACTAATTAGCCCCGATGATAATTTGAATATCTTCAAGGCTGTCCGCCTCAAGCGCTTGCCTTTCAGCCTCGTATTTTTGTGAAACAATTTGTTCTATTTCGGTCAGCAAGGTTTCAGCCCCGACCAGGCTTGTTTTTATTTTTATCAGAGTGGCGGGTTCGGTCTCGGTCAAATTACCCACCCTGGCGACATTAAAACCAGCCCCAATTAAATCGGTTTTTAAGTTATTGGCCAGCCCGCCCGTTCTGGTGCTGTTAAAGACGGCAATTGCCAGGTCAGTTTTTAACAAGGCCGGGACCGGCGCTTCTTCATCATTTTCGCTCTCTGAATTTAAGTCATCGGCAGCTTCAGCCTCGGCAGAATTCTCAAGATTGATGTTTAGCTTTTTGGCCACCAAATTAAAATTATCAAGGTTAAGACGGGGAAGTTCGCCTGCCACCGCTTCACTGTCCAAACTGAAAGGGCGGTTCGTCTGTTCAAATAAATACCGCGAGGCGGAAACAAAAATCAAAAGCGCGACTAAAACATAAGCAAAAGTAAAGATCGGATAGATCCAGTGCTTAACTTTCAGCAATTTTAACCAACTTAAATTAGCCATGCTGTTATTCGCCTTTGGTATAAACCTTGCCACGAACTACAATGCTGGAATTGCCGAGCCAGCCAAATTCGGCCGGGGCGGTAATCTGCAAAGAATTTATTCCGGTAAAATAGGATATATATTCAAATTTCTTGAGATAACCGGCTAAAGTCAAGGCGTTGCCAGTGAGGTTAGCTTCATAATCAGTGGCCATTAGCGGCTTGCCTTCTAAACCTTGAACCGAGGCTTGAGGCGTACCGAATTTCAGCACCTGGGTCATGGAATTTTCCGTTGCGAGCGACTCCAAACTACCAACAAACTTAACTATTTCGTCGACCGGCAAAAGGGCTTGGTCAACTTTTTCGTCGGCCTGGCCGATTATAGCCAAATCTTTACCCAAATTTGCCGTGATTTCCGTGCGCTGCTCAAGCAAGATGAGCAGTTTTTTGCCTTCGGTCAAGGACGCGGAAATTTTTTCTATCTGTTTAGCCAGGATCAAACAAAGAACCACGGCCAAAATAACCGCCAAAACTGCCTTAAACAAGTAGCCGGCTATAACTTTGGTTATTTCCTTATCGAATAATTGCAGGTGCATTAGTATTGATAAAGTCTTTCCACATTCTCTATCTTAAAAGTCATCGCGAAAGGAAGGTTATTCTTGAGTTCTAAGTTGGTCAGCGGCAGGTTAACTTCCTTAAACCAATCTGAATTCTCCAATTCCTCGCGGAAAGCGTTGAGCTCGCTTCGGCTGGCGGAAATGCCGGTGACGGATATGGCCTCGGTCGGCGAAATCACGGAAAAAGAAGTGATAAGCACGGCCGAGCTGGTTTTAGCTAAAATTTCTTCAAGAACTAAACTCCAGCGCGGCGAATTTTTGATTAACTCCTGCCCGGTGTTGAACAATTGCGCCGCATCTCTCGTGCGAGCCTCGGCATTAGCCACGTCAGGCGGGACAACAATCGCCCCTTGTCCGCCGGAATTGGCCGAACTTTGCTGAATAGAGAGCATAAACAACCAGACACCCAAAAAAACCAAAACAAAGAAAACGGAAAGGCCAATGGTAAAACTCGAAATAAACTCAAAAAACATAGAGGCTTTCTGGTATTGATAGGCCTTTTCCGTGCCGATTGGCAAAAGACTGATAAACGAATCGTCGGAACGGGGAACCTGCCCGCGCAAAGACGCGCCGGAAGCTACAAGCCATCTGGACGGTTCTTTGCCAAATACGGCCAAGTTCAATTCCTTCTTTAATTTTAACGCGGAAAAATCCACGGTCTTAACCGAAGTATTGTATTCGGATTCATAAAAATCTGCGATTTCCGACACCTCGCGGTCGAAATCTTTTTTGCTTTCAATGACCTGCGGCACCACCCGGCTGAATTTGAGCCCGCCGGACTTGGCCGCAAAAACGGAGGAGCTTGTCTTGCTAAAATATTTTACCAAGGTGTCCTGATTGGACGGCAGGTCAGCTGCGCGCAAAATGCTCAAAGGATGGAACTCCAGGGCGACCAACTTGAGGCCGGCCAGGGCAATATCTTTGATATACCCGTTGCTCACCTCTTTGGGAATGGCCGTAACCAAAAATTCCTGCCATTCGCTGGAATCTATCCTTTGCCAATCGACATAAGCCGTTTCCCGCTTGAACGGGAGTTGATAATCCAAAGCCAATTTGATGGCGTCCGTCAGTTTAGACCCGACCAAGGACGAAGGAAATTTTAAATTTTGCACGTAAATTTTGTCAGCCGGTATTGAAGCAATCACATACTCAACTTTGATCGGGAGCTTGCCCGTCAAATTTTTAAGCGTCGCCACAAATTTAACATGATCATTTACGGCGCCATTTATGATGGCACCGTCGGGCAAGGGCTGCTCAACCAAAGCCTTAACGGACTTAACCCCTTCTTTGTTGGTGTCAAGCAAAACCAAGCGGACAAACAAGTCGCTTATTTCCAAACCCGCGATAAGTTCTTTTCGCCTAAGTATGTTTAGTAAATTCACTTTTTTTTATTTTTTGTGTTGCTTGAAGTATATAACAGATTAATTATACCATTTACAGCCTAAAAAAGCTAAGTCAGACTTAAAAAATTAAATTGAACAGGTTAGTAACGCCGTAAGCCGCCAAAATACTAAAAATCAAATCCGCCGGAAAGGCGGATTTTTATTTCTTCGGGGTAAAAGACCGCCGAGTCAATTGCTTTTTTATGGGTTTTTTAGTCTTATTGATTTTTTTAGTCTTGGCGCTGCTTTGCGGCTTATCTGGAAAAACAGCTTGCTCGAATCTGGAAAAAATAGTTTTCACCTTGATGCTTTCAATAGCCGCCCACTCCGTGTCCTGCTTGGCAGGCATAACTATCTGAATTTCGTCGCCGGGATCAAGACGATGGTAGTAAACCGAAGCCAGGAGAACTTTATACTCCTTGCCGTCCGAAATTACCCGGTAATCGTTGGCTGCTACCTTCTTTAGCACACCCATTTGCTTGACCCGTTCAATGGGCGCAATAACTTTATAAATGAATTCACCGCCATCAGAAATTTGAAGCTTAAGGATATCACCCTGGACCAGTTTGGTTTTGGAGGCATAATTGGTCGGCACGACATATTTTTTGCCGTCTACGCCCAGCATGCTTTGGCCGTCAAAGACGCCTTCGACAACGCGGTTGTGGTCGGCAATTTGATTATTAATATGCTCTATGGGCTCAAGGTCAGACTTAAGCGTCTTTAAAGTCTCAACTTCCTCGGTTGTTAATTTGCGTTTATCAGCCGTTTTCTCCAAATGGCCAACCAGGACCCCAATGTCCTCGTCAACTTTCTTGAGATTACTCCGCCAGGAGGCCAGGCGAAAGCTACTCATCTCGCCTTTGACGAAATAGCCGTAAAGCCTAAAAACCAAAAATACAATAACAACGAGCAAACCCAAAACCGATAGAAAGGTGACGAAATTAAACTTTGGATCAGACAAAGGCTCATCTGCGCTACTTCCGCTGGCCTTAACTATAGCCAGCGCCGGATCATGGGCCGCAATAGTAAAGGCCGAGGTGGCCTCGCGGTAATTTCCGGCATAATCGTAGGCTCTGGCGCGGACAGAATAAGCGCCGGGGGCCAGAGACTGTATTTGCAAAATATGTTCACCGTTGTCTTTCCAGACAAGGGATTCGCTGTCATTGATTGCTATTTCGTAATGACTGACGCCGGACAAGCGGTCATTGGCCTCGAGCCGCAAAGCCACCGAGCCGGGTTCAATGGTTGCGTCGCTGGCCGGGCTGATACTAAATGTTTCGGGTTTTTCGGTGTCTATCTGGAATTTATAATGCGCGGTTTGTCCCCAACCATGGGTGTTTCTCAATTTAATGTGAAAATACCAAACCCCTTGCTCCACAGTGGAGTAGCCGTAATTATCAAACAAGCCGTCCGAGCTGTTGCCGGGATCGCTTTCCGGTTCTCGGTTGGCTAAAATATTAACACCTATGGTACCGGAAGGGTTTGACCAGGAAAAATGAGGATTGTTTGATGAAAACCATTTATCAGGGTCGGGATGGGTTGAGGAATTTACTTGCGGCGGAGAAGGCGGTCCGGCGGCCGGCGCCGAAGGAGGCTCTGTAGAATTGGACGGTACAGGCCCGCTTCCGCCGCCTATATTGAAAGAGCCGCCCGACATACTGCTTAAAATATTGCTACCCTGACCGTCATTGGCTAGTATACTGCCTTGGGTAAATTTTATTTGCGCCGCTCCGGCGGATTTGGCCGCAAAATTTATAGTGCCAAGCTTACCCGATGAGCCCTGATAGCCCGGATTCAAAATAATGCCCTCCAAACTGGCACTGCCGGCGCTGTTGGAAAACGACGGCTCCTGCACCCAGAAATTTATTATCGAACCAGTTTTGGAAATCGAACTAATTGAAAGTTTATCGGCTGGAAAAGACAGCACAGCCGAAGCGGCATTCATCGACTGGTCAGGGCTTGAAGCGTACACCGAAACAGAAAATGACTGGCCCACATTAAACGATCCGCTGCCTGGGGAAATATACAGACTGCTCGCGCCTAGCGCTGTATTGGGAGAAATAAAAAATAATCCAGTCAAACTCAAAAACGCCACCGAAATCGCAATAATCACCTTTTGTTTATAGGCGTTCATTATAAGTTTGTTTTTGTATCCTGTAACGGGCTAGTAACAGGCCTAAGGCCACTAAAATTATTATAACACTTGTGCCCCATTTTTCATAAAAAGTTTTTCTGTTATATGCGGGCAGTTCCGCCAAACGCTCGTTGCCGCTTTTGTCTACGGCCTTGAGCACTATTGGCTCGTTTAACTTCTGATTTGCCAAGCGATGCGGATTTGTCGTTCTAACAAATTTGCCGTTTTCCAAAACCTCATAATGCGAAATCCCCGAGCCCTTATCCTGGGCGTAAAACACCAAAAACTTTTCTCCATCAAATACATTTATATCCGAGGAAATTATCGGCGTAAATTCTTCCGGCGGGGTAGAGTCTCGTTCAATGGCTTCGGCCGGCTTGATGATATCAAGCAAAGGATTAAGGCGGGCTAAAGTCGCACGGACCGGCACGGCCGTACCCAAGCCGTCATTTAAAAGGACCTTGAGATCGCGCATCTCCACCACGCCCTCGCCGCTCCCCTCGCTCTTAAACAAGACGGAAAAAAGCACGCCCTTCCGACCATTAAACCCCCCGGGGATGATGCCGGCGAAATTTATTATGCCAGGCTCGCTCTGTTGGGGATCTTCCACCCAAAAAGTGATTAGCGAGCTCGCCTCGTGAATGTCCTGCACAGACAAAACTTCGGGCGGAAAAACAACCTTGCCTTCCAAGGCGTTTATTTCCTGACCCTCGGTATCAAGCAAAACCACTATCTCGTAATCGGCCGAGGCATCGCGGTGAGCGTCTCGCAAAACCAAAGTAAGCTCGGCGGCCTGCGCCGGCAAGGCAGAAAATAGAAAATAGAAAATAGAAAATAGAATTATTGAAATTTTCATATTTAGCCCGTCCAGTAGTACGCAATAATGCTGAAATCGATTAAATCTATTTTACCGTCGTTATTAAGTTTTTCCCGCTCGAATACTTTTACCGTCTCGGACAAAACCCGCTTATACCAAAAAGCGGTGATTGAAAAATCAACCAGATTGATTCTGTTGTCGCTGTTAAGATCGCCGCGCGCGGAAAGGCCGCTTGCCGGCGTAGACGGCAAACTGACATTACCTACCTGAAAATTCAGGGCCGTGCTGAAGCCGCTTAGCCAATTATCCTGGGTTTCGGCCCTGGACTTGGCCGAGTGCTGGCCAAGTTCTAGCGGCGAGGTATTCAAATTATGTAAATAAATACCATTACTGTCTGCACGAACCTCGCGCGATATTTGATGGCTCGAATTTACGACGACTTCCACTGAAGCATTCGGGACTGTTTGCCCGAATATCGAAAGCGTTTCGCCTTTTTTGACCTGCGTTTTATCAATATCGATGGTCGGGGCGATAAAAATACCGCTAACATTTACTGACGAGCCGTGAGAAAGCACTACCGGAAAAGTATTTAAGCCGGAACGAACTTTATTTTGATCTTCGCTATATAAAGAGAATAAGTAGCTCCCGCCGCTTATATTAGAAAGGGACATGCCAAAAGTTCCGTCGGAACCGGAAAAGGTGCTTGAGGCGACTTGAGCATCTTTTAAGAGAGTGACTATTTGATTGGGATACGCGCGACCCGAAAAGCTGATGCTTGTAACCACGGCCGGCGGCGGAGCGCCGCCCCCTCCTCCGCCTCCACCACCCCCGCCAGACCCCGCCTCGGAGTTATCGGAAGTGGAGGAGCAATCCGGATCGTCAGGATAATCGGTTTCCCCGTCGCCGTCATTGTCTACCCCGTCGTAGCACTGCGGCGCGGGATTAATCTGCAGTGTGATGTTCGAGGTGCCGGCGGCCTGCACCTGAAAACCAACCAGCGGTAAAAGACCAACCGTAATAATTATCAGAATAATTTTTGTTTTAAGATTCCTGGGCATCAGCTGGCGGTAACGGTTAAGGTCATATCAATCGAATAGCTCCCCGTAGGCTGTTCGGCCGGGACAGTTTGAGAGATATCAACATCAGTAATGTCCCAATAACAGCCGGTGCCGGCCGACGCGCCGGCGGTCAAAAGAGTAATTGAGTTTGTCGCGCCTTCTGAAAATCCGGCTGAAGAACCCAAGGTCAGTCCGGTGGTATTACAGCCGGCTTCGGGTGAAATACTGCCGACTGACGCATCGACAGTCATCTGCCCGCCCAAGGAGTCAGAATCGCCGCCATCGCCGGCATTAGCGGTAGGGTCGTTAAAGTCATAGTCGGCGCTTGCGTCGTCCCAAAAAGCTGTCGGGCCGGCATCAGCCGCAAGAGTAAGTGTCCATTGAGCACTGCCGGTACCATTATCAACTCTGATCTTTTGACTAGACACGCCAAAAGTGCCGCTCGCGGTCTGGAAAATAAAGGAAAGGCTGATCGCGCCCATTGACACGGACGGGCTGGAAACGGAATTGCCGCTTCCGTCGACAATATCAACCGTGAGTGCACCCCCGCCGCCAACAAGAGTGATTTCCGCATAAGAATAGGTGCCAGTGAACGCAGTATTGTTCTTAACTACACGGAAACAGTAGGTCGCCCCGTCGGTCGCATCGGTTGTAAATTGTATGGCGTATTCATGCTCGGTGAATTCTCCGGAAGCCAAATCCACACTAAGGGCGTCATTGTCCGGGTCTTCTACCAACTTGCCGGAAACAAAGGTTCCTGATGGATTGCCAATAGCGCCAGAAACGTCGCTTGAAGTGTCTTGGTTTGCATAATAACTCGTTGTAGCCCGAATAACCTCGCCAGTTGTAGCCGGTACGGCCGCGTAAGAAAATTCCGGTGAAGCACAACTGCCGCTGCCCTCGCGGGCAAACTGCAAGCGGTGGTTAAGGGCGCCGGTAGGATCCGGTCCGTCATTTTTAAGCAAAACACGCAGTCGCAATTTTTCATTTTTGGCCTGGTTAGCATGGGGCGTGTTTGTGTCTTCCTTCCAAGTGGCCTCCGTGCCGGCGGTATAAGTCACTAAAACATAAACTTGGGTAACACTGAAGTCGTTTACGGTATTCTCCGCGCCTATCTGAAGGTTGTTTAAGTCCGTCGTGCTCATACTTACGGAAAAAGTGCACGAATAAAGGGTATAAGTTGTGCCTTCATGGCTATGGTTGGTGGCACAAGCAGTGGGACTGCCGCCAAGAATATAATATTCCCGAAAAGTCGGACCTGTGCCGCTGTTCGTGGTTTCTCTGGCTCTCATAAAAATTTCAAGCTGACTTATGGTTGAACCGCTGGGGATAGTATCATTGTCCAGATTGAAAGAACTCTTTAGGGCTCCGGCGGCGCTTAAATAAGAAGTGTTGCCATCTCCGGCACTCGGATCGCCGGTACCAGCATTTGAAGTCTGATCGTTAGCGCAGTCCCATTCCGTAGTGTCATTAGTACAGCCGGCGGTGACCGTTAAACCGGTATCGGTGCCTTGGCTTGTCGGGTGGAGATATATGGTCTGCGCGGCTCCGTTCTCTACGCCGTTGTCGTTGCGCCAGCGGTAGTTTAGTTGATTTAAGGTATAATCCGCCGGGGTCGATATTTCGGGATATTGCGTGTAGGTATTTAGCGCGCTGCCGTCCGACGATTTGACGGCTTTTAGGCAGTAACTGGTATTGCTTGAAGCGCTGTTCCATTTAAGCGAAAAATCCCATAGCCCGTCTTGGGTAGCCGGAATTGCAGCCACAGAGTTCGTAAAATTATTTACCTCTTCATAAGTTTGAATCACTTTGGTATGGCCGCTGTGAGTGGGATCGTCGCTCGCATTTTCCGTAAGCGTATCTCCATCCAATACCCCACCGTTGTCATTATAGGCAATGCCTGTAGATGAGGTAGTTACGTCTGCCCAGGATTCGTTAGAAGCATCGTCGTCAGCGCAAGTGGAATCCACTTTGGTCGCATATTGGAGTTTCAACGACTCGCCGCTGGATGAAAGTTGCAAAGCGACATGGACGAGCATCCTTAGGCGAAATTGGCTGGTGACCGAGGCTGTAGTTGCGGCGGTATTGGCATCCGCCAAGACATTGCTGACCGAGGTTGTGCCACTGTTCTCAAAAAACCTGTACCCTGACTGCTCAAAGCTTTGAGCCTGTTTGAAAGCCCCGGCAATCATCACGCTCCTAGCCGAACCCGAGGCGGTAACTTGCATCGTTCCGGTAGCGCCGTTTGTCTCTCGAATTGCATCCGCCATGGCGAGGTTGCCGTCGGCACCACCGCTATAGCTACTGTCTGCGCGCTCAAGCCAGGTGCCGTTAGTCGGCGCAGTGCTGGTATCGGTCGCACCCGAGGCAATGCTTGGGTCCGTGGCCGCGTCAAAAGCAGAAGAAGTATAAGCATCACCGCCGGACATCATGGCGACAATAAGTTCCCCTGGTTCGGCGGTGGTAATGGTGCCAGTAGTAACGGTGGTACTCGCAGACGATAGCGTATTGGCTGACCCCGTATCATAAGGGCTGGACTGATTTACGCCGGAATAAGCGATAATCCTACCAATGGCCTGGTCACCACCGGTACGGGTAAAAACCAGGCTTGGGGCGGAAACGCCGCGAATGATGTAGGCCATTAACCCGGAGGCAATACCGTTCGTGGCATCGGTGTCGCCCGAACTTTGCTGCGTGGCGACTAAAGTCCAATTGAGCGGCAAGGTAAATACGGCATTGCTGCGATAAGCGATGGCGGCAATCATGAGGTCTCCCTGGGCGATACCCGATGGTTCCGTTAGGGTAACATTTCCCGATAAAGCTGTTACCGGAGACCCAATTTTGGGCACGCCCCAGGCCGCCTGCGCTTCTTCTATTTTCGGCGGAAAATTAAAAATCTGCGGCCAGCCGGAAAAAAGCCATGTAAAAACCAGGACAAACACTACTAACCCGGTAAGGGTTTTATTCGGCCTGGCTAAACTACCTACTCTAAATTTAAAAATTGTCTTATAGGTAAAAACTTTGCTTTTTTTGTTTTTTCGGTCCTCATGCATTTATCTTTGTTATTCGGCAGGCGGAACTTTAATGACTATGCCGACTTCCAGGGCATAGGGAGCTTTAACTTTATTAGCCCGGGCTAAACTTTTCCAGGAAATATTAAATTGGTCAGCCAAAGAATTAATGGTGTCGCCGCTTTTTACACGGTAATCGATCCAGTCATTCTTAACCGCATATTTATGCTTCTTGAACTTTCGGTAATTGCGATAAAGGTAAGCCGCCAAAACGAGGATAAGGAGCTCCAAAATTAAGCCCTTGATGGTTGGGAAGCTGAAAAACCAAATGGTGTCTCCTTTTAAGAGCGTTAAATTTTTGCCGCTCTGAATGCCAACGCTGGCCTCCGGATTTTCATCATATTCCACGGCAAAGCTTGAGCGGTACCACCCTCCCCAAAAAGGTTTGGGCAGTTCAAAATTCCAGTCCGAAACCTCGCCTTTGAGTATGGGAAACTCTCCGCCGTGTTCCATGACCGTGAAGCCCAAAACAGATTTGGTTACCACCTGAACGTCGGCGTCTATCGAAACATTGCCTATATTCCTGACTTGAGGGTGGAGTAAATACCCTTCTGGCTTGTCGCTTAGGGTAAAGCCGGCCAACTCAAGCTTCCTGACTATGTCGCCCGGAATAGTTATGGCCACGCGCAAGCCTGTCCTAACTGATAAACTAACGCCGCTTTGGTTTTCGTTTTTAACCTTTTTCTCTTGTATTAAAATGCAGCCGTTATGCTCGCCCACGCCGGCGCTCTGCGGAACGCGTATGGTAAAAGGCACGGTTTCATTGGTGCCCGAATCAAGCGTGACTTCGGATTTCGAGACTGTTATCCAGGCGCCCACGCTTTGCTTATCCTCGCTGAATTGCTTGCAGGCAAAAGCGCCACCGGTTGAGGGTGTTGAATCGGCCGCGTAAACCAAAAGCGTCTTTCTTTCCGGAGTATTATTGATAACCGTTACCGCATCCAGCTTTTCCTCTCCGGGCTCCAAAGTATAGATAAAAATAGATTCGGTCCGGGGATTATCGGAACGGGGATTGGCCGGCCGGCCGCCAAAGCCGCCATACTCGATGGCTTTGGCCTGACCGGGTAAAACCAAAAATACAAGCGTAGAAACAAAAAACACGAAGCGCAAAATACTAATAGTAACATTCTGCACTGGCGTGCTTTTACTTCTGTAATTAAGCATTATGATAAATGGGAAATTTAGCTTGCCGTTACCGAAAGGGTCAGGTTGATATCATAATCACTAGCCACCGCCTGTTCAGCAGGGATAGTCTGGCTGATAGATACGCCGGTTAGCTTCCAATCACCAATATCATTCGAGCCCGCAGCGCCGGTAAGGATAGTAATGCTGTCAGTTGTAGCTTGAACAAACGGGGCCGAAGAACCTTTGGTAACGTTGGTAGTTACGCA
>Ga0209542_10016057_pt1 | contig 12470 bp, 12 predicted proteins | sample RifCSPhighO2_01_FD_184028 | JGI IMG/M metagenome (GOLD analysis project Ga0209542, IMG submission 184028) | Soil microbial communities from Rifle, Colorado - Rifle CSP2_plank highO2_0.1 (SPAdes) (version 2) | ecosystem: Environmental > Terrestrial > Deep subsurface > Rock core/Sediment ...
ACTGCTACGCTTGTGGTAGCTCCGTAGAAATGCGGAGAGGTCGATACGTTATTCACAAAATAATAATCTCATATGTCATCAACAATTGACGCCGGAGTGCTTGCCGATCTTCTGCGTGCCAACATGCTCCCCGAGAGCTACCACGCACCGGCAGATGTGCGTGCGTGGAAAGAAGAAGCGCGTCTCCGATCCCGTCTGCAAAGAAATTGATGGGCTATATACGCTTGAACTGCTCGGTGATTGCGTTCCAAGTTATATCCCAAACATTTCTATGCTTTTTCTTGAACTTTGAGATGTAGTGGCGTTCGGCGAATTTTTCAACGACAACCGCATAACTAGTAAACATACTCCGGATTTTCCTGTGTGATTAGTTCGTACGGAATAATTTCGTCCGGGGCACACAGTTTGTATGGAAGCTGTTCGTGCGTAAAATCGACAATCTCCTGTGTTCGCTTGTTTTTCCACTTTCCCGCAATTTTTTTCACCAACTCAATTTCGTCTTTCTGCAACAAATCCAGTTTTTGACGACTCGCACCCGCACCAATCGAGACAAGCATCGCGTCTCCCTTGCGGTTGATAGTAATTTTGCCGTCCTCCTCAAGCTCCGCAAGTGCGCGGAAATATGGGTCGGGCACTGGCCCGTATGCGCGTCGCAAGTACTGCATGCCGCTCATGCTTTCCAAGTGCTCGTAGTACCATGCGAAGTCTGCGAGATAGAGAAGCTTTGCTAACTTTGTTTTAGGCACCTTTCCATCCGTTGATACGGAAGATTTGAGATACGCAAGAATCATCTGCTTATATTTCTCATACTGCGGGGCAGTTGCCTTAGAAAGTTCCTCGATTGAAATTCCATACATCTCGCAGACATTTTCCGCTTCTTGCAAGGTCATATCCCGCGCGCCACGCTCAATAGCCATATACGATTGGCGAGAAAGGCCCAGCTTTTCGGCTACTGCTAGCTGGGATAGACTCCTCTGGGTTCGGAGGGACTTGATAAACGAGGCATATTTTTTGCTCATATTGCGAGTGTACATAAACTGTGTACAAATTGCAAACACCCTATGTTTATAAACTTGACACGTGAAAATGCCGTGAATATTATATATCTGTAGGCCTCGTCGAACCGACATAAATTATTCACAAACAAAAAACGCATGCAGACAATAATCACTGAGTTCGAAAAATTCATGGGCCAAAACGGCCCATCGAGATTGTTCCCACAGGAGTGCCCAAAAGAGATGCGTGCTTCGCGTACATGGCAACCCCAGTATTTTTTAAGATTGCGTGCATGGTCATGTAGGGTTCGCCGCTACCCTCGATGAAAACCAACTTGTCGGCAGTATCCAAAACTTTTACGATAGAGTAGAGGAAAAATGAGATTTACTGACGGAAGTTTTTGGAGAGTTCGGCGAAAAAGCGAGCCATGCAAAAATCAGAACCAACACAGCAAGAATACCGATTATCGCTTTTGATTTCATAGATTTATTTTACAAAATAGTTTATATTTTTTCCGTACAATTTGGCGAACTTCTGCAACTCCAAAATATCCAACCTCTGTTCACCAACTTCGACGCGGGACACATACGACTGCGTACGCTTCAACTTCTTGGCGACATCTGTCGCAAACTTGCTTCAAGCCGAGCTTTCCGCAGTTCGCCAACGAAATCGCCGTACGCCACTCGCAAGTCTACCGATACTGAAGATCGCCAAGTCCGAAGCATTTCAGATCAATTGGCCGAATTAAAAGAGTTAGCGGTTAAAGAACAAATTGAGGTTGTAGATATTTTCGTGGAAAAACAAACCGCCAAAGCTCCGGGTCGGCCAGTATTTAATGAAATGCTTCTCCGTATCGAAGCAAATGAGGCAAATGGAATTTTAGCGTGGCATCCTGACAGATTGGCGAGAAATAGTGTTGATGGTGGGAAAATAATATATTTGCTCGATGCGAGAAAAATTGCCGAGCTGAAATTCCCAACTTTCTGGTGTGATCCGACACCACAAGGAGAAATTATTGGCTTTTGAGCAAAAAGCGAATAATCGGTTCGAACTTACCGACAAGTTTCTAAAAGCCAGTATAAACAATATGGAATTGGCAAACGAGGGAATTCCCGAAGAATTTTTTCGGGAATTCAAAAAAGTCGGTTCGAACTTTCAAATTAAGGATCGGACCGTACTTTTTGAGCCACGCGGAGCGTGGCGAATCTTTGCAGAATCAGGATTTTGTGGGGGGAATGCAGAACAGACGGCGCTTCGCGCCGACCATATTTTTGGCGGAAATTTGAATTCCGAATTTTGGCGGAGGCGGTGAGATTCGAACTCACGATACCTTTCGGTATGCCGCCTTTCCAAGGCGGTGGAATAAACCACTATCCGACGCCTCCAAACGTATCAAACGTACACGAGAGTCGCGATATGCGCAAAGTTTTACTGGAGGGACGCCGAGAACGCCCCGTGCTCTGCACGGGGCTGAATCGGCGCCGAATGAGAGCGCCCGGAGGGGCGCACATCTCCAGCAAAAAAGCCGTGGTGCCGTCCGCGAACGCCCCGCCCTCTGGGCGGGGATCGACGGACGGCCTTTTTTACAAAAGAAATTGGCCCGAACACGAGTCTAGGCTAGCTTCCAGCTTCCAGAGCCAGACTGTATTCAACGACCCTGTTGCGTCCCGCATCCTTTGCAGCGTATAGCGCTTTGTCGGCACGTTTGAGCATTTCATCAAGTGAGGGTTCCTCGTCGGCACCGACTTCTGTGACCCCAAAACTCGCCGTCACCGGCTTCCCGTCGACATCAAATGGCAGCGCCTCTATCGCGGCACACAACTCCTTGGCTTTCGTGAGCGCCAATTCCCGAGACCCCAGGAACAGTATCGTGATCTCCTCTCCGCCGATGCGAGCAACAAGATCATCGCTGGCACGCAGACCTTTGGTAAGCGTTTCGGCAATCTGCTTGAGTACTACATCGGCCCCCGGATGTCCAAGCTTTTTGTTGACGATTCGGAAATGATCAATGTCCACACCGATAAAACATACCGAGGAAATTTTTCTGTCGCGTTGACTCTTTTGCGGATCTCGGGCAGCATATAAATCTTTCAATATGGAGTCAGCGCGTTCCATAAACGCGCGACGGCTCATGAGGCCGGTGAGCTCATCCTTTGCTGCCTTATCTTGTGCATCCTTAAGTTCAGCGCCTTGTTGTGCATACTTAATTTTCTGTCGGGTGATTTCTAATTTATCTCGCCAAGGCGGGCGCGGCGTTCCGCTCAATCCCTCGCTCATACATTCATCCCCTCCAAGGCCGCGACGCGCTCCGCAACTGGCGGGTGAGTGCTGAACAATTTTTGGAGCCACTGCCCCGCGCTCTTGCGACCGCTGCTGCCAAAGGGATTTGAGATAAAGAGGTGCGCTGTGGAAGTAGAGGCGCGCCGCATGGGTGCCGAGTAAGCGCCGATTTTTTGCAATGCAGAGGCGAGGCCGTCGGGATAACGCGTGACGAGCGCGCCCGAGGCGTCGGCGAGAAATTCGCGGCGGCGGGAAATCGCAAGCTGAATGAGTTGCGCGGCGATAGGCGCGAGGATCATCGCGACGACAACCGCGATGATCGCGATCGGATTTTTATTGTCGCGGTCATTACCCCCTCCAAAAAGACTCATGCGCATCGCCATATCGGCAAGCACGGTGATAAACCCTACGAGCACGACGGCGACGGTCATCACCAAGATATCGCGATTGCCGATATGTGAGAGCTCGTGCGCGAGGACCCCCTCAAGCTCACTTCGATCCATCGCGCCGAGGAGTCCTGTCGTTACTGCAATGACCGCATGATCTTTGTCGCGCCCGGCCGCAAAGGCGTTCGGTGCCGGGTCGCTGATTATGTACACGCGCGGTTTGGGCAATCCTGACGTGATCGCGAGATTCTCGACGATGCGATGCAATTCGCGGTACTGATTTTCATCGGCTAGATGTGCACCCGCCGAGCGAATAGCCACTTTATCGGAAAACCAATATGCCCAGATGTTCATTATGAGCGCAAAGCCGACGGCAATGTAGAGAATGAACGAGTTGTTGAAATAGTACGAAGCGCCCCAGCCGATGATCATCACGACAATGAGAAACACCCCCATGAGGAGCCACGTTTTGAAAACATTTCTGCTTTGTTGAGTATAAAGGGTAGCCATAATGGAACTATAAAGGTTTTGGAATGTGCTTCAAGTTGCGTATTTGTTTACTATGAACGACACGCAACACATTGAGTGTTTCCGTACGCCAGTCGATGCGATAAAAGATTGCGTATTTCATTTTTGGTATCGGCCGCCTCCGAATATTGGAATGGTCAGTTGCGACACCGACTTCCGGATGACTGCCGAGCCACATTGCGGCCACACGAATGTCGTGTTCCACGCGCTGCGCCGCCAAAGGACTATCCTGTGCTATCCAATCGCTTATGTTCCGAATATCCTCTCGCGCTTGCGGAACATACCGCACTTTCATACTTCCCAGCGCTTCCAGAATTTTTCCATTTCTTCGTCGGAGACAAATTCGCCACGCTCAGCTTGTGCGAGTCCTTCTTCTACGGCGGCTCGCTCTTCGTCCGAGAGGTGGTAAATCTCAGTGCCCTGCCGCTCCATCTCTTGAAGTATGAGCGCGACATCCTCTTGTCGCCATTCGGGCCACGTTTTGACCTTTTCGATCATCTCACTGAGCTGCTTGGTCATATTCCCATTATACCAAATCGGGACTTTTAAAAACTAACCTTCACGGGCTCACGCGCTGCTTGCTCGCTCTCGCCAAGCTGGAAAAATTCGCGCGTCTTGAAGCCAAACGTATTGCCGATGAGATTCGAAGGAAACATTTCAATCGCATTCTGCAGCTCCTGCACGACGCTATTGTAGAAGCGGCGGGCGGCCTGGATTTTGTTTTCGGTGTCGGAAAGTTCGCGCTGCAATTCTACGAAATTGCTGTTGGCTTTGAGATCGGGATACGCTTCGGATACCGCAAAGAGCGATTTGAGCGCTCCCGTGAGCATATTTTCTGCCTCGGCATGCTCGGCGACCGTCTGCGCGCCCATGGCTTTCGTGCGAGCTTCCGTCACCTTCTGGAGTGTGCTTGCTTCGTGCGTGGCATAGCCCTTGACCGTCTCCACAAGATTCGGGATGAGGTCGTAGCGACGCTTCATCTGTACATCAATGTCAGACCACGCTTCTTCGGTGCGATTCGTGAGCGTGACGAAGCGGTTGTACGTATAAACGAGCCAAATAACGATGGCTGCGACGACTGCTAAGAGGATGTATGTAATCATAAATCAACGTGATGCTTCTAATCGAGTTACCCGCACTTCAAGTATCTTACGTTTATCCGTTTCAAAATCAAGGCGCTTGCTCAAACCGCCAGCCTTCAACCGTAGTTCACTTTGCAATTCCTCTTTTGTCTTTTCTAAATCATCTTTCGTTGCCATTTCATTCCGGACATCGGCGATGTCCTCGGCGACCGCTGCAAAACCACGCTCCATCTTGCTCTCGACTGCTGCAAAACCACGCTCCATCTTGCTCTCAACCGCGACAAAACGTCGCTCAACGATGGTGGTCAGTCGATCTATCTTTTCATCGGTGGTCGAGAGTTTCTTTTTTTGTCGCTTACCCCTCGGCACTTTCATGCCGTTCATTGTACCATACCCCGCGCCTGGGCAACCCCCCCCCTCCAACAACGCGTCGCTTCTACGAGGTTAATCCATCTCCCCCATGCCGGGCATCGGAGCCTTCTTGTCTTCGGGGGTGTCGGCTACGGCGGCTTCGGTGGTGAGGAGCACCGCTGCGGCTGAGGCGGCGTTTTGGACACAGCTTCTCGTTACCTTCACCGGATCGATGATACCAGCTTCAAACATATCTACCATTTTCTCGGTGGCGGCATCAAAGCCCATCGTGTTGGATTTGGAAGTTTCTTTGAGGATTACGGCGCCGTCTTCACGACCAGTATTGCGCACAATCTGGAGAAGCGGAGCCTGGAGCGCGATCGCGAGAATACGGTAGCCCACTTGGTACTCATCATCCGCTTTCATGTTTTCGATTTTCGCCATGAGCTTCGCCGACACCTTTGCAAGCGCGGCGCCGCCGCCCTGCACGATACCTTCGGCAATTGCTGCCTTGGTCGCATTGACCGCATCCTCGATCTTGTCTTTGAGATATTTCATCTCTGTCTCGGTCGCAGCGCCGACGCGAATGACCGCCACGCCGCCGGTCAATTTCGCGATGCGTTCCTCCAATTTTTCCTTATCGAATTTCGAATCGGTTTGCTCGAGCTGCGTGCGGATTTGAGCGACACGTGTTTCAAGATCAGACTTTTTGCCTTTTCCCCCCACTATCACCGTCGAGTCCTTGGTAGCGACAACGCGCGCCGCTTTCCCAAGCATATTGAGTTCGGTGTTTTCAAGCTTGAGTCCGAGATCCTCAGAGATCACCTGCGCGCCGACGATCGTCGCGATATCGGCGAGCATTTCCTTCTTGCGATCGCCATAACCGGGTGCTTTGACCGCAAGCACATTGAACGCGCCACGGAGTTTGTTGACCACGAATGTCGCGAGCGCCTCGCCGTCCACATCGTCGGCGATAATGACGAGCTGTTTCTGCCCTGCTTGAGCGACCTTTTCGAGAAGTGGCAAAATTTCTTTGATGGTCGAGATTTTTTTATCGGTGATGAGGATCGGCGTATCTTTGGCCTCTGCCTCCATACGATCCGCATTAGAGATCATGTACGCCGACACGTAGCCGCGATCGAATTCCATGCCTTCTACGTATTCGTAGCCGATCTCGGTCGTCTGCGCCTCCTCCACCGTGACCACGCCATCCTTCCCTACTTTCTCCACTACTTCGGCGATGGTCTTGCCCAATTCTTCGCTCTCGGAGGAAATGACTGCGACTTGCTTGATGTCTGTCTTGCCCTTGATCTCGCGGGCCATCTTTTTTAATTCCTCCACCGCGTCGACTGCGGCGGCTTCGATTCCACGACGCACCATCATGGCGTTCGCCCCGAGCGCCGTTCTCTTAAGACCCTCGTGAATGATCGCCTGCGCGAGCACGACGGCGGTAGTGGTGCCGTCTCCTGCTTTGTCGTTGGTTTTGGTGGCTACCTCCTTCACAATAGCAGCGCCCATGTCTTCGAATTTATCGGCGAGCGAAATTTCTTTCGCTATCGAGACGCCGTCGTTGGTGATCGCGGGGCTCCCCCAACTCTTCGAGAGCGCGACATTGCGACCCTTGGGGCCGAGCGTTACTTTCACCGCATTCGCCACGATATCAACGCCGCGCTTCAGTGCTGCTCGTACTTTTTCGTCAAAAATTACTTCTTTGGCCATATTGTTTAGTTAATTTTCAATTTTGCAATTTTTAATTTTCATTGAAGGCTCAATGTTTCAATTTTTAAACATTGGTTCATTGAAAATTGTACATCGATAATTGAAAATTTTTATTTAATCACTGCTAAAATATCAGACTCCTTGACCAGAAAGTACTCCTCATCCTTATCGCCCATGTCCACCTCGTTGTCCCAGCCGGCGTTGAAAACGACCTTGCTGCCCGGCTTTATTGTGGTCGGAACGAGGCGGCCCTCATCGCTGATCCGGCCAGGACCCACGGCGAGCACTATGCCAGTCTTCGACTTCTCTTTCTGCGCGGTGTCGGGAATGATAATGCCGCCAACTGACTTTGTAGCTTCCTTCTCCTCGCGCTGCACCAATACTCGATCTCCCAAGGGCTGAATGTGTATTTTTGCTTCTTTTGCCATATCTACATAATTTAGTTTAATAAAAGGCGTTGAGCTTGCCCAGCCCCAGTTTTAAGTTTTGAAAATTTTCTATCCAAAACTGGGGCTGGGCGACGGCTGCAATATACGCGAGTAGGGAGGGGGGCGTCAAGAGGTGATGGACGGGGCGATATATATTTGCACCCCCTCAAACCCTATGCTATCATACCAGCACATGGCTCTTCTCCTCGGGGTTCTGCCCATCGTGCAGATTATTCTCTCCGTTCTTTTAATAGGAGCGGTTTTACTGCAGCGCACTGGCGCCTCCCTCGGTGGCGCATTTGGCGCTGACAATTTTAGCTCTGGGTTCCACACCCGCCGCGGGTTGGAGAAAATGCTTTTCACAGCGACCATTGTGCTCGGCGTTTTGTTTGCGCTCTCGGCACTCGTGGCTCTCGCTCTAAACGTTGTAGCGGTGTAGCAAGCGCCCGAATCGTTGTGGACGTTCAAATCGTGATCGTCGATGAGAACGTTTAGAATGTTTAGAACGTATGAATACAGAATTGGATTGGAATAGGTATACCAACCGTACTCCTACGGTAGGCGGTTCGCTTTGGCGTGATGCGCTGATGGGACAGCGCCATATCCGCCCGCTTGAGAGAATCGAAGACGCGCTCCGCGCCTTCACTCCGGGCGAACGCCTCCTCCTCTACATATTCTCTGCCATCCTCGGACTTTCAGCGCTCTTCATGGTGGGTAGTGTCAACGCGCTCGCAACCGTTACTATTCCTTCATCCGGCGGCTCTCTCGTTGAAGGAGAAATCGGATCCGCGCGTTTCCTCAATCCCCTCCTCACGCTCTCCGACCCCGACGAAGACATCACCGCACTCGTCTACTCCGGTCTCACGCGACAGATGCCCGATGGAACGCTCACCCCCGATCTCGCGGAACAGTATTCCATTTCCAGCGATGGGCGCGTCTACACGTTTGCTCTTCGCCCAGATGTCATTTTCCACGACGGCACGTTCGTTACTTCGGCCGATGTCGTATTTACAATACAGCGCGCGCAGGATCCCGCTATCAACTCAGATCGTCGCGCCGACTGGTCGGGTGTCGTCGTCTCGGCCCCAGATGAACGCACCGTCGTGTTCACGCTGCCGCGCGCATACGCTCCGTTTATGCAAAACACGACGCTCGGCATTCTTCCGAAGCACCTGTGGGAAAATGTGTCGGTAAAGGAATTTCCGTTCAGTATGTTCAATACGCATCCGGTAGGAAGCGGTCCATACAAAGTGGATAAGATCACTGAGGACGCGACGGGTGCCCCCCTTCAATACGATCTTGAACCATTCAAAAAGTATGCCCTCGGCGCGCCGTACCTCAAGCGCATTTCGTTTGTATTTTTCCCCAACACCGAAGAGCTGATCGAAGGGCTCAACGACGGCACGGTAGATGCGGCGGCAAGCCTCTCGCCCGAAGACATGAACGCGGTGAAGCGTGATGATATTTCCGTAGCGCAAGTAACGCTGCCGCGCGTCTTCGGTATCTTTTTCAACCAATCGCATAACACGGCGCTCGCCGAGCTCGCCGTGCGCCGCGCGCTCGACGCAGCTGTCGACAAAGACCAAATCGTCAAATCCGTCCTCACGGGTCGCGGCTCTATTCTAAACGGCCCGATCCCGCCCGGACTTCTCGACGGCAAAGCTCCGGCGACTCCGCAAAAAATTACCGACATCACGTCTTCCGCGATAAGTGCGCAAGAGGCGCGCCTCGAAAATGCGCGGGCAATTCTGCAAAAAGGCGGGTGGGTCTTTGATGGCGCGAGTCCGCCGGCTGGCGGATGGAAAAAGGGCGACAAAACGCTTAGTCTTACGCTCGCCACCGCCGATCAAGCGGAGCTCGTCGCGACGGCGCGCGCGGTCGTGGCGGATTGGCAGGCGCTCGGCGCTCAAGTCACATTGCAGATTTATCCGATTTCGGAATTGAATACCAACATTATCCGCCCGCGTAATTATGACGCGCTTCTCTTTGGCGAAGTCGTCGGTCCCGAACTCGATCTCTATGCCTTCTGGCACTCGAGCCAGCGCAACGACCCGGGTCTCAATCTCGCGATGTATGCCAATCAGAAGACCGACTCGATTCTCTCGGATGCCCGTGCAACGATCGATGAGCGGGCGCGCAACAATTTCTATCGGGAATTTGAAAAAGCGATTGTCGCGGATACGCCGGCGGTATTTCTTTACGCGCCCGATTTCCTGTATATTGTGCCCGACGATCTCTCCGGCATAGAGCTCGGAGCTCTCCGAAGCGGCGCAGAGCGCTTCGAGAACGCGTACCAGTGGTACAAGGACACCGAGAATGTATGGGCCGTTTTCGCCCCGTTAGAAGCGTCAACGCGAGAAAAAATATGATGATGATAAGGCTGGGAGCGGGGTTCGCACCGGGCAGCGCATTACCAAATTGATATTCATTAATTATTAAAAATTCAGTCATGAGTACTCCACAAAACAATCGACCTCAGGGCGGCGTGCGAGCGCCGCAGCGGCGCCCGATGGGCCCGCCCGGCCGCGAAAGACGCCCCGCATCGCGTCCCGGCGGACGCCCGAGCGGCCCAGCGCGTCGTCGCCCCTTCGGCGGCCAGGCGCGCGCGCCACGGCGCCCGCAAAAAATGCGCCTCGAACATCCGGTGCAGCGGGAGCGCATCAAAGCTGAAGTGATTCCGCCACCCGCAGCGGATACGGTCCGCATTATTCCGCTCGGCGGCGTCGAAGAAATAGGCCGCAACATGGTCGCCGTTGAAACGGCGCGCGACATCTTTATTATCGACGCCGGCTTCCAATTCTCGGAAGTCGAGACGCCCGGCATCGACTACATCTTGCCCAACACTGGCTACCTTGAAGAACGCCGCGAAAAAATCCGAGGACTCCTCATCACGCACGGTCACCTCGATCACGTCGGTGGAATTCCCTACATCATCGAGCGCATTGGCAACCCGACGATCTACACGCGCCGCTTCACCGCTGAAATCATCAAAAAGCGCCAGGAAGAATTCGCTTCTGCGCAGCCCGTCGTGATCCGCGAAGTCGAGCAGGACGAGTGGATTACGCTCGGCGCGACCAGAATAGGATTCTTCAATGTGACCCACACTGTCCCCGATTCTATGGGCGTCATCATCGAAACTCCGTGGGGTGACGTCGTGCACACAGGCGATATCAAGCTCGATCACGTCGATGGTGTGCCAACAGAAGAAGAAGTAAAAGAATTCTCCGTTTTTAAAGACCGCAAGGTGCTGCTTCTCATGATGGACTCGACCAACGTCGAACGCCAGGGATTCTCTATCTCCGAGCGCGTCGTCTTGGACAACCTCGAAACCATCATCGCGCAAACGCCGGGCCGCATCATCCTCGGCACCTTCGCCTCACAGCTCGAACGCCTCATTCACATTGTGCGCGTATCGGAGGAGATGGGCCGTAAGATCGTCGTCGACGGCCGCTCGATGAAAACCAATCTCGAGATCGCGCGACAGCTCGGCCTCCTCAAATTCAAAGACGGTTCGATCATTCAAACAGAACACATGGGCGAATACCCGCCGGAGAAAATTATCGTGCTCGCAACCGGCGCGCAGGGCGACGAATTTGCCTCGCTCATGAGGATCGCGAATAAGACGCACAAGTACATCACGCTCACGCCGAAGGACACTATCGTGCTCTCGTCGTCGGTCATTCCCGGCAACGAACGCGCCGTGCAAAAAATGAAAGACAATCTCTCGCGCCAGGGTTCGCACATCATTACGTATCAAACGAGCGATGTGCACGCCTCCGGCCACGGCAACAAGGAAGAGGCGCTTTGGATCCATCGCCAGATCAGACCGAAGTTCTTCCTCCCCGTCCACGGTTACCACTACATGTTGCGCGTGCACTGCGATGTGGCGGTGGAAGCCGGTGCCGCGCGTGAAAATGTCGTCATCCCCGACAACTCTTCGATCTTCGATATCAAAAACGGCGAGAAAATCACGCGCCTGCCGCAAATGGCGCCGCGCGAACTGCGCGTCGTCGAGGGCCACTCGGTAACCGAACTCTCCGAGGTATTGATGCGCGATAGGAAGGCGCTCGGCGAAGAAGGCTTTTGCGTCGTCGTCGCCACGGTAGATCGCCGCACGGGCAAGCTCCACAAATCCCCCGACATCATCTCGCGCGGATTCGTGTACCTCCGCGACAACAAAGATCTCATGGATCAGACAAGGCTCATCATCCGCAAATCCGTAGAAACATCCATGCGCAATCCCCGCGCCGCCGACCTCGACAACGCGCGCGACGACCTCGCCGAGAGCGTCTCGCGCTTTCTTCTGCAGCGCACGCTCAAGCGGCCGATTGTAATTCCGGTCATTGTGAGTGTTTGACATACGTTGAATATCAAGTTCAACTGCCGTGTGCTTTAAGGAGGGAGGTCTCCATTTTATGCAATCCGCCACTTCCCCTTTTCGTTTTTAATCAACCCGTCTTTTTCAAGTCCAGCCAACGCTTTTTCCCATTTCTTCCCCTTTATCTCGTTTTTCCCATTCGTGAGTCGACGGAGAATCTCCCCTCTCACCTGACGCAAGCTCCCCTCAAACTGCGACTGCCGCGTGTAGTGCGCACTCCGCCGCGCAGGATTGCCGTGCAGCTTTTTGATGTGTACGCCATAATCCATGAGCGCCCAGTGCCACGTGCGTGGATCCTGCCCCTCCGCCACCTGTTTGGCCA
>Ga0209542_10016058_pt1 | contig 12470 bp, 17 predicted proteins | sample RifCSPhighO2_01_FD_184028 | JGI IMG/M metagenome (GOLD analysis project Ga0209542, IMG submission 184028) | Soil microbial communities from Rifle, Colorado - Rifle CSP2_plank highO2_0.1 (SPAdes) (version 2) | ecosystem: Environmental > Terrestrial > Deep subsurface > Rock core/Sediment ...
CGCGGGTGGGGCTGGAGCCGCTGGTGTGCTTGTTATTACCTATGCGGGAAGTAGTGTGTCGCCTTCCCCTTCCCCATCTATTTCGCCCTCCATCTCTCCATCCGTTTCTCCATCCTCGTCGCTTTCCCCATCGGTTTCGCCTTCAGTTTCTGTGAGTCCCTCATCTTCTCTATCACCTTCTGTTAGTCCCTCATCGAGTATCAGTCCTTCTGTCTCTCCATCCGTTTCCGTTTCTCCCTCATCAAGCCTTTCGCCTTCCGTTTCTCCAAGCATCTCCGTCTCGCCATCAGTAAGCATCTCTCCTTCAATCTCACCCTCGGTAAGTATATCGCCGTCAGTTAGCCCATCTGTTTCTATCTCACCAAGCGTTTCAATAAGTCCCTCCGTTTCTCCTTCTGTAAGCGAGAGTCCCTCTGTCTCGCCCAGTGTGAGTATCTCACCTTCCGTTTCTCCCTCTGTATCCGTCTCTCCTTCAGTATCGGAATCTCCCAGCGTTTCTCCTTCAGTTTCAGTCAGTCCATCAGTCAGTCCATCAGTCAGCATATCACCATCAGTATCGGAATCTCCATCCGTCAGTCCGTCAGTTTCAGTCTCTCCTTCAGTATCCGTGTCTCCATCAGTTTCTCCTTCTGTAAGCGTTTCTCCCAGTGTTTCTCCTTCGGTTTCAATTAGTCCATCTGTATCCGTTTCTCCCTCAGTCTCTCCTAGCGTTTCTCTTTCTCCCAGCGTCTCACCCTCAGTATCAATTTCTCCATCAGTTTCACCAAGTAGCTCGCTTTCTCCTTCAGTCTCTCCTAGTGCAAGCGCATCTCCTAGTGTCAGTCCTTCTATATCAGTTTCTCCGTCTGTAAGCGAGTCACCGTCTGTCTCGCCTTCCGTTTCTTTGTCTCCCTCTGTTTCTCCCAGTGTGTCGGTCAGCCCGTCAGTTTCAGAATCCCCATCCGTCAGTCCGTCTGTCTCAACAAGTCCTAGTGTCAGTCCTTCGGTCAGTGTTTCTCCTAGCGTAAGCGTTTCTCCTTCAGTCAGCCCTTCTGTCAGCGCAAGCCCGAGCATTTCTCCAAGTGTCTCGGTCTCTCCTTCGGTAAGCGAAAGTCCTTCAGTTTCTCCGAGTAGCAGTTTAAGCCCATCTGTTTCTCCTTCAGTTTCAGTATCTCCAAGCGTTTCGTTATCTCCATCAGTATCGCCATCTGTTTCTATAAGTCCATCAGTATCACCTTCGGTATCGATATCACCATCAGTTTCTGTTAGTCCAAGCGTCTCGCCTTCTGTTTCTGTTTCCCCTTCCATTTCACCATCCGTATCAGTCAGTCCTTCCAGCTCACTCTCACCCTCTGTCTCACCATCAGCATCGGAATCTCCATCCGTCAGCCCTTCATCCGAGACAACCGAACCTGCACGCCGTGCTCGGTCCGGAAGGTCGCAGACGGGTACACAGTTTCAATTCTCACCTGCCACTAAACCGAAGACCATCAACGATCTAGCTGGAACCTCAATCAAGACCGTCAATGGGTTAGCGCATACGTCAATCAAGGATGTAAATGGAGTTATAATTTGATAAATACTGGTATACTCGAGTTTAGTGAGTGGTAATGATAAAACAGTCCCATGACTCTCATTGAGGAACTTAGAATTTTTTTGAAAAGCATTCTCCATTGGATTTATTCTTTTGTCGGTTTTTCTTTTTTCTTTTTCCTTTTTGGTTTTAAAACGGTGACTATCTGGGGGAAAGATTATGTTTTGCCAATGCCAGATGCAAATTCTTTTTCCGTCCAAGTTTTCACTAAAGTTAGGCATGACCTTCTTCCTCCGGATGTCCAACTGATCGTTACCAATCCCATGAGTGCTTTTGTGTGGCAGATACTTTTGTCAATGATATTAAGTTTTTTATTCACCACCCCGCTATTTCTATATAAGATTATCATGTACCTTCAACCAGCTCTTCTTCCGAACGAAAAGAGGGCTGTCCTGTTGTCTTTGCTGCCATTTGTTTTTCTGTTTTTCTCTGGTTGCGCCTTCTCGTATTTTTTTCTAGTACCGGCCACTTTTAGAGTGCTCTATCCATACGCCACCATTATAGGCGCTGCACCTCTTTTTTCTATAGACGAATTTATCTACTATGTATTTGGCTTGATGATTGCCGTCGGAGTGATGTTTCTACTGCCTTTGTTTATGATTTTGTTGAGCGTTATGGGGATAATAGAAGCCGAGTTTTGGAGAAAGAAATGGAGATATGCACTTTTGTTCTCTTTACTCTTGTCTGCTATAATTACCCCAGACGGAACAGGGGTCACTATGGCCATGCTATTTCTTCCGTTGGCAATACTTTATCTATTAGGATATATTTTTGCCAGAAAGTTAAGTAAACACGTGCAATTAGTAGAAAAAATAAAATAAAATAATAATATGTTTGGACTAGGCTTTACAGAAATAATAATCATCTTGGCTGTAGTTGCCGTTCTTTTTTACTTTTACTGGAGAAACAGAAAAAGTAAGATAAAATAATTAAGTTATATGTTTGGACTAGGATTCCCAGAAATAGTGATAATATTGGTAGTGGTGGTAGTCTTCTTTTTTGGTGGAGAAAAGATATCAGAGATTGCCAGGGGATTAGGCAGATTTACCGGAGAATTCAATAAGGGTAAGGATGAAATGGAAAAAGAGATCAAAAAAGCCGAAAAAGACTGGGATAGTGTTAAAATAAATAAGAAATAAAAGGACGTGGACAAAAATAGAAGAACATTTCTTAAAATTCTATTGATTGGTGGCGGGACCCTATTGGTGGGTAAAGTGTTTGGTCCCATATTGTTGAAATTACTTGACAAATCTGGTACTACAAGCAAACTGGTAACTGCCCAAGCTGATCCCAAAGACTTTCGTATCGTTGAACATAAAGAAAGATTATCTATCTATGATAATTCTGGAGAAGAGGTCTTTCAGATTGATTATGAGGCATAGGATAATAGTAAATAAATGAAAAAAGAAACCGATTGCGACAGACATAAATGGATTCCTCTTTTGGGAATGGATGAAAAAAAGAGTATACCAACTTCTCTTTTTACATGTCTCCAATGCGGAGATTTAAAGGTGGGCGTGCAGACAATCAAAATTTCCAAATCTCGTCTTGATATGGGTGAATTGCCTATAAATAGTGTAGCTGGTATCAAACTTATGAATCCACCGAGTGTTAATAATACGGCCTCAGGCCTCATCGTAACAGCAACTGTAGATACTAATGTCCAAGGTATTGGCGCACCCCTGTTTATGGCTGCGGATGGACATTTGGATACAACTAGCGCCACGACTAATGCGACCTCACCGTGTGTCGCCTTGGCTATGGAAATAGGAACCGGCTCTAAGAGGATACTTGTCCACGGAGTTCTGAGGGTAAATCTCTGGAATTGGACCACCGGACCTGGGACTAGTGGCTTAATTTATGTTTCTACATCTACTGGGGTACTAACCCAAACGCAACCTTCAGGCACGGCGCAGGTCATTCAACCAGTTGGGTGGGCTTTGAGCGCCGATTCCATTTACTTTTCTCCGTCTATGCTATATCTGACGCATAGTTAGGTTACTATGTTGTCAATCATAATCCCGAGCTACAAAGATCCATTACTTCATAAAACGATTGATTCTTTATTAGAAAATGCCAGGGGTGAAATCGAAATTATTCCTGTTTTAGATGGTTACTGGCCGGACATTCCAATTAAAAATGATAAGCGCATAAAAATTGTCCATCTAGGTGCTAACGTGGGCATGAGGAGAGCCATTAATGCTGGTGTTATGTCTTCTAGAGGTGAATATATTATGCGCACTGATGAACATTGCACCTTTGGCGATGGTTATGATTGTATCATCACCGAGCATATGGAGGATAATTGGATAGTGACGCCTCGCAGGTATTTCCTTGATGCGGTGGAGTGGAAAGTGATGAATATCCCGCCGATTGACTTTATGAAACTCAAGATTGTGGGAATGGGCAACGGTATCAAGAAGTTTTCGGGAGTGGAGGCCAAAGGTGACGATTCTCAGCCTATTCAAGAATCAATGGCCATGCAGGGAAGTTGCTGGGTGATGAAGCGAAGTTGGTGGGATAAAGTTATCGGGGAATTACAAAATGAAGGTTACGGGCCACATTACCAAGATTCCCATGAAATGGTTTTTAAAACTTGGAAAGCGGGAGGGAAGCTGATGGTTAATAAAAATACCTGGTACGCTCACAAACACAGAGATTTTCCGAGGACGCACAATAATGGTACGAAAGAGAACCCATCAAATAACGAAGCTTGCTGGACATATTCGCTTAGTGTGTGGAAAGATTATTTTGAAAAGGAGGTAGTGCCTAAGTGGTCATGAAGAATCTTTTAATCTACACAAGAGATGACGGGCGTTTTGGTAAAGAAGCAGGTCGTCTCGCAAAGTTACAGATTGATAACAGTCTGGACATCGGTTGGAAACCTGAAGACATTTTATTGTTTACAAACTTTGTCTTTGAATATAACGGAGTAAAGTCCACAGTTATCCCCAATCTTTGTTACGCGCCCGATAGAACCAACAAGATTCCCGTCATTGTCTATCTATTGAAAAATAAAATGTTATTTGATGACCTGTACTGGTATCACGATTTTGACGCTTATGAAAATGACGCTATAAGAGAATCCGAGCTAGAGCTTGGCGCACGTGATCTGGCCTTCACCAGTTATGGCTACAAACCTCAATGGAACTGCGGGAGTTTTTTCTTTAAACCAAGCGCTGAAGACTTCTTTATCTTTTGGAATAATTTTATAACTCCAAGAAATAGAGCTGATGAGAAAGCCCTAACCGACATCACCAGAGGCAAACTCTTAAGTAGAAAGAGGTACAAGCGCCTGAATATCACTTACAACTTTGGACAACGTGGGCCGAAGTTCTCATATGATGAAGCAACGAAACCTCTCAAAGTTCTTCATTTTCATCCCTATTATATTTTCTATAAGGAGGCGAAAAATAACTTAGAAATCTTCATGTACGGTAAGAATCCGCAAGGAATTCCGATGATGTCTGAAAGGTTAATCAAGATATTTCAAAAGCATGGAATCAAATGATCTCACAATTATCTTTCTCACCGCCAATCAGTTGCCTCTAAAGTGGGCAGAGTATCAGAAGTCCGTCCTCTTGGAATCGGCGAGTGGATATCATATTATTACCATTTCTCGCAAACCCTTAGACTGGGGGATAAATCTCTTGGATACCGAACCGAAAACTATGTCAAATATTTACTTTCAGATGCTTCAAGGGGCAAAGTTAGCCACAACTGATTATGTGGCGGTAGCTGAAGATGATACCCTTTATCCTCACGAACATTTTCACTCATTTAGACCTCCGTCAGACACATTTGCTTACAATAAAAATCGGCTCGGTCTATTCACATGGGGGAAACCCACTTATTTCTGGAAAGATAGGCAAAGTAACTCCACATTAATAGCACCAAGATCTCTTTTAGCAGAGGCACTTGAAGAAAGATATGCAAAGTATCCCGACGGAACGCCAGACAAGATTACCGGTGAATTGGGCAGGAAAATGGTTGATAGCAATTTGGGGGTCACCCAGAGAAAGAGTATATGGTTTGAAACTGAAGTCTCTGTCCTTCGTTTAGATCATAACTTTGGTATAGACACTCTTGCCAAGAGTCATCGCAAAGGACTGGGGATTTGCCAGTCTTACGACATTCCTTTTTGGGGTAGGGCAGAAGATATGGTAAAAAAATTTATATGAATACGACAATAATTTACTACACTTCAAACAGGGAATCTTCCATCTTTGAACAAAAGGTTCGAGATAATATTTTAGCTCATAGTAACGATCTGCCGATTGTGAGTGTTTCCCAAAAACCGATAGCTTTTGGTACAAACATCGTGGTGGGAGAGGTAGGGGTTTCAGGATTCAATATGTTTAGGCAAGTGCAAATTGCTTGCCGAGAAGCTAAGACTAGATTCGTGTTATCCTGTGAAGCCGACTGTTTGTACCCGCCAGATTACTTTAACTTTGAACCAGATCGGGATGATGTGTGTTATCGGAATTCTAACCTTTATGTTCTAGCCCATAAAAGGGCAATCTATTGGCATAAGCCGGAAGGCGCAACCCACGCGCAGATAATTGGTCGAGAATACTATCTGAACAGATTGAGTGAATTGTTTAAAGATGCTCCAGACTGGAGTGCAGAAGAGAAAAATTTTCCCCGTGAACGGGGGTATGGGGTAGATGTTTTTGATACAGTGAAGCTATACGAGACAAAGAATCCAGTAGTACAGATTAAAACCAGTGACAGTATGAGATACCATACCCATTCAGAAAGAGTAAACATTTACGAACTGCCTTATTGGGGGGATAGCGAGACATTTAGGCAAAAATACTTATGAAAATAATCGATGCGCTAAAAGAGAAAGGCCAACCTTTTGAAATCCCCGACTGTGGAAGGGATGACTTGCCGCAATTTTTTGCCAACATGGGTTACAAAGTGGGCGCGGAAATCGGCGTCTATCAGGGAAAGTTTACTAGGAGTCTCGCCAAAGTTGGTTTAAAAGTGTACGGGATTGATTCGTGGAAACCATACAAAGACTTTGATATTGAAGCAGATAACCGCAGAGAACGTCAGGAGACTATATACCAAAACACCAAGGCAAGATTATCTGCGTATGAAAATATTTCGCTTATAAGAAAAACCTCTATGGAGGCCGTTGAAGATTTCGCTGATGAGTCCTTGGACTTTGTCTATATTGACGGTAATCACAGATTTAAATATGTCGCCGAAGATATCTGCGAGTGGTCTAAAAAGATTAGAAAGGGCGGGACTGTCTCCGGACATGACTATATTCATCCCTCGCGATTGAAAGATAGATGGGAAAATATGCAAGTTAAATTTGTGGTGGATGCGTATGTTCTGGCTTTCAGGGTTAAGAACTGGTATGTGCTAGGAGAGGAAGAGCAACCGGCGGGGGACAAGCGAGATATGTTTAGAAGTTGGATGTGGCTAAAAGCATGAAAGGGATAATATTTTATTCCAATGGTATAGAAGAGCCCATCAAGTCGATGGTTTTAAATACAATCACCGGGTTACCCGCGACAACCTCATATTCTAGTGGAAAATCTTACTCCCAAATGGTCAAGCAAATTATAGATTGTCTAGAAAGGAGTCAGGAAGACCATGTTTTCTTCTGTGAGCATGACGTTCTCTATAACCCCACTCATTTTGATTTCACTCCGCCAAGAGATGACATATTCTATTACAACTCCAACGTCTGGAGATGGGATTATCCGAAGGATAGATACATAACTTACGATAGATTAATCTGCCTTTCAGGGATGTGCGTTAACAGATTATTTGCCCTTGACCATTTCAAGAGGAGATTAAAAGTCATACCTGACAATGACGTGTTGTGCAGAAAGATGGGTTATGAACCGGGGACTAAGAAAATTAGACGAGGGGGGTTCTCGGATGATGACTTTAACACTTGGCAATCCGCAAAACCCCTGATTGATATACGCCATGACAAGACCTTTTCTCCCAGGAAGGTTGAATTAAAAGATTTCAAGCACTCTCCGAAAAATTGGAGAGAAATATATGAAAGACCTTAGCATATTAATTCCCGCTCGCTCGGAGATGTTTTTGGCAAGAACCATACAAGACATTATAGAAAATTCTGAAGAAACAACGGAAATTATCGCGGTATTAGACGGGGCATGGGCCGATCCTCCCATTTCTCAACATCCTAGAGTGAATGTGATTTATCTTCCTGAAAGCGTTGGCCAAAGAAAAGCAACAAATTTGGCCTGTAAACTAGCCCAAGGAAAATATGTTGCCAAAGTGGATGCGCATTGTTCGTTTGACCAGGGGTTTGACAGGAAGATGGTCGAGTTCTTCAAAGAGGTTGGCGACGATGTCACGGCAGTTCCCGTCATGAGAAATCTTTGGGCATTTGATTGGAAGTGCTATCACTGTGGCTGGAAAAAGTATCAAGGGCCGACACCGGAGAAATGCGGTCAGTGCGGTAAAAGTGATAAAATAAAACGTAAGATGATATGGATTGGAAAAGGAAGACCACAGTCCACCTCGTACGCTTTTGACTCAGAACCTCATTTCCAGTACTTTGAAGATTGGAAACATCGGCCTCAATACATAAAAGATAAAGCGGAAAAGGGCTATACTGAAACCATGAGTTTGCAAGGATCATTTTTCATGGCCACCAGAGAAAAGTATTGGGAGCGGGAGCTCTGTGATGAAGAACTGGGTAACTGGGGCAATCAAGGATTAGAAGTCGCCTGTGCTACTTGGCTCTCTGGCGGAAGAGTCTTAGTCAATCACAAAACTTGGTATGCCCACATGTTTCGCACTCAAGGCGGAGACTTCGGCTTCCCTTGGGAAAATAAAGGAAACGAGACGCAAAAAACTAAAAATAATGTCAAAGATAAATACTGGGGCTATAAGCATCCCAAACAGATTCATTCTGTGAAATGGTTGGTAGAGAAGTTCTGGCCGGTAAAAGGATGGACAGAAGAGGACTTAAAAAAGTTGAAATAAGATGGCCTTGCGAGTGGAGGAGCCGTACCCAAAGTATGTTATAATAAACACATGTTGTCGCTTACAAAAAAAAGTTTATTTTGGGATACTGACACAAGTACTATTGACCTGGTTAAAAATAGGCGATATGTTATTGAGCGAATTTTAAGATTTGGCGACTTTGACGACTATCGTTGGATGCGCAGTATCTATTCTAAAGAAGATATCAAAAGTGTTATACTTGAAGAGCGGTCAGATCTTGACCCTAAATCATTAAACTTTTGGTGCCATAGTTTTGATATTGAAGAATCAATATGTACGCAGAAACTCTTAGCAAAGACACAAGAACTGTTTTGGAGAAGATAGTTCCTGTTGCAGCCCCATTTTATTTGGCTGGGGGTACTGCGCTGGCTCTCCAATTCGGGCATCGTATTTCAGTTGACCTTGATTTTTTTTGCCAAAATATTTTTTCGGTAACTTTATTGGTTGAAAAATTAAATACTATCGGCAATCTTAATATTGAGGACCAAAGTAAGAGCACTTTTAACGGGATGCTCGATGGAGTTAAAATAAGTTTTTTTCATTACCCATACCCTCTTATTTTTAAGAGGAAAGATTTTATGGGTGTATTCTTGGCAGATGAAAGAGACATTGGAGCAATGAAAGTTCAAGCAATTTCTGATCGTGGTAATAAAAAAGACTTCGTGGATCTATTTGTATTGTTAAGAAAATATTCAATAGAAGAGTTGCTCGGATTTTTTAATAAAAAATATGAAAAGTTTAATTATAACCGGCTTCATATTCTTAAAAGTCTTAGCTATTTTTACAATGCTGATGAAAACCCGGAACCAATCTACATTCACCCTATTGCCTGGACCGAAGTGAAGAAAGTTATAAAAAATAAAGTTGATGAATATATAAAATCTGACATAATATGGCCGTAGAAACATTCAACTCGTCCACAACGTGGACCGCTCCAGCAGGGGTCACGAGCGTGCAGGTGGAGTGTTGGGGGCGAGCGGCTCAGCCGATCTGGCCGGTAAAAGGGTGGACACAAGAGAATCTGGATAATCTAAAGAAAAATAGATGAAATTTTATTCACATGTTTAAATCGTATCAATATGATACGATAAATGTATGTAAATGATACGAAAATGATTAAAATCAACCTAAAACAGCAAAAAATCATTGGAATCTTTCTTGAGAGGGGAGTTATAAGCTCATCGGACGCACATGGCGCTATTTTGAAAACGGGTGAATATATGTCTCTCGTAACAATTAAAAGAACTTTGTCGGAAATGGTTTCCAGAAAATTGCTTGAAATGGAAGGGTCGGGCCGAGCCACCAAATATAAAATTAGTGCCTTAGGCAGAATCTTCGCTGAAGTTGACGCCCAAAAATATTCCTCTGTAGAACCGGATAAACGCCCTGGTTTAAATTCATATAATTTTGACTTGCTACCATCACTGCCTGTGGAAATTTTTTCGGGCGATGAATTGAAAGTTTTAAATGATGCAACTGGGGAATATGAAAGAAGGACAAGAGATTTGCCTCTAGCCATACAGAAAAAGGAGTTAGAAAGGATGGTCATAGAATTATCCTGGAAATCATCCAAAATAGAAGGTAACACCTACACTCTGTTTGATACAGAAAAATTGATTTTAGAAAACAAAGAAGCGCCCGGGCACGACAAAAAAGAAGCTCGAATGATTTTAAATCATAAAGACGCTTTTAATTTCATTCATGAAAATAAAGACCGTTTCAAAATTTTAACTAGGAGAAATCTGGAAGAGCTGCACGCTCAATTGGTCAAAGATTTGAGCGTGGGCTTCGGTTTGAGGTCAAAGCCGGTTGGCGTTGTTGGCTCAATTTATAGACCACTAGACAATATCCACCAAATTTCAGAAGCAGTTTCTGAACTTTCTCTCTCAATTGATAGGATGCAAACGCCTTATGCTAAAGCTCTAATTGCTCTATTGGGCATAAGCTACATACAGCCGTTTGAAGATGGAAACAAGAGAACGGCGCGTCTTATGGCTAACGCCCTTTTGCTCGCGCACAGCTCTTCCCCCCTTTCTTACCGTAGTGTCGACGAAGGAGATTTCCGCGAAGCGATATTCGTACTTTACGAATTAAACTCAATTTTGCCGTTTAAGAAAATATTTATCAATCAGTATGATTTTGCCGCAAAAAATTATGCGGTTAAATAAACGCGATGAAGAGGACCTCGACAATCTCAAGAAAGTTAGCTGAAATTTACCCACACCCATAAACTTGCGTTTCAATAGGTTATCAAATATGATAATTCCAAGATATGTTAAAAAACACATATTTTGGCAATAAAAGATGCAGTATATTGAACTTAAAGAACAACTAAAGGATTTTAAAATATTTAATCTGAGCGACATTAGAAAGATTGAGGCGGGTTTTGATTTGCGCCGATTGAATGAATGGCAAAAGAAGAATTATATAAAGAAAATCCGGCAAGGTTTTTATATTTTCTCCGACCTCGAAATAAGCGAGCAAACGCTTTTTCTCATTGCCAACCGTATTCACGGGCCATCATATATCTCGCTTGAGATGTCGCTCTCTCTCTACGGGCTTATTCCTGAAGCCGTGTATGGTGTCACATCTGTTACGACGCAAAAACCCAAGACATTGAAAACTCCCATCGGCAACTTTATTTATCGACATATAAGGATGGAACTTATGTTTGGTTATGAACTTCTGGAACATGATGGGTATCGTTATAAAATAGCGGAAATGGAAAAAGCCGTTCTTGATTATCTTTATTTTAATTCAAATATTAATAACGAAGAATCTTACAAGGGGCTACGTTTTAATGTCGCCGAATTTAAGGAAAAGGTGGATGCGGAAAAGTTTAATAAGTATCTTCTCGCTTTCAGTAACGAGGCACTTACGAAGCGGGTGAAGAAGTTTTTAACATATATCCAACATGCTTGATTTTAAAAATATAGAAAAATATTATTCGGACAATGAAAAACCCTTTAAGAGGAATATTTTAAGAGAATATTTGCAATATAAGATCCTAGAAATTATTTTTGCTTCCGAATACTCTAATAAACTGGCGTTTATAGGTGGCACAGCTTTGCGTATCATTTATCAAAACAGGCGTTTTTCAGAGGACCTTGATTTTGATAATTTCGGATTAACCGACATTGAATTTAAGGAGACGGCAGAGAAGGTCAAGAATGGTTTGGAAGCGGAAGGATTTCAAGTGGAGATAAATATTGCAGGTAAGGAATCTTGCCGCTGTAATGTGCGTTTTCCCAACCTGCTTTTTGACAGCGGACTTTCAAAGCATCAAAACGAAAAAATACTCATTCAAATTGATAGTCTTGCCCAAGGTTTCAACTACCAGCCAGAACGGAAGATTTTGAACAAGTTTGATGTATTCACCGAAATTTTTGTTCCTTCATCTGATTTATTATTATCACAAAAAATCAATGCCGCCTTAACTCGCAAACGGGCAAAGGGCAGGGACTTTTATGATATTGTTTTCCTGCTGTCTTTTACTAAGCCCAATTATGAGTTTCTTCTACAAAAGTTGGGCATTGGCGATGCGGAAAGGTTAAGAGCTAAGCTAGTCCAAATAAGCAATAAACTTAATTTTACAGAACTGGCGCGAGATATAGGGCCTTTCCTATTTAATCAAGGTGATAGCAAAAAGGTTGAGTTATTTCTAGATTTTATTAAGCAAGCCAAACTATAATCATGAATTGGGGTTTCTAACAGGGTCGAGGAAATGGCGGGATATGCTATATTGTACGATAAAGTAGATGTGTAAATTAAAATTGACATAATATGGCTGTAGAAACCTTCAACTCGTCCACGACGTGGACAGCCCCAGCCGGTGTCACGAGTGTAACTGTTGAAGCATGGGGCGGGGGCGCAAGTGGCGGTGGCGGGGCAG